>Ga0207421_10001497_pt1 | contig 29987 bp, 30 predicted proteins | sample SodLakKL_010_SED_4_FD_187542 | JGI IMG/M metagenome (GOLD analysis project Ga0207421, IMG submission 187542) | Alkaline sediment microbial communities from Lake Tanatar, Kulunda Steppe, Russia - 8KL_010_SED (SPAdes) (version 2) | ecosystem: Environmental > Aquatic > Non-marine Saline and...
GCCGTAGGTGCGGCCGTAGGTGCGCCAGCGTCGACCGTCCACCATCGGACGGGGTAGCGGGACGGCGAGCGGCACCTACCGTGGTGGGAACCGGATGGAGGTATCACCATCGACGAGATCGAGACCCGCACGCTAGAGGAGCAGGACACTGCCGTCGTACGTAGCCGCCTCGACGCCAGCGAGTTGACCTCCTGGCTGTCCGGTGTCTACGGCACGTTGACGCTGCACCTACAACGCATCGGGGTTCCCGCGATCGGCCAGCCCTTCGTGCGCTACCACGAGCGCGGTCACCACCTCGACGTCGAAGCTGGCCTGCCGACCGCGGAGCGCATCACGCCCAAGGCGGAGGTCAAGCTGTCGTCGCTGCCGGGTGGCACGGTCGCGACGATCTGGCACCACGGCGCGCCCGAAGAGGTAGACGCCGCGGTCGAAGCGCTCGACGCCTGGATGGAGCAGCGCGGTGTCGAGCCGGTGGGTGCGCCCTGGGCCGTACACCACATCGATCCGACCGCGCTGCCCGAGCGTGGGAGCTGGACGACCGAGGTCATCTGGCCGTTCCGCGAGTGAGCTCGCCCTGACGGAGAGCCGGGTGCGCGGGAGACCGAGCGGCGGGCCGCACGCGTGCTCGCCGCTGCCGTCGAAGGCGCTGCGGACCGGTCACGTGCCCCGTGGAGGCCACGGTTCGCCCGCGGCGGTGACCAGGCAGCTGCAGGCCTCGCACCGGAGCAACTGCTCGGCGTCGGGTTCAGCGCGTGGCGCCGCGTCCGTGACGGTGTGCTCCGCCCGGTCGTGGCCACACTGCGAGCATGTCCCGGTCCACTCCATCGTCTGTGTCCCTGCGTCGCGTCGGTGGTGACGGCTGGCGACGGCTTGGGCGCGACGTCGCATGACGAAGGTACGACACCTCACACCGTCCCGGATCCGGCCGATCGTCGCCGAGCCATGCCCCGTAGGGACGACCGGTGTGGGCGCTTGAGATCGACCGCCACCTCGAGCAGGAACGCCTGCAGCGTTTCGACCTCACCGAGTTCTGGCAGCGGGTCACGGAGCGCCAGACCGCCGCGGTGGACCTGCCCGACGCGGCCTTCCACTCCCGAGCGGGAGCCGCTGTTCGAGTTCCCCCTTCGACCTGAGCCGCACGGCCGGTGAGGCCGGATCTCAGGCCAGCGGGTCGGCCTCGGCGGGCGGCTGGCGCAGCAAGACCGGCACCCCCGCCAGGACCGGCAGCCAGGTCGCGAGGACGCGGTAGACGACGACCACCGACGTCGCGAGCGCCACGGGGTAGCCGAGGGTGGCGAAGGCTCCCACCATGCCGCCCTCCACGAACCCGACGCCGCCAGGTGTCACCGGGATCGCCGTAGCCAACTGGGTGACGCCGAAGCCCACGAGCAGCGCGCTGATCCGGGGGGTGGTCCCGAGTGCGAAGAACACGAGGGCGAGCGAGGCGATGTCCGCTGCCCACTTGCCGAGGGCCCACCCGACGATCCGGCTCAGCTGCCTCGTGGTCGGCGGATCCTCGGTCACATCGCGTAGCGAGTCGCGCCACCCGTCGACGTGCTCCCCCAGCGTGTGGTGCAGCCTGGCGAGCTGTCCGACGATCCGATCACCGGCCGACGGGGAGCGCAGGACGGCGATCACCGTCGCGACGAGGCCGACGAGCACCACCAGTGCAGGCAGCGCGATGACCAGCGCCAGGGACGGCAGGTCACCGGCGATGAACGCGACGACGATGCCGGCCGAACCGAGACCGGCGATCGTGGCGAGCGAGATGGTCGCCGCGAGCGTGACCGCGGCCGCCGCGCTCGGCCCGCTCATCCCTTGCGCGGTCAACCGCTGCACCGCCAGCCCGTTCCCCGCCCAGCCACCCCCCGGCAGTGTGTGGCTCAACGTGAAGGCCGGCATCGAGGCGGTCAACGCCTTCATCGTCCCGACCGGACCGTTGACGGCGGCCGCGCTCGCGCCGTAGACCTTGCCCCACAGCACCACGACGGCCACCTGGAGCAGGAAGGCACCGGTCAGGGGCAGGATCGAGCCGCGCGTGACGGCGCCCAGCGCCTCGTCGATGCCGACCACCACCAGGCCAACGGCGTACCCGGCGATCACGAACAGGACAGCGAACAGCCACCGCCGCGGCGATCGGGCGACGCGCCCTTCGGCAGAGGTGTGACCGTCCGTGGTGTCCGCCATGTCCCCCATCCGGCTGGAACCAAGCGTACGTGGATCCGTCCGTGCGGTCCCCCGGACGTCTGGGCGGGGAGGCCATCCGGGCTGCCCGTGACGATGGTGGTCGCCGACCCAGGGTGGCCCCACGCGACGGTGTAGGACCTGGTCCTGCGCTCGAGTTCGCGACCAGAGGTGGACGGCAGCGTTCGAGGACAGCGACGAAGGGTCTTGCGCGAGGAGCCGTGGCTCCCACCGGTGGTCTTCCAGGCCACGCGCGCATCGCGACTGACCGTCTGGGCCCGCCCGAGCCTGTGGGCCCGGCACGATCGTCGCGGGAGGATCCAGGTGACCGGCGCCAGCAGACGGGTGGACTCATGATCCAGACGCAGCAGGCCAGGAACCGCCAGCGTGCGCACACGTTGCGGCATACTTCGCCGTGCCCGAGACCCAGCCAACGACGCCGCCATCCGAGTCCGGCACTGGCCGGGGCCCGCTGGCGCGCACGTTCAGGGCACGCCCCGAGGATGTCGTCGACGTGTTCGTCTACGTCGTGGTGCTCAACCTGACGGTCGAGTACTTCCCGAGGGTCATCACTGAGAGCTTCACACTGTCGTTGCTCACCGCGGCCTTGCTCAAGCTCGCGCTCGAGGCCGTCATCATCCTCAAGGGGAGCGCCCTGGCACGGTTCCGCGGCGCGATGACCGTCCGCACGAAGATCATCGCCGCCCTCCTGCTGTGGCTCACGGCCGCCGGCAGCAAGTTCGCGGTCCTCGGGCTCGTCGACCTCGTGTTCGGCGACGCGGTCAGCCTCGGCGGCTTCGTGTCGGTCACCCTGCTGGTGGCCAGCCTGCTGCTGTCGCGGGCAGCGGTGCGTCGCCTCCTGGCCGTCGACCAGCCCCGACCCTGACGCCAGCAAGCACCACTCCCCCGCCAGCATCGCCGCTGCGCGAACGAACGGACCAGCGACGGCAGTTCCGGGTGCTCGCGGACCTCGACGCCGCAAGCGGCCAGCAGCGCAGCCGCCTCGGCTCCGAGGGGTGCCGCGTCACGCGGTGACGTAGGGTCCGTCGCCGATCCGGAGGTGGGTCCATGGAGCTCGATCTGCACGCGACGCTGCTGGCGGTCTGCCACCTTCCACCTGACGATGCCGTTCCGGTATGGGTCGACCTGGCGTCCCAACCGCTGGTCTCGATCACCCGCACCGCCAGCGAGCTGTCCCTCGTCCTGCCTGAGGCTGATGTTCCGGCGGGCGTGCAGGCGCAGGCCGGCTGGCGGGCGCTGTCGGTGCGTGGGCCGTTACCGTTCCATCTGACCGGGATCCTGGCGTCGCTGGCCGCGCCGCTCGCCGAGGCCGGGGTCCCCATCTTCGCGATCTCGACCCATGACACCGACTGGCTGCTGGTCGGAGACGACCACCTGGTCGATGCTTGCGCAGCGCTCGAGGCAGCCGGACACAGGGTCCACGACGCGGCCGCACCGGCCGGGTCGCCGTCTTCCGGTTCGCGCTCACACCGGGCACGCCGGACAGGGACGCGGTCCTCGGAGGGCAGGCTCCGACGGAGTCCGGAGAGCTGACCGGCCCCTTCCGGGTGCTCAAGGTCGCACAGGCGATCTTCCTGTTGCTCCTCGGGTGGATCGTGCTGGCCCGGACGGGGCCGGTGGCCATCCCCGGTCGCAGCGCTGGCGCCCTCACCCGGATGGCGTGGACGATCCTGGTCTTCCTGGTGCTGACCCTGGCGGGCTTCAGCGCCCCACACCCGATCGAACGCTGGGTGATGGGCTCGGTGAGCTGGGTCCTGTCGGCGCTCACGCTCATCATCGCGCTCGTCGCGTCGGGGCGCACCTGCACGCCGCCGGGGAACCCGACGCCGACCCCGTCGGCAGCTGCCGGTGCTACTCCCATGACCAAGCGCTCCCGTCCGGGGACGCCGCTGCATGCCTACGGTCACCCGCGGGCTGGCGCCACTACGCCGCGCGACCTGCCGCGAGGGTGTTGCCGCCGCCCTACACGGCGTGCGGCGGGGGGAAGCGATCGAGCGCTTCCCTCAGGCTGGCGACCAGTGCGGCGGTGAAGGCCGACCGCGTTGCGGCGTCGACGCGGTCGAGCGACAGGTAGGGATTGAGGTCCTCGAGCTCCACGAGCAGCAACCCACCGTCGCGGGTACGGCAGGCATCGACCCGCTGCACCCCGACCTCGAGGGAGTTCCAGTCGACGAAGCGCTGGGCGAAGGCGAGGTCGTCATCGGTGGGGGCGTAGGGGACGAGCTCCCACCGGCGGTTGCGGTCGGGCGCGTAGACGGCGTACAGGAACCGCCGCCCGACGAACACGAACGAGATCTCGTGGACGATGTCGACGCGCGGCTGCAGGAGGGTGTCCTCGAACTCGATGTCGTCGAGGGAGTCCAGCAGCTGCAGCCCGATCGAGTCGGCGCCCAGCACCGGCTTGACCACCCACTGGTCGGCATCGGGCAGCAGGCCGAGGTCCTCGCGACGGTCGACGGTCGGGATGACCGGCTCGCCCGCGGCCCACAACTCGACCAGGTAGCCCTTGCCCTGCATGTCGCCGCGACCGATCAGCGGGTTGACCAGCCGGGTGGCGCGCCGAGCCACCTCGGCCCGGAGCGCGTCATGCGCCTTGCGGTGGTGGATCACCGGGCCGCTGTTGCGTACGAGCACGAGGTCGAACGGGCCCAGTAGCGCGGCGGCGTCCAGCGGCGAGCACGAGGCGACGTCGAAGTGCTCCCGCAGCTCTCCCGACAGCCACACGTCCTCGTCGCCGTAGCGGCGGCCGTGGGCCGGGTAGCGCAGGTCGGTCACGAGCAGGAGCGCGGGCCGTGCGCGCTGCATGTCCGCCCTCCGTCGACGAGCGCGCCAGAACGTAGCCGAGCGCAGCACGTCGAGGTACCGCGCAACCCGCCGACGCCGAACGTCCGATCGTCGTCGTTGCCGACAGCTGGGAAGCCCGCCCTCGACCCGGTCCTGGAGCAGGGCCTCTTCACCCGGGTCGCAGCTCACGGAGGGCCGCTGGCATCCCCCGGCGGGCCGGGCCACCACCTCAAGCGCGAACCCACCCATGCTCGGGCCCCAGGGCTGACTACCGGCGCAGATGAGGCACGATGAAGAGGACGCAGGCCACGAGGAACAGCAGGCTGCCGATCGCGATCAGCGCATCGCCGTCCCGCAGGCCTGCCGCGGTGAACAGCAGCGCACAGAGCAGGAACAGGATCCAGCCCCAGAGGTCGAGTCGCTGCAACCTCGACGGTTGCGGAGGGGCACGGCACTGCCCACCACCACACGACCCTCGACCCTCGGACACGCACGGGACCCGATGCTGCGCGCGGGGTTCTCAGAGAGCGTGGCGCCCCTACCAGCACGGCGCCCTACGGGTTGCCCGCTGCGTCCTCGTGGCGCCGGCCGTCGTCGTCGAGCACGTCGCGCCAGGATCGGGTGGGTGACCATCCGAGCAGGCGCTGCGCCTTCGAGCAGTCGATGCCCGATCGGCCGGTGCCGGCCCGCGTGGGAGCAGCCGTTGTGTCCCGTACCTCGATGTCGGCGTCGGGGAAGGCGGCGGCAACGAGGTCGTCGAGCCGCCAGCTCGTCGCGTTGTCGGGCTGGGCGATGTAGACGACCTCGTGACCGGACAGTTCCACCTCCACGGCGAGGCGGATGGCGACGGCCAGGTCCTCGTTGTCGGTGTAGGACCAGAACCCGAGCGACCGCGTGGTCGGATCGCGGACCAGCGGTCCGAGGTTGCGCTCGTAGTCGTCAGCGTCGCGCTGCACCCACGAGGGGCGGATCGACACCACCGAGAGCTCGCAGCGGGCCACCGCCGCGTCACACCACTGCTCGATGACGTGTTTGCCGAAGGCGTAGGGGTCCTGGGGCGCTGCAGGTGTCCGCTCATCGATCGGCAGATAGAGCGGCAGGATCTCACGCTCCGCGAAGATGAACCCCGGCACGGTCTCGCTGGAGACGTTCACCAGTCGTGATACCTGCCACCGCACGCAGGCTTCGACGACGTTGAACCCCGCCATGACGTTGTTGGCGAACACCACGTGCGGTGCGTGGTGGATCGGGTCCGGGATCGCGCCGGCGTGCACCACCGCGTCCATCCCGCGCACGATGGCCTGGACCGCGCCGGCGTCCGTGAGGTCCGCCTGCAGGTAGGGCGCCTCTCCCGGCGCGAGTGCCCCGTAGTCCGGCGTACCGAGATCGGTGGCCGTCACCTCATGGCCGGCACGGGTGAGTTCTGCCACGGCGGCGGCGCCGACCTTGCCGCGCGCTCCGGTCACCAGGATCCGCATGGCTGCTCCTGTCGGGTCGGGGACGCGGTCGAGGGGCTGTGGTCAGCGTCGGCCGTGGACCTGGCGGCTGCGTTGCTGCAGGCCCTGTTGGCCGTAGGGGTAGCCGGCCGGATCCGGATCGCTCGCGGCGTCCAGCAGCGCGGTCTCCTCCTCGTCGAGGTGCAGCCCGGCCGCACCGAGGTTGTCGGCGAGCTGCGACTCGGTGCGAGCGCCGAGGATCACCGAGGTCACCTGCGGTCGGTCCGCGACCCACGCCAGGGCGACCTGCGCCATCGACACCCCGCGCCCAGCCGCGACCGTGCGGACCGCCTCGATCACATCCCAGGTCCGCTGCTCGGCGCTGCGCCGGTCGTAGGCCTCCAGCCCGCGGTCCGGGTCCTCGCCGAGCCGGCTCGCACCCGTCGGCCGCTCGTCGGGCTTGTACTTGCCGGTCAGCCAGCCGCCCGCCAGCGGCGACCACGGCAGGATCCCGAGCTCGTTGGCGGCACACGCGGGCACGATCTCCCACTCGAGCTCGCGGCCCAGCAGGTTGTAGTGCGGCTGCAGGCTCACCGGCACCGACCATCCGTGGAACTCGGCCAGGTCCACGGCACGCTGCAGCTGCCATCCGGTGAAGTTGGACAGCCCCACGTAGCGGATCTTGCCCGCGGTCACCGCGTCGTCGAGGAACCGCAGGGTCTCCTCCAACGGGGTCAACGGATCCCAGGCATGCACCTGGTACAGATCGATCGTGTCCACCTGCAGCCGGCGCAGCGAGGCATCCAGCGCCATCGACAGGTGCCGCCGCGAGAGCCCGAGATCGTTGGGGCCATCACCGGTCGGGAACCGGCCTTTGGTCGCGAGCGCGACCTGCTCGCGGACGTCCGTCGGCGCACTGGACAACCACCGGCCGATGATGGCCTCGGACTCCGTGCCGGTGTACACATCGGCGGTGTCGATGAAGGTGCCACCGGCCTCCACGAAGGCCTCCAACTGCGCGACCGAGGTCGCCTCGTCGGCCTCGCCCCCGAAGGTCATCGTCCCCAGACACAGCGACGACACGACACAACCACTGCGGCCGAGAGGGCGGTACTCCATGGGTCCAGGCTCCGAGGTCGATGGCACCACGAACCTAGTCCCAACGCGCGTGACGAGTTCCCGGGGATGCAGCCACCGTCATCCTCGCGCTGACGATGCGGGGGTACCCAGACCGACGCACCGGCGGCGAACTACCGCAGCTGACGTCGCCAGTTGGCGCGCCGTGTCGGCCGCCACCCCTTCATCCCTGCGTCCCCCGGTGCGCTCCAGCCGTCAACCCTCGCTGTCGACGAGCACGCCTGCCAGCGCGCGCCGCGCGATCTCGACGTCCCAGTCCTGTGGCCGATGGCCGGCCGTCGCGGTGTACACGCCGCGCCCGAGGACGCCGAAGAGCAGGGCGCCGTGTAGCGCGGCTGTCATCGCCACGGGGTCACCGGGAGGGATGGTGCCGTCACGCTGCCCCGCGTCGAGCGCGGCGACGGTGTCGCGCACGACGCCGGCCAGTGGGAACACCCGGGCCTCGTCGATGCGCTCGGAGCGGTCGAGGAACTCCTGCGCCACGACCAGCAGGGCCGTCGGACGGTCACGGTGCAACGACAGGAAGGCGTCGATCAGCCCCCGTAGCCGCCCAACCGTCTCGTCGGCCACTGCGGCTGCAGCGGCGTTGCGCTCGTCGAGGTCGGCGGCGATCCCTTCCAGGACGGCCCGGTAGAGCACCGCCTTGGAGGGGAAGTGGTGGAGCAGGCCCGCGTTGCCGAGGCCGGCGGCCGAGGCGATGCTCGACAGGTTCGTGCCGGCGAAGCCGTGCACGGCGAACAGTCGCTCGGCTTCGGCGAGGATGCGGGCTGGCCGGTCCATGCTCACAGCTCGATCACGTGGTCCGGGTTCGGCCGCCGGTCCGGGGGCGCCTGGCTGTAGTCCCCGAAGGGACCGTCGCGGTCGGCGACAGCCCGTCGCACGCCCTGTTGTTCGGCCGTGTCGATCCACGTACGCGCGTCCGGGGTGTTGCGCATGATCCCGTCCATGATCGGGCCGAGGGTCTGGACGGCGCCGAGGCCCATCTGCTCGTAGGCGTGGTTGACGACCATCTTCTGCGCGGCGAGCTGCGACCATGGGATGGTCTTGAGCTTCGAGGCCACCTGCGCAACGGTGTCCTCGAGCCGGTCGAAGGGCACGGCCTGGTTGATCAGGCCGATGTCGGCTGCCTCCCGGCCGGTGAAGGGTTCGCCGGTCAAGGCACGCCACTTCGCCTCGGCGAGACCCAACCGATAGATCCACATGCCGGTCAGGTAGGCCCCCCACATCCGCGAGTACGGCGTGCCGATGACCGCGTCCTCGCTGGCGATGATGATGTCGGCCGACAGCGCGTTGTCGCTACCGCCACCGACGCACCACCCGTGGACCTGTGCGATGACCGGCTTCGGTGACCGCCACATCGAGAAGAACTGCTGGTGCGGACTGGTGAACCGGTTCGTAGCCCAGGCCGCGTCCTTCGCCGGGTCCCACCGGCCGTCGCTGGTCAGCGCCTCGTCCCAGTGGTGGAAGCCCTCCCCGAAGTCGTAGCCGGCGCAGAAGGAACGTCCCGCCCCGCGTACCACGACGATACGCACGTCCTCATCACGTGACGCCACAGCCATGGCCTGTTCGAACTCTTCGGGCATCGGGGGGACGATGGTGTTGAGGGCGTCCGGGCGGTTGAGGGTGATGGTGAAGACCCCGTCGTCGAGGTCGGTGACGATGGTCTGGTAGGCGGTCTGGGGCACGGCGTCTCCTGAACTGACCGACCAACCGATCGGTCGGTTTCACGCCACGCTAGAGACCTGTGCACCGTGCGACAACCGCTGGTCGGGGGTGCGTAGCAGCGCTGCAGCGAAGGACAACGACGCCATGGCGGTCCCTCGCCGGTGGGCCCGTCGGCGGTGGCGTCCACCTCGACCAGCTCCGCCCAGATCACCCGAGGGGCCGGCCCCTCAGAGCGCCTCGCGAGATCCGCAGGACCGGACGCAACGCTCGTAGGCGACCGGCACTCTCACGGCGAGACACACCCGGCTGGCTCACACCGCGTCGTGGTCGAACACTCCGGCGACGCTTCCGTCGGTTGGCGCACGGCCGACGTCGACGACGCTCGTGCGAGGGCTGTGCTCGGCCTCGAGGAGCCCGGCGAGGTGGTGCTGGAGATCACCATCCGCAACATCACGCCGCCGGACGAACTCCCAGACGGGCTGCAGACCTGGGACGCGGGCCCCATCGAGGGTCCGCCGGGCGGGGTCATCGAGCAGGTCGACGCAGCCGTCGCCGATGGCCACCATGTGATCGTCGTGGGCTCGCCCGAGGAACTGCGCTACCTCGCCGAGTACGTCGACGCGCCCCCCGGCAGGCTGATCGTCGACATCTTCCACCGCTAGCTCGGGCACCGGTCGACGAGCTCGTCGCGGGGCGACCGCTACCGCCGTTCGAAGCGCCACAGCCCCGCGTCGCGGGCCTCCGCGAACACCGCGTCCACCTCGGCGCGGCTGACGCGGCCGCGCAGCTGTGGGTAGCGGTCGGTCGTGAGCACCTTCCAGTCAGGCCGGTACTGGCCCATCACGTTGACGAACGTGTCGGCAGACAACTCGGCGAGCCAACGCACGATCGCCTCGCTCTCCGCGCCGAGCCCAGGCATGACGAGGTGGCGCACCACGAGTCCGCGGCACGCGGCGCCGTGCCGGTCCACGACCAGATCGCCGACCTGGGCGTGCATCGCGGCCACCGCCTCGCGTGCCACCTCGCCGTAGTCACCGACGCCGAGGTAGCGGTGGGTGAGCCGCGGGTCGAACAGCTTGATGTCGGGCATGTAGACGTCGACGACACCGTCCAGCAACGCGAGGCTGTCCAGGGCGTCGTAGGCGGAGGTGTTGTAGACGAGCGGGAGCGTGAGGCCGGCCTCGACGGCGATCGGCAGCGCCTCCAGCACCTGCGGCACGACGTGCTCGGGGGTGACGAGGTTGATGTTGTGGCAGCCCTCGGCCTGCAGGGTCAGCATCACCGTGGCCAGTTCGCCGGGTGAGAGCTCCGGCCCGGCAGCCTGCTGGCTGATGTCGGCGTTCTGGCAGAACACGCACCGCAGGTTGCAGCCGGAGAAGAACACCGTGCCGGACCCGCGCCAGCCTCGCAGCACCTCCTCCTCGCCGAGGTGGGCGAAGGCGCTGGCCACGTGGGCGTACCGGCCGATGCGGCAGGCCCCGACCTCGCCGGCGAGCCGGTCGACGCCCTGGCAGGGGCGGGGGCACACCCGGCAGGGGGCGAGCAGGTCGTGGGCGGCTTCTGCCCGCAGACGCAGCTCCCCCGCCTCGTGCAGGCGGAGGTAGCCAGGCGTCTCGGGCTCGACGACGAACCGGCCGTCACCGCCGATCTCTCTGGGCAGGCGTGCCACCTCGGTGCTCATGACCGCATCCTGACCATCACCGGGCGTCGGTGCTCACCCGAGGCGCCGGGGGGACCCTCGAAGGTGCCGGGCAGCCGTATCCCACAGGTGCGGCAGTGCCCAGCCTCGTCGAGGTGGTAGCGCACGAGCGTGTAGCCGTCGCGGACGATCACGGCCGATCCGCAGCCCGGGCAGGTGGTCGTGCCACCGTCGAGGTCGTGCACGTTGCCGGTGTAGACGAACCGCAGCCCTGAGCCCAGCGCCACCCGGCGTGCCCGGCGCAGGGTGGTGGGCGGTGTGGGCGGGACGTCGGTCATCCGGTGCGCGGGGTGGAAGGCCGTCAGGTGCAACGGCACCTCCGGGCCCAGCTCGGTCGCGATCCAGCCGGCCAGCCGGGCCACCTCGGCGTCGCTGTCGTTGTGTCCTGGGATCAGCAGGGTCGTGATCTCGAGCCAGACGTCCGTCTCGTGAACGACGTAGCGCAGCGTGTCGAGCACCGGCTCGAGACGGGCACCGCACAGGCGGCGGTAGAAGTCGGGCGTGAACGCCTTGAGATCGATGTTGGCGGCGTCCATCGACGCGTAGAACTCCCGGCGGGGCTCGGGGTCGACGAACCCGGCGGTGACAGCGACGGTGCGGATGCCACGCTCGCGGCAGGCGGCAGCCACGTCGACGGCGTACTCGTGGAAGATGACCGGGTCGTTGTAGGTGAACGCGACGCTGGCGCAGTCGAGGGCCCCGGCGGCCTCGGCGATGTCGGCGGGCGCCGCTGCCTCGCTGTGGGTGTCGATCTGCCGCGAGGTGGACAGCTCCCAGTTCTGGCAGAAGCGGCAGGCCAGGTTGCACCCGGCCGTACCGAACGACAGCACCGAGGACCCGGGCAGCACGTGGTGCAGGGGCTTCTTCTCGATCGGGTCGACGCAGAAGCCGCTCGCGCGGCCGTAGGTGGTCAGCACCAGCCGGTCGCCGTGGCGGGCACGGACGAAGCAGCGGCCGCGCTGCCCATCACTCAACCGGCAGTGGTGGGGGCACAGGTCGCACTGCAGACGTCCGTCGTCGAGCCGGTGCCAGAACCGGGCCGTGAGCGCCATGGCGACTCTCGTGGAGCGGAGGTGGAGCGGAGGATCCCTCCTCCGCGAGGGTGGAGCGTGGCCCAGCGGACGTCGAGGGTCGGAGGTCACCGTCCGGCCGTGGTCGTTCGCCCAGGACGCTGCTAGCGCGCCTCGCGCCGATGCCGCCATGCTCGACCACATGGATGCCGAGGTCCCCCACCCCACGCACCAGGGCGAGCCGATCGGGGTGCTCACCCTCAACCTGTGGGGTACGAACGGGCCGGTACGCGAACGGCTCGATGCCCTGACCCGCTACCTCGACGCGACCCAGCCCGACGTGGTCGCGCTCCAGGAGGTCCGCTTCCTCGACGGGCGCTCACAGAGCGAGCTCATCGCCGAGGTCTGCGGGTATCCGGCGTGGCACTACGACCGCAGTTGGGGCAGTGGCGAGGCGGAGGAGGGGCTCGCCGTGCTGTCCCGTCACCCACTGACCGCGTGGCCTTCGATCCCACTGCCGGGGCAGGACAAGGACGTGCCGCGCCAACTCCAGCGCGTCGAGGTGGAGGTCCACGGCCGGTCGCTGCTGCTGGCCAACACCCACCTGGCGTTCCGGCGACGTCATGGTCGGCTGCGGATCCAGCAGGTGCGCCGGATACTCGAGGCGCTGCCGACCGGCACCGACGGGGCCGAAGGCGCTCACGGCAGGGGGGACGAGACCGCGACCCGCCCGATGGTGCTGGTCGGTGATCTGAACGCAGCAGCGCGGAGTCGGGCGGTCCGGCGTCTCCTGGCCGCCCCACCTCGAGGCGCCGGACTCCGCGACGCCCAGGCCGCGGCGGCCGGTCGCCCGAGAGCGACCTTCTCCTTCGCCAACCCCTTCGCCAACCAGCACTGGCTGCTGGGGCGACGCGTCGATCATGTGCTCGTCAGTCCCGATCTGCGGGTCCTCGACGCGCGACGGGTGCTGACCGGCAGGGACGCTCCGGTGGTCTCGGATCACTACGGGGTGCGCGCCGACCTGGCGATCCCACCCGCCCCGAGGTGAGCTCCCGCGCCATCACGAGCGGTGCAGCGCCAAGGGCCCGCGTTGTTCGCCATCGGGTTCGTCGGATCGGTGAGCCTCGTCCGCGACCGGTTCGATCACGATGCGCAGCATCGTGTCCTGTTCACCGAGGAGGCCGACGAGCCGACCCGGGTGACCGGTCTGTACCTCTGTACCTCGCTGGACCGGCTGTCTCCGACCAGCCGACGAACGGCTGTCGCGATCGCCTGCAGCACGCCGTCGGGTCGGTGCCTGCCGCTTCCCGATGCCTCAGACGCGCGATGGACCAGCCACAGCATCCGCCTGACCGTGCCTTGTCCGGGCAGTGCTGCGATGCCACCTGGCTCGGATCACGCAGAGCAGGAGCGCTTCCTGGGCCGCGCCGGGGGTGGGTGTGTCGGGGTGGGTCGTGGTCTGACGGCCCCATCGTCGGCGGGTGCCGGAAGGGATGGGGGTGTCAGCGTCTCAAGACGGTCCTGAGCCTCACGCTCTTGGCGGTGTTGCTGTCCAGCACGGGGGTGATGGCTGCCGGCCACTTCTCTGACGTGCCCACCGACCACACCTTCCACGACGAGATCGCCTGGTTGGTCTCAGAGGGGGTCACGACCGGGTTCGACGATGGCACCTTCCGCCCCACCGTCGCCGTCTCCCGCCAAGCCGCCGCCGCCTTCCTCCAGCGCTACACCACCGACACCCCACCCGGACCGGACCCCGACCCTGTCCCCGATCCGGCACCCGGTGGCTGCCAGGCCCCGGCGATCATCCTCGAGAGGTCTGGCTCTATGGACACGCCGGGCGCGGTGAACGCCTACAGCCTGGATCTGCAGGAGGGGCAGCGGGTGTCGTTCGAGAACGTGAGCAGCGACTACGGGATGTCCTGGCGTCTGGTCGGTCCTGCCCCACTGGGCACGATCTTCGACACAGGACGGACGCCCGCGAGCACGACCGACCAGGTTGTCACCTTCGAACAGGCCGGCACCTACACCCTCGAGCGCTACCGGGGGGTCCACGAGAACCGGCACCTACCACTTCCGCATCCACGACGTCACCGGCGCCTGAGACCGCCATCACGGCCAGCGGCCGCCGCGCGACGGATGGGCAGAGCGGCGGCCACCCAGGACCGGACGCCGAGCACTCCGCGCACCGCGACCGCTCGATGGCCGGTGCCCCACGCCACCCACCTGATCACCTCACCCCGCCCCAGGAGACGCCCGGTGCACGCTCCCGTCGGAGCCGGACCGTGCCATCGCCATCGGGGTCGACACCCGGGTCGAGCCGTTCATCATCATCGACCTGTCGACCGATGAGCCGTTCCGTCGCTCGGTCCGTTCCGAGCCACGAGGAGACCGAGTCCTCCCGGATGGCGAGCTCTGCCACCTGGCGGCTGACCTCGTCAGCTACCGGCAGACCGAGGTGGAAGCCGTCGAGGTCCAGCCGGGACATCACCCAACCATAGAAGCCGCGATCTTGGCCTGGTGGGACGAGCAGGGCTTCCAGGGCGTGTGGTGCTCCGACCCGTCGGATCTCACCTACGACTGCTGGGAGGCCTTCTACGACGGCGAGGACGTCTTCGCTGCCGACATCGCTCGTCTCGACCAAGCTCGGCTCTACTCCGTCGGACAACGGCGAGGCGGGGACATCGACAGGTGCTACTGCATGGACGTTGGAACCCTCGATGCTGAGGGGAACTGTCTCCTCGAGAAGGTCCCCGGACCGGTCGGCTTCGTCGACTGCAACTGGCGCGGCCTGGTGGCGGGCGAGAACTGCAACGACGTGTGCGGAGGCTGTTGAGACTCGGCCGATCGCTCGGTGGCGGCGATCCATGCGAGCGCCGCGGCCCACACCGACCCGGTGACACGCTTCAATGTCCACCGGCGGGGCACACGCCCCTAGTCGGACGCTGCCGTGCCTCGTAGCGTCAAGCTGTCCCTAGGACGCCAGGGAGCGGGAGCGGCCGACCGGGTCGCCGTGGAGCGGGAGCACGTGCATGGCGAGCACGCGGATGTCGACGGCTGATGTGGCCTGGCTCAACATGGACCGGCCCACCAACAGCATGGTGGTCAACGGGGTCATGTGGTTCGACGAGCCCGTGGACTGGGATCGTCTCCGCCAGTTGTACGAGGAGCGGTTCCTCGGTCCGTACCCGAAGTTCCGCCAACGGGTGGTCGCACCATCACTCGCGTTCGGACGCGTGCGCTGGGAGGACGACCCGACCTTCGACCTCGACCGTCACCTCCTACGGGTGCGCCTCCCGGCTCCAGGTGACCGCGCGGCCCTCCACCGCTACGTGAGCGAGCAGATGAGCCGGCCTTTGGACCGCGACCGACCGCTGTGGGAGACGCACTTGGTCGAGGGCTACAACGGCGGCTCGGCCGTCTTCAGCCGTATCCACCACGCCATCGCCGATGGCGTCGCGCTCATCCGACTGCTGCTGTCGATGACCGATGACCAGGCGGATGAGACGCTGTTCCTGGCCCACGACCTCGAGGAGCCGGTGCGGGACCGGTCCCTGACCCGACGGGTTCGCGGGATGGTGTCGGATGCGGTCAAGGTCTCAGGACAGCTCGCCCACGAGGGAATGGAGGTCCTGACGCAGCCGTCCAGGGCCGTCCAACTCGCCGAGTTGGCGTCGGCCGGGACCACGGCCCTTGGCAAGGACCTGTTCCTACCACCTGACTACCGGACCGTGCTGAAGGGCCAGATGGGCACGAAGAAGCAGGCGATGTGGTCGGACCCCTTCGACCTCGCGACCGTGAAGGCCATCGGGCGTGCCCACGAGGCGACGGTGAACGATGTGGTCTGCACCGCCGTCACCGGAGCGCTGCGCACCTACCTCGAGCACCGCGACAGCCTCACCGAGGAGATCCGGGCGCTCGTGCCGTTCAACCTGCGTCCGCTGGATGAGCCCCTCCCCCGCCACCTCGGCAACAAGTTCGGGGTCGTGTTCCTGCCTCTCCCGATCGGCATCGCGGACCGAACGGAGCGACTCGCCGAGATCAAGCGGCGGATGGACGCGATCAAGAACTCAGCTGAGGGCGTGGTCGCCTACGGGATCCTCAGCGTCATGGGCATGACCCCAGTCCAGATCGAGAAGGTCGTCGTCGACCTGTTCGCGAGCAAGGGCAGCCTGGTCCTGACCAACGTGCCCGGGCCGAGGGAACCGGTCTACCTGGCGGGTACCAAGCTGGCGGGCATCATGGGCTGGGTGCCGGCCTCTGGAGGGGTCGGGCTCGGGATGAGCATCTTCAGCTACGACGGCGACCTGACCGTCGGGATCTCCGCGGATGCCCGGCTGGTCCCCGACCCCGAGCGTCTGGTGGAGGCCTTCAACGCCGAGCTCACGGCGCTGCTGAAGGAGGAGCACCACCCGGAGATCCACGTCGGCTGACGGCCCGCGAGACCCTCGGCTCAACGGCGCAACGCCGGGAGGGACGCCGTCAGTCGCGCCCGACACCGCGTGGCGCCTGGGAGCTGCGCTTGCCGCCACCCAGCACGTCGGCCAGCGCGACGGCCAGCAACGAGCCCGCAGCGAACCCCGGCACCACCCACAGGATCGGCAGCAACTCGTACCTGATCGCGACCGCACCCGCAGCGAACGCCCCCAGGACCGAGAACACCGCCGGTAGCGCCAGCCACCAACGCCGCAGCCCGGCGATCCCTCCGACCAGCACTCCGATACCCATGGTGGGGATCAACAGCAGCACACCCCAGAGCGGCGACGGCTCGTCGGGACCCGTCACCACGGTGACGTAGATCTGAAAGGCGGCGAAGAGCGTGAGTGCGGTCACGACGACCGCCGTCAGCATCGCCACCAAGAGCAGTGCCAGCCAATCACGCCACGACCGCGCAGGCATGGGCCTCACCCCCGGTGCCTCACGCTTCCCAGCGTGGACGGCCGAGGACTGGCGCACCAGAGCCGAAAGCATCGTCCTACCGACCGGCGACCGCTGGGTGCAGATCCCGGAGCGTCCCGGGGCGCCCGCCGACACGCTCAGCGACCGCCCGGCGCGTCACCGCTCGTCGTGGCGCCGGCGGTGCCGCTTCAGCTCGTGGGAGCGGTAGTGCAGCCGCTTGCGCATCGCCGCGGAGTAGGTGGCGGTGTCCAGCTCATCGCTCGTGTTCTCGAGCAGCTCAGCCTGGCGGAGCAGATCCTCCGAAGCCCCGGAGCGCGGTGCCACCTCCCGTAGCTGCTGGACGGTCTCCCGCAGCAGGTGGGCAGCAGCCTCGTGTCGACCGTCGTCGGCCAGCTGCCGGGCCCGGTCGGTCGCTCGGGCCGCGGCCAGCACCACCACCTCGTCGGTGACCTCCGGGTCCGGCGCCGCCTGCGCGGCCTCCTCAGCAGATACCGCGTTGACCAGCAACGGGAAGCTCGTCTGGTGGCTGACGACCTCCTCCCCCACCGTCACGTAGCGCAGGACCAGCTCCGCGATCTGTTGCACGCCGAGGCTGACGAGGTTCGGGATGTGCAACCGCAGCACGAGCCGCAGACGCTGTCCGGAGAAGGCGTCGCCGAGCTGGACCTGGACGCCGCCTTCCACCGCCACCGACGGGTAGTCGTTGAGCACCGCGAGCAGCTGCATCTCCCTGGCTGGACGCAGCTCGACGCTGACGTTCTGGGCCACGACGGACACGAGGTCGTCGAACTCCTCGGAGAAGATCGCGGGGATGTCCTCCGCCGACTCCGCGAACCATCCGCGCCCACCGCCGGCGTCCGCGATACCCGTCAGCAGCTCCTCGGCGAAGTTGTCGCCCACCCCGATGGTGGTCGTGGAGATGCCGTGCTGCGCGGTGGTCCGTGCCACCGAGGTCAGCTGCCCCGCCGCCGTGACGCCCTGGTTGGCCAGCCCGTCGGTGAGCACCAGCACCCGACGTACCCCGTCGCTGCGCCGACGCACCTCCTCGATGGCCTTCAGCCACCCACCCGACAGGTTCGTCATCCCGCCTGGACCGATCGCCGCGATCCTCGGTCCGAGCGCAGTTGCATCGGGCGACGCCAGGCTCGCCACCAGCTGGACGTCGCTGTCGAAAGACACCAGCGCGATCGCGTCCTCCGCGTCGAGGCGCTCGACGAGGTAGTGCGCGCAGCGCTTCACCGTCTCCAGCTTCGTCCCGGCCATCGATCCCGACCGGTCCAGGGCCAACCCGATGCGCAGCGGAGGGCGGGCATGATCCGTCGGTGCCTCGGGCACCGCGAGCTCGAGCATGACGTGGACGTCGTGCTCGGTCTCCACCGCCAGCAGCTCATGGTCGAACCTGACCATCCCATCCATGCAGTGCCCCCGATGCGCGCTCGACAGGCTCTGACGATACGACCGACCTGTGACAGCTCCAGGTGGCCGGGTCTCGTCACCACGCGGCGCAGCGACCGTCCCTGACCCGGCCCGGAGCGTCGTAGTAGGTTCGAGCTCTCACGCGACAGGACGCCCCTGATGACGAACGCAGAGACACCCGTCCGAACGCTCGAGGAGGCCGTGCGGGAGCCGCGCCAGCATCGCGACCTGGCGCTGGCGTTGCAGCCGATGCCCAACTTCAGCGAGACCCCCGGCGGCCCCCACGGGCAGCCGCTCGCGTTCTGGGCGGCGTGGGACCTCGCCGACCGTCCCCGCCGGATCGCGCTGCTCGTGGACGACTGCCAGGAGGAGTACCGACCCTACGCCGGCGACATCCTCCCCAACGTGCAACGGCTCGTCGAGGCGTTCCGGCAGGCTCGGTCTGAGAGCGATGGGGTGTGCATCGCGTGGAGCGCCTGGAGCCGGATGTTCGACGACGGCATCTCCAACGCCATGGACCGCTGGTACGGCCCTCACGGGCTGCGCCCCGAGGAGCCGGAGAACGCGGCCTACGTCTTCACCGGTGCGCCCGGGCTGCGGCCGCTGGCGGAGATCGCGCCGACGGAAGCGGAGGAGGCCGACGGCTGGTTCTACCTCGGCAAGCACCTGGACATGTTCTGGACCTTCGACGACAACGGCGACTCCTACCTCGACGAGAAGCTCAAGGCGCTCGAGATCGACACCATCGTGATCGTGGGCCTGTGGACCGACGAGTGCGTGCTGAGCACCGCCTACGCGGGCAACTCCCGCGGCTACGACGTCGTGGTGGTCGGCGACGCGGTCGCCACGGCCACGGCCAACCAGGAGACGGCGTTGACCATCGCCGGCAGCACGGTCGCCAAGGTGCTGTCGACCGACGAGATGGTGAGCTACCTCGCGAACGACTTCACCACCGGCGAACCGGGTGCGGTCAAGGGCACGGACCATCCTGACGGCCGCAGGCCCGGCTGATCCGCCAACGACCCAGGCCTCACTGGCCACCTCAGGGGTGGGCGGTGAGGTGCCGTCCTTCCCGTAGGTGCGGGGTGTGGCAGACGGCGACGAGCAGGCCATCGTCGCTGAGCAGCCGGGCGACCGTCTGGCCCCACGGCTCGGTGCGCACGCCGTGGAGCAGCTGGTGGCCCCCGGCGACGAGCTCCTCCGCAGCGGCCGCGACGTCAGCGACCTCGAACTCGATGCTGGCCTGCGGGCGCGGGAGGTCCGACGGCCACTGCGGTGTGCCGAAGCAGGCCTCGGCGGCCTGGGCGAGCGGCCAGAGACCCAGGTGCTTGACCCCGTCGAGCCGCTCGGTGAACGCGTACTCCTCGTCGCCGCCCTCGAGGTCGATCCCGAGCGTGCGGCCGTAGAAGCCCCGGGCACCGGCGACATCCTCGACGATCGGTGAGAAGCTCGCGACGAACTCGACGTGCACGACGTCCCCCTCCGGCCCGGGCCACCCTGGACCCTACCGAGCCAGAGGTGAGGCCGGACCGCAACGAAGCCGCTGGGGCGGCGCCCGGGACACCGGTGTTCGCGCCAGACTCCGGTGAGCCCCGCGTCCGAGGAGGAGGTGGCCCCATGCCCATGCCGAGGTGGTGGACGCACATCAACAAGCGGGTGTTCAACCCCCTGGAGCTGCGACGTGGGGTCCGGCCGGTCCTGACCCACGTCGGCCGCACGTCGGGGACGTCCTACCGCACCCCCCTCGACGCACACGCGGTCGATGGGGGCTATGTGTTCATCCTCGTGTACGGCTCGGGATCCGACTGGGTCCGCAACGTCCTGGCGGCCGGGCGCGCCGAGCTCACGATCGACGGCCGGGACCTCGGGCTCACGTCCCCGAGGGTGATCTCCGGGGAGCACGCGTGGGAGGCCATCGGCGACGGCGGCAAGCGGCCCCCTGGAGTGCTCAACATCACCGAGTACCTGCGCATGGACCTCCTGGACCGATGACCGCTGCACCAAAGCCGCGCGGCGACGCGTGGGTCGCGATCGGGCGAAGGCCCTTGGACGCGCGGGGTCGCTGAGTAGGCTGCGGCGTCGCCGGGAGGGAGACCCACGTGGCCCGTGAACGCAACTCCGTGCGCCGCAAGCTGGCCATCGCCTCCTGGCGAGGCCCGCGCGAGCCCAACATCTACGGCAAGCTCGACCTCGACGCCACCGAAGCGCTCGCCTACCTCGAGGAGGTGCGGGAGCGCAGCGGTGAGCGGGTCACCCTCACCCACCTCGTCGCCCGGGCGACCGGCGCCGCGCTGGCGGAGGAGCCGACCCTCAACGGCCGTATCCGGTTGGGGCGGTACATCCCCAACGACCGGGTGTCGCTGGCGTTCCTGGTCACGATGCCCGACGGCTCGGATCTCGCCCGGGCCAGGGTCGACGACGTCGACCGCAAGGACCTCGCCACGATCGCCGTGGAGCTGCGGCAGCGCACCGAGCGGCTGCGCAGCGGCACCGACGACGACTGGGAGAAGAGCAAGCAGCTGGTGCGGCGGTTCCCCACATGGATCCTCCGACCGATCGTGTGGTTCACCGGGTGGCTGACCGCGTCGTTGGGGGTGGGCGCCAAGCCGCTCGGCCTGGAACGCCAACCCTTCGGATCGGGCATCGTCACCAGCGTCGGCATGCTCGGGCTGGACGAGGCCTGGGCACCACCGACCCCCTTCGCCCGGGTCCCCCTCTACGTCCTGATCGGGGCGGTCCGCGAACGTCCCGTGGTCGTGGACGGCGAGGTGACCTCGCGGCCCGTACTGACCGTGACCGCCACCATCGACCATCGCTTCATCGACGGCTTCCAGGCCGCGACGCTGGCCCGCACCGTGCGGCGGGTGTTCGAGGACCCGTGGAGCCTGGACCGCGACGATGGCTGACCGGGCATGCTCGTCGCCAGCGCCGTCGGGACCAGCTTCGCTCCGGTGGCCTGCCAGACCGGCAGCGGTTCGGCGCTACCGCTCGACGTCGGCGTAGATGCTCTCGATCAGGTGGTTGAAGCGTTCCTCGACCACCTCTCGCTTGGCCTTCTGGGTCGGCGTCAGCTCACCGTCCTCGGTGGACAGCTCCTCGGGGATGATGCGGAACTCACGGATGCTCTCGGCTCGCGAGACCGCGTCGTTCGCATCGTCCACGGCCGACTGGATCTCCGAGCGGAGCTGCTCGTCCTCTGCCAGCTCCGACAGGTCGCCGGAGCGGCCCTGCTGGTCCGCCCACGCCTGCCCCTCCTCGGGATCGAGCGCGATGAGAGCACCGACGAAGGGCTCGTCGTCGCCGAGGATGATGACCTGGCTGACGAGTGGATGGCTCGTGAGACGGTCCTCCAGCACGTCGGGCGTGACGTTGATACCCCCCGAGGTGACCACGGTGTCCTTCTTCCGGCCCACGATCCTCAGGAACCCGTCGTGATCGAGTTCGCCCAGATCGCCGGTGCTGAACCACCCCTCGTGGTCGAGCACTTCCTCGGTGGCCTCCGGGTTCCCGTGGTAGCCAGCGAACACGTTGTCGCCACGCACCTCGATCTCCCCGTCATCGGTGATGCGGATCGACACCTCGGGCAGTGCCTCGCCGACCCAACCGATCCGCACCGCATCGGGCCGCGATACGGCGGCCGGTGCCGTGGTCTCGGTCAGGCCGTAGCCCTCGAGGATCGTGATCCCGATGCCACGGAACCGGTGGCCGGTCCGCTCGCCGAGCGTCGTCCCGCCGGACACGGCGTACTCGACCTGCCCACCGATGCCATCCCGCAGCTTGGCGTAGACCAGGCGATCGAACACCCGGTGCTGGAGGCGCGTCCACAGGCGCGGCTGCGCCTCGCGGGAGTGCCGTTCTGCGACGTCGAGCGCACGGTCGAACAGCCAGCCCTTGCCCTTGCCCTCGTCCTGCGCCCTGCGGCGGGCGCCGTTGATGACCTTCTCGAACACCCGCGGCACCCCGAGCAGGAAGGTCGGCCGGAACATCGGCAGCTCCTCCTGGACCTGATCGGGACCGCTGGCGAACGCGAGGAGCACACGGCTGCGCAGACAGGTGGCCTGGATCAGCCGGGAGAAGATGTGAGCCAACGGCAGGAACAGCAGCGTCGACCTGCCCGGACGGATCAGCTCGTCGAGCGCGGCTTGCGACGCCGCGACGTTGAAGACCAGGTTGTGGTGGGTGATGCGGCAGCCCTTGGGGCGTCCTGTGGTACCGGAGGTGTAGACGATGGTGGCCAGGTCGTCCGGGCGTAACGCGTCCTCCCGCTCGCGAACAGCCTCAGGCGACACGTCGCGGCCGGCGTCCTTGATCCGCTGCAGCCCGTTGTCCTCGACCACCTCGGTGTACTGGCAGGCGGGGAGTTCGTCGGCGACCTTCTGGTAGGTCTCCAGCAGCTCCTGGGTCTCAGCGACCAGTGCGACGGCGCCGGAGTTCGACACGATCCACTCGACCTGTTCGGCCGAGGAGGTCTCGTAGATCGGCACGGTGACGGCACCCGCGGCCCAGATGGCGTGATCGAGCACCGCCCACTCCAGACGCGTCGCGGAGAAGATGCAGACCCGCTGCCCCGGCTCGATGCCGATCCCGACCAGACCCCGTGCCACCTCGTCGACCTCCTCGAGGAAGCGGCCCAAGCTCCAGGAGCTGAAGCGGTCGCCGTCGCGGTAGGCGACCGCGGGACGGTCGGGATCTTCGGCGGCCAACTCGCGGAGGCCAGACAACAGCGTCCGCTCATCGCCGGTATCGACCGTGCCCGGCCCGGTGAACTCACGCATGACGGTTTCCTGATCGACGGTCATGATGACAGGGAACCTGAGCAGTGTCGTCCCGCAACTCGACGGACGGACCCTGGCCTGCTGGACACGGCCAGTGGTCCCGCTCGTGGTGAGGCGACCCAAGGGCGGGGGTCAGGCGCCGGGCAGTGACCGGCCCCGCAGCCTGGCGAGACCAGCCAGGAGGGGGACGGCTCGGGCTGCTGGGCGCCGTCCCGTGGGGCACGACGCCGATGCATCACAGCATCGGCCCCGCGTCTGACCGGCGCAGCCAGTGCTCGAAGCTGCGGTTGCACAGCACGGCCTGCGACCGACGCTCGCGCAGCACCTCGATGGCGCGCGCCGCGGGCACCCCGGAGAGCACCATCGCCAGCCCAGCCACGAGGCTCGAACGGTTCAAGCCGGCCTGGCAGTGGATCAGGGTCTTCCCGTCACGGATCGCTGCCAGGGACCATCCGGCGATCTCGTACACCTGCTCGCCGGCGCCGAGCGGATCGTCGGAGTCCCACATCCGACGCTCGACACGCACGGTGTCGGGTCCGAGCACGTAGCGCTCCCAGGGGTAGAGACTGACGACGTAGGCGAAGTCGTGGGGGAGCTCCACCCCGTCCCGACAACCACCGGTCCACAGGTTGCCCGCGATGTGCGAGACCAAGGGCATCGAGAACGGGATGCCACCGTGGACGGTGTAGCCCTCGATGTGATGGGAATCCAGGTCAGCGCAGAGATGCTCGAAGCGGCTCACCTCGACCTCCGGTCCTCGGCTCCTGCACGGAGGTGCGCGGCACGCTCCTCCCCGGTGATCGTGCCATGATGACCTGTCCACCGGGTGTCGCGCCACGGCCGGTCGGGGTCGCGCGGCGGGCTGGCTCGGTCTGTACGGTGGCGACACCACGTCAACCGTTGGGATCGAACTTGTTGCAGGTCACCCCCACCGCCGTCAGCGTCCTCGCCGAAGCCCGACAGGCCCAGGAACTGCCCGAGGAGTACGGGGTCCGGGTCTTCACCCACGCCGACGAATCCGGTCAGGCCGCGCTGGCGCTCGCCTTCGCCGAGCAGCCGGCCGAGGGCGACCAGATCACGGAACAGGACGGCACGGAGATCTACGTTGCGCCGGAGCTCGCCGAGCCGCTGGCCGGCAGCACCCTCGATGTCACCGACGGGCCGAACGGCCCGGAGCTGACCCTCATCCCCCAGGAGGACGAGGAGCAGTAGCCGCTGTGCCGGTCGCGGGTGTGGCGCCAGCCGTCAGGTGACCGGTCTGATCACTGCTGACCCTGTGGCGTGATGATCGCGACCGGGCAGGGGCTGTGCGCGATCACCTGCTGGGTCACCGAACCGAGCAACAGGCCCCGGAACCCGCCCAGACCCCGCGCGCCGACCACCAGCAGGCCGGCCCCGTCAGCGACCTCGCACAGGACCTGCGCAGGGCTGCCGGCACGCACCGTGCGGCGCAGCTCCACGTCGCCGCTGTCGCCGGCCTGGCGTAGTGCGCCGTCGAACACCGCGGCCTTGGCCGCCGCCAACTCCTCCGGCGTCGCCAGTGATCCACGATCGGGCAGGCCCACCGCGACGGGCTGTGGGTAGGTGTGTTCGAGCATCGGGTAGGTATGGACGAGTTCCAGCACCGCGCCGTGCAGGCGTGCCTCCGCGAGCGCCCAGCGCAGCCCGCGCACCGCACCCTCCGAGCCGTCGACACCGACCACGATCCGGTCCACAGCCGCTCTCCTCTCTCTCCTCGTTGCCACAGCATGACAGCTCCGCGCCAGGCGCGCGGAAGGCCGGACGTGCCGAACTGTCAGGGAAGCCGCTTGGGGACCAGCAGGGCGTCGAGGTAGCAGGAGTCCTCACCCAGGCTCGACCACGCCCCATCGAAGGAACAGCACGCCAGCGCGCCGGTGGGGACCTTGCTCGCGAGCTGCTCGAGCGCCTCCTGCTCACCGGCGCCCGTCAGCTCGACGATCAGGTCCTCGAGGCCGGGGTTGTGGCCGACGAGCAGCGCACCACCCACGTCCGCGTCGAGTTCGCGGCAGCGTGCCAGCCAGGTCGCGGCGTCAGCCCCGTACAGCGCCTCCTCGACCACCACCTCGACGTCCTCCCGCAGGGCGCCACGGACGCCGTCGAAGGTGGCCACGGTCCGTGCGGCCGACGAACACAGCACGACGTCGATGGCGTGGGTGTGTTCCGTGAGGGCGCGCTGCAGCTTCGGCAGCGAGTCGCGGCCGCGGTCGTTGAGGGGCCGGTCGTGGTCGGCCAAGGAGGGGTCGTCCCAGCTCGACTTGGCGTGGCGAAGGACGAACAGGCGACGGTCCATGGTGGGTTCCCTGGCTACGGGTAGCGGATGACCGACCTCGGTTCTGAGGCCACCGAGAGGATGCCAGTGTGTCCCCGTCGCCGCGACGACCGTCTCGTGCAGGTAGCGAACCTGACCCGGCCCAGCCGGGTCGCGGAGCAGGTCGGCGGGAGGTGCTGATCCCGGCGGCGCGCGTGCGCGACCGGTGAGCCGCAGTAGCCGACCGCGATCGGCTGACGCGCCTATGCTCCCGGCGCCACGGTCGCGGCGGCCTTCGCGGCTGGGTCCGCAGCCGGAGTGACATCACCATGAAGAGATGGGCGCCGCTGGCGGTGCTCGCGGCCGCGCAGTTCGTGATGGTCCTCGACCAGGCCGTCATGAACGTCTCGATCAGCCAGCTGGTCCTCGACCTGGACACCAACGTCACCGCGATCCAGGCGGTGATCACCCTCTACTCCCTGGTCATGGCGATGTTCATGATCGCAGGGGGCAAGATCGGGGACCTCATCGGCCGGCGGTCTGCCTTCACCCTCGGCCTGATCGTGTACGCGGTCGGCTCCTCGATCACCGCGCTGGCCCCGAACGTGCTCGTGCTGGCCTTCGGATGGTCGGTCCTCGAAGGTCTCGGCGCGGCGCTCGTGATGCCCGCGCTGGCTGCCCTCATCGCCGGCAACTACCAGGGCCGGGAACGCGCCATCGCCTACTCCGTCATCGGCGCGGTCGCTGGAGCCGGCATCGCGGTCGGTCCGATCGTCGGCGGCTGGGCGACGACCACCCTGACCTGGCGGGTGGTGTTCGTCGGCGAGGTGGTGATCGTCCTCGGCGTGCTCGCCTGCGTCCGACTGCTCCGGGACCCGCCCAGCGACGCGGCCCGCCCCCGGCTCGACCTGGTCGGCGTCTGGCTGTCGGCGCTCGGCCTCGGCCTGATCGTCTTCGGGCTGCTGCAGGCCGGCACCTGGGGCTGGCTCGTCCCGAAGGCCTCACCGATCACACCCTTCGGCTTCGCGCTGACCCCCTTCATGATCGCTGCCGGTGGTCTCGTCCTGCGGCTGTTCGTCGGCTGGCAACGCCGACGCGAGCGCACCGGAGCCGATCCCCTGGTCCACCTCGACCTGCTGCGCATCCCGGCGCTGCGGGCCGGGCTCCAGTCCTTCCTGGCGCAGAACCTGATCCTGATGGGGGTGTTCTTCACCGTCCCGCTGTACCTGCAACTGGTCCTCGGGCTCGATGCGCTCGAGACCGGCGTGCGCATGCTCCCGGTCTCCATCGCGATGTTCGTCGCCGCCATCGCCGGGGCACGGCTGCGCACGTGGCTCGCGATCAGGACCGTGGTGCGCACCGGGTTCGCCTCCACGATCCTCGCGACCCTGGGGCTGCTGTCGACGGTGGAGCCGACGCTTCGGGAGGTGCGGTTCGCCGTCGCGATGGCGTTGCTCGGTATCGGGATGGGGCTCATCGCGTCCCAGCTCGGCGATGTGGTGCAGTCCTCGGTGGATGCCTCGGGACGCAGCGAGGCAGGAGGTCTGCAGTACACCGCCATGCAGCTGGGCTCGGCGGTCGGGGTCGCCCTGATCGGCGCCATCGTGCTGTCCGGTCTGGTCGCCAACTTCGTCAGCCAGGTCGAGGACGACCCGCGCGTCCCACGCGCGGTCGCGGAGCAGACCGCGATCGCGGTCAGCGACGGAGTGTCCTTCGTCCCGTCGGACGCGGTGCGGGCGCGGGCCACCGAGGCCGGGCTGGAGGCGGACGTGGTCGACGCGCTCGTCGAGGACTACGAGGCCGCGCAACTGTTCGCGCTGAAGACCGGTCTGCTGGCCTGCGTCCTGCTGGCCCTGCTCGCCGTCCCGGCGACCCGCCAGCTGCCCGCCGGCCGACCCACCAGGCGAGCCCCGAACGAGGTCCCGTGATGGAGGACGTGACCGGCCCCCACTACCGGCTGAGCGGTGTCGACGTCGACCGGATGGTCGACAAGCTGCTGTTCGTCGGCCCCGACGCGAGCCAGAAGCGCTCGGCCTTCTGGGTGCTGCTCGCACTGGCAGCGATCATCGCGTCGGCCGGGGTGTTCTCGGACTCGACCGCCACGGTGATCGGGGCCATGATCGTCGCTCCGCTCATGACGCCGATCCTGGGGACGGCCCTCGCGCTGGTCCTGGCGCGCAAGGGTGCGATGATCCGCAGCCTGGCCTACGTCGTCGGTGGCGCGCTGCTGGTGATCGCGGTCGGGTTCGCCTTCGGCTCGATCGATCCGGTGGGGCTGGTGTCGGAGACCAACACCCAGGTGATCGGTCGGACCAACCCGTCGCTGATCGATCTCATCGCGGCGCTGGCCACCGGCACGGTGGGCGCCTTCGCGCTGGTGCGCGCGGACGTCTCCGACACCCTGCCCGGGGTCGCGATCGCCATCTCGCTCGTACCGCCCCTGGCGGTGGTCGGACTGCTGCTCGAGGCGGGCCGCTTCGCCGAGGCCTCGGGAGCCTTCCTGCTGTTCGGCACCAACGTCACCGCGATCATCGCGACGGGGACGGTCGTGCTGCTGCTCTACCGCGTCCGTGATGTGGCACAAGCCACCGGCGCGGAGCTGGGACAGCTGCGGGGACGCACCCTCATGGTCGTCGCGATCCTCGTGTGCGCGGTCGCCGTGCCCCTGTCGCTCGGTACCTACCAGATCGTGGGTGACCGGCTCGGTGAGGCCACTGCGACGCCGATCGCGACCGAGTGGGCGGAGGCGCAGGGCTGGCGGGTGGCGTCGGTGCAGGTGCGTGACGGCACGATCCGACTCATCGCGTTCGGTCCCCCACCCGAGGCCGATCCCACCGCGCTGCGAGAGGAGCTGGATGCCGCCGGGATCGACCTCGACCTGGTGGTCAACCTCGTCGTCGGTGGGCAGCGGGAGCTGCCGGCCCGTACCGGTGGCGGACCCGGCTGACCGGCGGCGCGGGGTCGGGTGGCCGTTCAGCGCCCCGTCGCGTCCAGGAGACCGAGACGGGCGAGGTCGCGCTCGAGGGCGGCGGCGCCGGTGAACACGAGCCCCTGCAGGCCGAGCGCCCTGGCTGCCTCCACGTTGGCGGGAAGATCGTCGACGAACACCGTCGCCGACGGCGTGAGCCCGTCGGCATCGAGCACGCGCTCGAAGGCGGCCCGCTCGGGCTTGCGGGCACGCAGGTCGTGGGAGCAGTGGATGGTCTCGAAGACCTCCAGCTCGGCCCCGAAGCGGCGCGACCACGCCCGGTGGTGCAGCCGGTTGGTGTTGGTCAACGCGACCAGGCGCACACCCCTGTGCCGCAGTCGCCACAGCAGGTCGACGACCGCAGCATCCGCACCGAGGTAGAGGTCGTTGAAGTCGGCGGCGAGCTCCTCGTCGTCACCCTGCAGCTGCAAGCGCTCGCGGACGTGCGCCAGGTACTCCCCCACGCTGAGCTCGTCCCGCTCGAAGGCCTCGTAGGCCGCGTCCGGATAGGCCGCGTGCACCTCGCTGGCGGGCAGCGAGCTGCGCGCCGCCCAGCGGCTGCGGATGCGAGCGGGGTCGATCCGGATCACCACCCCACCGAGGTCGCACAGGACCGCCGTCGGTACGCCCACCGCCCCCTCCTCGGTCTCTCGCACCGTAGGTGGGTCCGAGCCCAGGACGTGCCTGGGTCCGCGAGATCCCGGGCACCCGCTGTGCGAGAACCAGCGGCCAGCTGCTGCTTCTCGCGACCCGGTGGCGGTGGGAGGAGAGCACGGGCGGCATCCGCGCGAGAACCAGCGACTATGTGCTGGTTCTCGCACGAACGGCACCGCGCAGACAGCGTGCATCGGGTGGCCTGGGTGCCGACCGCATGGCCGCGCAGGAGTAGCCTCGTCCCACCCGTTCGGCCCAAGTGGCCGCCGGATCTCGCCTGTCCTCGTCGATGGAGCGTCTGGTGCGGCAGCACGGCTGACCTCCCTTCCAGATCGCAGCGCGTCTCGTGCGCGCCGCTGACGCGAGGAACGTTGCCGTGCCGACCGTGCACCTGCATGGGGTCACCCATGCCTACACCTCCGCCCTGTCCGTCCTCGTCGAGGTCGACCTCGATGTCGCCGTTGCTCCGCGCGCACCCGGCTGGGTCGGGGTCGTCGGCGAGAACGGGTCGGGCAAATCGACCCTGCTCCGGCTCCTGGCCGGCGAGCTGTCGGCGGGCCAGCGCCAGCGGTGGCTGATCGCTGCCGCCCTGGCGGAGGAGCCGGAGGTGCTGCTCCGCGACGAACCCACGAACCACCTCGACGGTCACGCGCGGGAGCTCCTGCTCGGCGTGCTGGGGGCGTTCCACGGTCTCGGGTTCGTGGTGAGCCACGATCGCACCGTCCTGGAGCGCCTGACGACCCGCACGCTCCGGATCACCCAGCAGCGTCTCGAGCTCCACGCCGGCGCCTACGGGGCGGCTTCCGAACGCTGGCGGGCGGCGGAGGCCGCGAAGCGGGTCGCCCACGACCGTGCCCGACGCGAGGACATACGGCAGCGTCGGATCCTGGCCGAGGTCCGTCGTCATCGGCACAGTGCCGAGGCCGGCTCCGTCGCGAGCGGCGCCTGGCCGGTGCGGCACAACCCGATGCCCGGGACGCGGGACGCAAGCGCGCCCAGGAGACGGCGGAGGCGTCCCTCGGGCAGCGCGTCGGGCAGCAGCACGCCCGGCTCGCCCGTGCCGAGGAGGT
>Ga0207421_10001499_pt1 | contig 29957 bp, 21 predicted proteins | sample SodLakKL_010_SED_4_FD_187542 | JGI IMG/M metagenome (GOLD analysis project Ga0207421, IMG submission 187542) | Alkaline sediment microbial communities from Lake Tanatar, Kulunda Steppe, Russia - 8KL_010_SED (SPAdes) (version 2) | ecosystem: Environmental > Aquatic > Non-marine Saline and...
CGGAGCTGAAAACATCGGAGAGCTGAGCGGCACCCTAGAACTGCTCAAAGATGGAACGGTCATACAAACCCTTGAGATACCTGCACAAGATACTGCAGAGCTTACTTTTACCCACACTTTTTCAGATGTGGGGGAATATGAATTAGAGTTCCACGACCAAACGATCATAGTCGTCGTTCAGGAACAGATCGGGTTCGAACCGGTGAACTTGACTTTGGATGTCCAACCCACCGAAGGTACGGTACCTCTCGAAGTCACGATAACGATTACCGGAGAAAATATCGGTGAAGAAGAAGGCTCTATAACGGTTAGTATCGACGGAACCTCCATCGGCTCGTTAACTATCCCCGCTGGAGAGACCGCTGAAACGTCCTTCACTCATCTATTCGAAGACTCCGGTACTTATTCGATATCCTTCTACGATCTATCTCAAGAAGTTGTGGTTGAGGAAGATGAAGAGGTACCACCGGACGACGAAGATCCAGATGATACGGAACCTGAAGACAAAGGCATGTCTACGGGAACACTCCTTTTGATAGGGATCATATCGATCATCTTGTTGCTCTTAGTGGTCTTATTGTGGAAAAGAGGAACACAGGGATCAGATTCACCGGACGACGAATTTTTCGAAGAGGATGAAGAAGACTTTTTCGAAGAGGATACCGAAGAAACAGAGGTGGAATGATAATAAAGATGAAAGCCACTGGCGGGATTTGAACCCGCGACCTATTCCTTACCAAGGAATCGCTATGCCTCTAAGCCACAGTGGCATGTTGGATATGCCTACTCTAACAGTATACACTATTAATCTTTTTCGTTCTTAAGAAGATCGTACTTCCACTGCCTTTTCACCTCGTCGACCTTCTTCTCGTATATCTCTTCCGCCAGCTCACCCTCGGCGAGTTTCATGTCTAGATGTTCCAGCTGAGTTTCAGCACGGGAGATCATGGTTTCTTTATACCTATCTCCGATCTTGTCGAGTGTACTGACCAACTGCTTACACTGTTTGGTGAGTTCGTATATTATCTTCGGCCTACCGTCGGGAGGAAATATCGCATTCCTTTCCACCAATCCCCAGTCATGCAACTCCAACAAGTGTTTGTCCACACCCTGCCTGGTGATCTTCAGTTTCTTTGCCAGATCCTCGGGATGATCATAGCCTTTACCCAGTAATTCTATTATACTGCAGCGTGTAGGTGATGAGAATAGACTCAGCATATCTTCCGTGAATTTCTTCATCTCTAATGGTATATAGAAGGGGATATATCAACTTTTTCAACTTCTGAGTTGAAGTTATCTACACCAAGATTGCAATTATCTAATAATATCTTCAATCAGGTATAAATACTTGTACCGTTTTGTTAGTATCAAGAAATAAGAGGTGTATAAAAATGGAAGATAAGATCCTAAGAAAACTCGAAGAAAGGCTCGCCAACGGAGAGATCTCCGAGGAGACCTATAAAACCATAAAAGCTAGGTATGAGAAGCAGGAAAGGATGAAGCAGGACGAATTCGAAGATGAGGATGATGATGTAGAAACCGATGAGATACCCATCGAGACCGAAGGGAAAACCAAAAGAGTAAACCTCTCCGGCGCCTCGAAAACTGCTGATGTAAACTGCCAATACTTCAGTGCATCCGGGGCCTCAAAGGTCGAAGGATACTTGAAAGCTGACGAGGCTAAAGTTTCGGGGGCCACAAAGGTTGTAGGGGATGCAAAGATCGGCATTCTGGATGTTAGGGGTAGTTTTAAAGTGGAAGGAAAGACCGAGGCGAACACGATGGAAATATCTGGTGCCAGTAAGTTCGTGGGTCCCGTTAAGGCAAAACAGATCAAATCACGAGGCTCTTCTAAGTTCGAAGCCCATATAGATGCAGAGGAGTTCTCATCTTCAGGAGCTTTGAAGATAGTGAGTGATGTTGATTCAAAAACATTTACAGCAACCGGGGCTTTCAAGATAGAGGGTACCTTAAATGGTCATGAGATAATGCTCAAACCCGGCGGAGATAGCTCAGTGACTCATATCAAAGGTGGCGACATACTGGTGGAGAGCGGTGGTGGAGGATTGTTCTCGATGTTCAATAAGGGAAAACTAGAGGCAAAAACCATCATCGGTGATAAGATATACTTGGAAAACACCATAGCGGACGAAGTGGAAGGAGAAGATGTAAAGATAGGTCCCGGCTGCAAAGTCCGGTTGGTTAGGGGAAAGAACGTCAAAGTCCACGGTTCCGCCAGTGTAGAAAAACGAGAGCAGCTATAGTTTTCTGGTGCGTTCATACCACTTTCGGACCTCGTAATCTGAAACCCTTTTCCTTTTCTTCTTTTCTTTCATCGCTAGATTGTGCTCGTACGCCCATCGTTTGATGATCCTTTGGTAACTTTTATCACCTTCGTAATCGGTGACTGAAAGAACACCCGACGAGATCTTAGCTTTGAAGGCTGCGACCATCTTGTTACCGGTGAATATCACATAACAGTGACTCAATCCGAAGCGGTCTTTAATCTCAGATCGGAGGTACAGGTTGAGCCTATCTTTCGGACCTACTATGAACTCTCTGTTAGTTTTGATCCTACCGACCATATCCAAACCTTCCTCGAGGATCCAATATATAGATTCATCCCCCTCTTTTAGGAAACCTTTGGTAAGATATCCTTCCTCCACAAGGTCACCCAGTGAATCTCTTATCTCTCCCATCCCGACGCTGGAGCCGATGTATGCGGATAAGCGCTCTGCTGTGAAATATCCAAAGGACTGGAAGCACCAAAGTATCACTTTATTCAAAGCTTTTTTCTGGTCGAAGGCATCGCGTCCGATAGCGATGTATTTTTTATCATAGTCCTTACAAATCATCGCCCCTTCGTAAAGATCATCCATGGCGTCTTTGGTCTTATCTTTACTGTATGGTGATCTTATTTGGACGTGTCTTTTTGAAGCGGGACCTTCTTCATGGATGAGATCATAGACTTCCTCCATCACATGATCGAACTCCACCGACTTAGCGGCTCCATACACCGAGGCCTGATCATGGGTGCAGTACATCAAGTATGAGGGTATCATCTTACCCTGTACAAGCTCACCCCTTCTGTGCATCCATGTAAGATTAGATCGACCTTCCATCCTTTCAGTGATCTCTTCATCCGATCTAGCACCTTTTAGTTCATTCAAAGCCTCTTTAGCTCCCTGGAAGGGGTTTCCTGCAAGGTGCTGTCGATACATCATGTAGGATCGAAGTTCATCTTCTTCATACACATCTGTTATGATGTTTCCTTTGACGAGCATATCCTGTATCTGTTTGTATCCCTTCTCTAAAAATATCGACAGCAAGTTCTCTTCCAGTTCCTCTACGCTGATATGATTACAGTATCTGACCCTGAGGACGTCGAAACCCTGCAGGGCGTAGTAATCCATCATCTCATCTATGGTGTCCAATAGGTCCACAAGGATGGACTCATCTTCTAGATCTATATGGCGGATCTCGACGACCCCGCTCATCTCCCATATCTCCAATCCACCGATGACTCTTCCATTTTTCACCAGTGGATATATCCAATCGTCTCCGTACCTTCCGTATATCTCGGCCCAAAGCGGCAGTGCATATTGATCGTTCTTCGAGAGTATCCTGAGCTTAGATAACTGTTCATCATCCGCGGTCTTCAAACTATCAAGTTCGTCGGAGTACATGTACAGCTCTCTTTTAGAAGGCCCAACTCTGACCCTGACAGCCTCTCCCTCTCTCACCATCGCTGAGAGTACGGTTTCTACCTCTCTCCTGAAGAACTTTGTTATCTGCCGTATCCCGCTGATGGAAACCGGTCCATGCGACCTCAGCAGCCGCTTGATAAGTTCACTGCGTGCTTCTTCTTTTGGTAGTGCCCGGATATCTACGGCTCTGTAAACGTTCTTGCTGGACCAGCCTTCTTCACCGGTAAATTCCCGCAGCACGTAAAGGTTGGAGTCCAATTTCCTTATCACTTCTTTGAGCCTGTCCTTCTTCAGGTTTGATAATTTCTTCAGATCTCTGATAGTGTTCGCCTTACCCTCTTTGATCGATCTAAGAACCTCTTCCTCCTGATCGTTCAGTTCTTCGGTTCGATAAGCTCCGACCAGCATGGGTAGATCGTCACGTAAGGCGTACTTTACCCTACCTTTAAGGAAGCGCCCCTCTAGGATTTCGTCCTTTTCCCTCATGGTCCCCCAAGCATCCATATGAAAATCATCGACCCTTAGATAAACCTCGTAAGGGCTGCTGGCTTCAACGAACAGATCAAAATAATCCTCGATGGTATCGAGGTGTTGGAACATCTTCTCAGCACGATAGGAGAGCACCCTCTCTTCGGATACGTGCTCTTTACCCGGGAACTTGAGATCGTGATAATCTTCGAACAGCATATATTGAGTACCTTCTCCGATGACCAGTTTACCAGACACCAATCTTCCTCTGTCCACTAGATTGTTGAGTGCTTTCATCACTCTATCTTCAGGCATGGCTAAAGCGAAGGCGATCTCTTCCATCTCCCTGGGTGCATCGTACTCAAGGTGATCTAAAATGTATTCCTCAACCTTCTCTATGTCCGTATCCAACACAGGCAGCAAATCATAACGGAATCTGTCTTCTTCATCCATATCTCTGCGGTTCACCAACCTTCTCCTTTCCAGATCCCTGAGATGATTGGATATATCTTTTAGCCTCATCTCCAACTCTTGATAGAGCTCGTTAGCGCTCTTTGTTTCATCGCTCAATGCTTTTACGACGGGCTTGGCACCGTATGGCACCTCGCCCTGGTCCATGCACGATAAATATTCATTCACTCTGTCCGAGGTCACCCATCGATGTGTATCCCCCATCCAGAGAGATTGTATCTCCCCTTCTTTTAGAAGTTCTTTAGCCCATCTCCTTACCTCTGCATGGGTCCGTTCGGTGTATAAGTAAACGTTCTTCCCACGCTCGTTGAAGACATGTATGGGACCTAACTCCCTGATCACCTCCAACAACCCCTCTTTATCGTCAAACACCGGCCTTTTAGAGAAGAAATGATCATCCACCTCTTCCCTCTCGAACTGGAAGCTCTCTATCTCCTCTTGAGGGATGACTTTTTCCAGGACCTTTTGGTGGAACTGTCTGAGCAGTGTGCTCCTGTCGTCCATCATCACAACATCCGATATACCTATCATCACAACGTTGTGTGCGAAGGGGGATGGTGTGTCCGAGTAATCCGATACTACTACTTCCACCTTACCATCGTCTATATCTTGGAGCACTTCTCGTGCATGCTTGAGATCCAGTACCTGGTAAAGTATCTCGTTGTAGGTCTCCTTGGTGATGGGAAAATTATCGTAGCCGTGCAGGGTTTCCAATATCTTCTCGGCCCTGCGTTTTTGCTTGGCCACGGATATATCCCGTCCTTTGTAGTTTCGAAGTACCATCAGGGCCCTGCCTGCACAGTGACGGAAACGCTGTTTGAAGAGCTCCGTGTTCCTGATGCCCCTCTTTAGTATGTCTTCAATGTTATCCTCTCTGACCAGCGAACCCACTACTTCAAGATCCACTTTCTTCTTGGTGGTTATCATGAAGCAGTCGTCGGTAACGGAGACACGGGTGCTGCAGTTGTACTTACGGGATATGGCGTAAGCATAAGCCCTTGATAGCGCGTCGTTCACCTTCCTACCGTAGCAAGCATGGAAAACTATGTTGTATCTCCCTTTCTCATCCACGTAGCCCTCAAGTACTATCCTTTTGTCGGTAGGCAGTATATTTCCGAAGGCCATCTGTTCTTTGAAGTAGCTGACCATGGTCTGTGCCGAGCCTTTATCTACCCTGTATTCTTCCATCAGCCAGGGTATCACGTCTTCATCGGCTTCCAGCCTTCTGTACATCTCATCCCTGAACTCGCCGATAGCCAGTGATAGATCGAAACTACGTGGGAGCATCTCACCTGTCCAGCTGGGTACTGTGGGTTTCTTACCTACAGCGTCCTTCACGAACACCCTGGTTCCCTTGGTGTGTATGAACTCGTAGGACTTTCCTCCAAGTATGAACACATCACCGGTTGTGAGCCGTTCTACGAACTTCTCGGACAGTTTACCCAGAGGTGTTCCTTTATCCAAATAGACCCTGAAGCTTGAATCTGAGGGGATGGTACCGATATTGAGGTAATAGATCATCTGGATACCGCCCTTCTTCCCGAAAACCCCTTCGTCCTTGTTGTACCATATCTTCGGATACACGTCTTTGAATATGGATCCTCCCAGGTATTCCATGGTCCTGTCGAAGTCCTCCCGGCTCAGGTTCCGATAGCAGTAAGCTCTCTTAACGAGATCGTATGCATCGTCAACATCCCATCTTTTCTCGATGCTCATACCCACGAGCCCTTGGGCCAGCACGTCGAGGTTGTTCTCGGGTATGTTCACCCTATCTATCTCGTGTTCGTATGCTTGCTTGGTGAGTACGGAGCATTCGATGAGGTCGTCCTTCTCGAAAACTATCATCCTGCCCTTGGAGGTCTGCCCCACACCATGCCCGGCTCTACCGACCCTCTGGAGGCCTTTGGCCACGGATTTTGGCGAACCCACCTGTACCACCAGGTCGATGTATCCCACGTCTATACCTAACTCGAGAGATGTGGATGAAACTGCTGCGTCCAGTTCACCGTCTTTCAGGTCATCTTCCACGGTTATCCTCGTCTCTTTACTCAGACTCCCGTGGTGAGCAGCGATATCGTTAATCTCCCTTTCCTGAAGTTTGAAGGACACGTTCTCCGCACCGCTTCGGGTGTTGGTGAATATCAGGGTGGTACGGTGTTCATCCACCTTCTCCTTCAACATATCGTACATCCGAGCGTTTACCACTTCGTATGGAAGTACCGTCATGTCCTCCACCGGTGAGATAACGGAAAGGTCCATGTGCTTCTCGGCCATCACCTCGATGATGTTGACCTTTCTTGCCTCTCCGTTGTCGAACCCGCCTAGGAATTTTGCTATCTCCGTTATGGGGGCCTGGGTTGCAGAGAGTCCTATGCGCGTCATGGTTCCCTCCACCAGCTCTTCCAACCTTTCGGTGTTCAGGGATAAAAAAGTCCCTCTTTTCGATGAGCAAATATCGTGTATCTCATCCATTATGAAGTACTCCACACCGTCGAAACTCTCTCTGAACTTGGGGGAGGATAGCACCAGTCCCAAACTTTCGGGTGTCGTGATCAGTATGTGTGGAGGTTTATTCACCATCTTACGACGATCTGCCTGAGATGTATCACCCGACCGTATCGCTGTGTTTATCTCAGGTACCTTCATGTCCTTTTCCTTGGCAAGCGCTCTGATCTCTTCCAGTGGTTTTTCCAGGTTTTTATGTATATCATTGGCCAGTGCCTTCAGCGGGGAAACATAAACGCAGTATATCCTGTCCTCCAATTCCCCTTTTTTATCTAGCTTGAACAGTTCGTTGATTATGGATAAAAACGCGGTGAGTGTTTTACCCGATCCGGTTGGTGATGATACTAGCACGTTCTCTCTTTCATGTATCAGTGGGATCGCAAATCCCTGTGGTTCCGTAAGGTAATCGAACTTGTCGTCGAACCACTCCGCTATCAAAGGTTCCATGAGAGAAAGAACCTCTTTTTTCTCCTTCCTTTCCGATGCACGTATTATCATCTGTAGTTTCCTCTGCGATTTATGGAATATTTCCCTACTGATTGCAGGTTAATGAATATTTCGTATATATGAGGATATGAACCGTTCAAATAGCCCTATCGAACCTATAGATAGGGTGGAAAGATATTTATCGGTAAACAAACGATTACAGAATAGGAAATGGTATGAAGGGAAAGAAACTGATCACCGTGGTATTGTTAGTCATGCTAACGACGGTTCTATTCACCTCTTTTATCGGTGAAGAGAGGATACCGGTCCTGGAAGTGGTACGTTCCATGGAGGGAAGCGGTAGCGAGGATGATCCGTACATGATATATGATGTGCATGACCTGCAGAACATGAGTCAAGATCTGAGTGCACACTACGCCCTGGCCAACGATATAGATGCATCCGAGACCCAGGGATGGAACCAGGGAGCTGGCTTCAACCCCGTCGGTGACGAAGATGAGCATTTTTCAGGCAGTTTTGATGGTTCTGGGCACACTATTTCAAACCTGTACATAGATCGCTCGGATGAGGACTACTTCGGACTTTTTGGAAGTGTGGGAAGAGATGCTGAGGTCAGCAACGTGACCATATTCGACTCTACGGTCATCGGGAATAAATGGGGCGGAGTACTCATGGGTAACAACCGAGGACGTGTCCATGATGTCCATGTACACGGGACACTGGTGGGTGAGGACAACATAGGAGGACTGATAGGCTTCAACGAAGGTGATGATGTATCGTCCAGTTCCAGCTCAGTACAGGTTGATGGAGGAAGTTACGTAGGCGGTCTGATAGGATTCAACTGGTATGGCGATGTTCATGATTGCCTCTATCAGGGGGATGTTACGGGCACAGACATCATCGGAGGTCTGATAGGTTTGAATTCAGGTAATATATATGGATCAGATTCCTCCGGAACGGTCTTGGCACACGGTGGAAGAGTAGGCGGGTTGTTAGGGTTCAACGGTGGCAACGTTACCAATTCATACTCAACAAGCCATGTAGATGGAGAAGGTCGATATGTGGGAGGACTGATAGGATACAACTGTTTTGGCTTCGTGTCCGAGTCCTACGCATCGGGTAACGTTACCGGTAGAACTGTGGTCGGTGGACTTTTGGGTTGGAACGATGGAACGATGTTGAACTCCTATTCAACAGGTGATGTACAGGGTCTTAGGAACGTGGGAGGATCAGTGGGCATAAATTATATCGGCCTCCTGAAGAACATTTACTCAAGTGGTGTGGTTAGCGGAAGCGAAGAAGTCGGTGGTCTTCTTGGGGAAAATAGAGATGGTAGCGTAGAGGCTTCATTCTGGGATGTGGAAAGTTCGGGGACCCAGGTAAGCGATGGAGGTATAGGTAAAACATCTTTGGAGATGAAGGATGTAAATACCTTCAGCGATGCCGGATGGGATATAACCGCTATAGAAACTCATGGAGATAAAGACACAGATCATGTATGGAATATCGTCGATGGGGAAACATATCCGTTTTTGAGCGGCAGCGAAGAAGTGGAAGATGAGACAGACGACGATGAATTCGCCCGCGATGTGATCTTGATTGGATTTGTTTTGATAATCATAATCGCTATATTGTATCCTGTAAAAAATCTGGTCGAGAAGCACATCTTGAAGAGAAAAAGATAGACGGGTTGACCTATCCTTAGAAACGTTCAAATATAGCCTTGCGATATGAGCCATCAGGTGCAATCAATATGGCAGTAGAAATCGACATGTCTAAATTACGTTACGGTTCGGAATTGATCAAGAAGGGCTTCGCAAGGATGCAAAAAGGCGGAGTGATAATGGATGTTACCGATGCGGAAGAAGCAGGTATCGCCGAGGATGCCGGTGCCGTTGCTGTGATGGCTTTGGAAAGGGTCCCCGCAGACATAAGGGAAGCCGGCGGTGTAGCTCGCATGGCAGACCCAAAGAAAGTCAAAGAGATCCTAGAGTCTGTAGATATCCCTGTGATGGCCAAGGTTAGGATAGGGCACTTCGTTGAGGCCCAGATACTCGAATCATTGGGTGTCGATATGATAGACGAGTCAGAAGTACTCACTCCTGCAGATCCTTTTTACCACGTAGATAAGAAATTATTCGATGTTCCCTTCGTCTGCGGCTGTAGGGATCTGGGTGAAGCACTGAGGAGGATAGACGAAGGTGCTGCGATGATGAGGACGAAGGGAGAAGCAGGTACCGGTAACATAATCGAAGCGGTCAGACATCAGCGCACGGTCCAGGGAGCGATACACGAGCTCAGCAAGAAAGATCTTCACGAGTTGAGAGATGCCTCCAAACTGTTCGGTGTGCCGGTGGAATTGGTGAAAGAAGTCGCTGATATGCAGAGATTACCCGTCGTAAATTTTGCCGCTGGTGGCATAGCAACACCCGCCGATGCAGCTTTGATGATGCAGATGGGCACCGACGGAGTCTTCGTTGGTAGTGGTATATTCAAATCCGAAAAACCTGAGATAATGGGTGAGGCGATAGTGGAAGCGGTAGCTCACTTCGATGAACCTGATATACTGGCCGAGATATCCGAAGGTATCGGAGACGCCATGCCCGGAAAGAATATAGACGATATACCGGAATCGGAAAGGTTACAGGAAAGGGGTTGGTGAGCCTTCAAAGGTTCGACCTGCTCCATCCTCCATCTACAGGTATAGCGGCGCCGTTCACGAAGGATGATCGTTCAGAACAGAGGAAGGCCACTACATCGCCGAACTCCCCTGGTTGACCTATCCTTCCCAGCGGTATACCTTCAGAAAGGTTCCTCAAACCCTCTTCATATCTTTCTATATCCCCTCTTTCCAGCGCTTGCTTTATGAGTTCCTTTACCCGATCAGTCTCGGTATATCCTGGCATCACCGCATTAACCCTGATATCCGGACCTAACTCCTGGGAGAGTGTTTTCATCAGACCGATGACACCCATCCTTACCGAGTTTGAAAGAACTAGATTTTCGATGGACTCCTTGACGGAAATAGAGGTTATGTGGACTATAGTTCCTTCCCGTTCCCGTAGATACTTTTCAGACTCCTTGACCAGTCTCACCACGCTCATCATCAGTGAGTCGTAGGCATCGTACCATTCATCTTCTACTGTATCCATGAAGGGCTTGCTAGGTGGTCCCCCTGCGCATGTGACGAGGTGGTCTATACCTCCGAACTCATCTACCGTCCTTTTTACCAGATGTTTTATCTCTGTTTTACTGCTCATGTCGGCGGATATTCCGACCACCTTACCTTCGGCGACTTTTTCCAATTCATCCACAGCCATCCTTAATCTGTCCGGATCTCTACCGTTGATCACGACATGGACTCCCTCTCTTGCCAGTGCTTCCGCCGATGCATACCCTAATCCGCTGCTGGAAGCGGTCACCAATGCTACGTTTCCTTTTATCCCGAGTTCCATCTATACCACCTTTTACCGTAGAATATTATACTGGGTAATTTAGTTTTTCCTGCATCTGATATTCGATGAAAAAATAAAAGTACATCTTTGATTATAACTTGTACTAGGTGAAATAAATATGGCGTCGCCAAGTTACGAAATAGTTAAGAATCGGGATATACCTGAAGTTGATGTTCTTGTAGCAGGATTTCCCGGATTGGGATTGATAGGTGGGATAGCTTCTGAACAGTTGATAAACACGCTATCCCTTGAACAGGTAGCCTCGATCACATGCGATCAATTTCCTCCTACCGCGGTGATCTTCGACGGTGTACCTCGAAGACCCGTGCGTTTCTTTGCAGGCAGTGGTTTTTTACTGGTAAAATCGGACATGGTGATCCCGCCTCAACTGTCCAATAGCCTTGCACGGGAGATAATAGACTGGAGTAAAGATAACGGTGTCGAGGAGGTCATAATCTTTGACGCCGTTCCCGAGTCGGAGGATTCTCCTTCAGAGGATCAGATATGGGGTGTCATCAGCACCCATTCTGCGGCCAGTCATGCAGAAAAATTGGATATAGATGTGATCAAGAGGGGTGCAATCTCAGGGATATCCAGTTCACTGCTGTTGTATGCACATGAGCAGAAGATAGAGGCGGTGGCGATGTTGGCGGAAGGTTCTTCGAACATGCCGGACCCACGAGCCCCAGCAACCATACTAGACAAGTTCGCGGATTATATGGAGATCGATATCGATACATCACCACTTCTCGAGAGTGCCGAGGAACTCGAAAAAGAATATGCTAAACTTGTGCAGCAGACCAAGAAGGCCCAGGACGACATGGACTTGAGAGGTGCACAGCCTCCATTGTATGGTTGATCACGAAGATAAACACCACAACGCTTAAACTCGATATGTACCATATCCTTTTGGTACCTATGTTAGATGTAGATATGGAAGAGGTTGCGGAGAAGATAGTTAAAAAATGCATGCGAGTGAGGGATAACGAAGTGATACTGATCAACGGAGGGATACATAACTTCGAGCTGGTGGAGAATATAGCAGTTGATGTGAGGAAGGCGGGTGCTTTTCCCGTAGTCATGGCCCGAACGGATCGTCTTGAAAAGAGGATCATCGAAGAAGTAGATATCGAGTATCTAGAACGTACGAAAGAATATTATCTAAGATGGCTGGAGGACATCGACGGTTTGATAAATGTGGACTCCTACGAGGATCCCCGATCGATGTCCCGGTTACCCGAAGAAAAAGTCGGTGCAACCAGGAAGGCGAACAGACCGATAAACGATAAGTTTCAGGAAGAGAAGATCAGATGGACCGCCATGGGATACCCCACTCGAGAGAAGGCAGAAACATATGGTATCGAATACGATGAGTTCTGGGATATGTTTTGGAAAGCGGTGAACACCGATTACGATCTTATCAGGGGAAACGGTGAAAAGATAGCAGACAAACTGCGGTCGGGTCGTCAAATTCATATCACTTCTGAAAAAGGTACGGATCTCAAATTTGATATCGGAGATAGAAGGGTCATAGTCGATGACGGGATAATCTCTCAGGAAGATATCGATGATGGCACCGTGGGTAACAATCTTCCCTGTGGGGAGGTGTTCGTTGCTCCTATAGAGGAAACCGCCAACGGTAAGGTATATTTCGATCTGGCATTCTACCGTGGAAATCGGATCGAAGGTATTTCAGCGGAGTTCAAGGATGGTAAGCTGACGGATATCGAAGCGGAAGAAAACGGAGAGTTGTTCAAAGAAGTGCTGGAAAACTCTCAGGGAGATAAAGATGTGATCGGTGAGTTCGGCATAGGTACCAACCCAGAGGTCACAAAAGCGATAGGTTACACCATAACTGATGAGAAGATAATAGGAAGCATACACATAGCTGTAGGTGAAAATCGTATGTTCGGAGGTAAGAATGAATCCACTCTACACTGGGACCTGGTCATGCTGGGTCCTTCGTTCGAAGTGGATGGTACAGCGGTGATGGATCAGGGGGCGCACTTGATTTGAAAGCGAACACTCACGAGAGGATAAGATCATACGTTGTCAACCTGGATAATCAGATGTCCGGAGGTATCCCTGAAGGGCACATCGTATTGATAAGTGGTAACCCTGGAACTTATAAATCCTCCCTGGCTTACAACATCCTGTATCACAATGCCTTAAAGGAGGGTAGAAAGGGTTTGTACATCTCCTTCCAGCAGAGCAGGGATAGTTTACAGGACCAATTCGTTAGCCTTAACATGCCCCATGAGTGGGTGGAGGAGAAGATAACCATAGTAGATGTAAGCTATCTGAGGGAGACCATGGAGGCTAGCCCTAAGGATTGGATGGATATATTCAAGGGATACGTTGAGAATATAAGGGCCACCACGGACTACGAGTTACTTGTAGTCGATTCGTTGACCACACTGGAGTTGATCTCCAACGTGGAAAATAGAAGGGACGAGCTGTTCCACCTATTCGAGTGGTTGAGGGATTTTGATGGACTGACTCCCATCTTACTGGTCGAAAGACCTATGACTGAAGAGACTTTACATGAAGAAGAATTTCTGGCTGACGGTATAATCTACCTGACCAAAGAAAGAGTCGGTAGGGTGGAATCTAGACGATACCTATCCATAGATAAGATGAGGGCCACAAAGCACAACACGTCCTTCTTCACCCTACTCTTTGATGGGGACCGATTCCAGGTAACCAGGGTTATATCCGAGTGAATTCACCGTTCTAAGTGATCTAAAAGCGCCTTCATAGCCTTTCCCCGATGACTTATCTTGTTCTTACGATCTGTTTCCATCTCAGCGAAGGTGAAGTCGTATCCAGAGGGGATGAATATCGGATCGTAGCCGAAGCCCATATCCCCTCTCATCTTGGTAGATATCCTTCCTTCACATATCCCCTTAAATAGTCTTTTTTCATCGTCAAAAAGACCGATCACACATTCGAAACGCGCTTTACGGTCTTCTTCACCCTCCATCAGTTTTAATATCCCTTCACACCCCAGGGTCTTCATCACATATGCTGAATATACACCAGGGAACCCCTTTAAACGGTTGATGAAAAGCCCACTGTCATCGATCATCAACGGTACGTAGTCCTCAAGATACTCGAATGCATGATGGACGACGTCTTCCAATCTAGATGCCTGGATCTCCGGATAATGTACGTTGTTCATCTTCACTACGAAAGTAGATGAAAGTTTCTCTTCGTATTCCCTGTATTTACCCTTGTTGGACGTGATCACATCTAAAGTTTTCACTGATATCTACCCCTGCCTTCTATCTCCTTGGTACGCTGGATAACGACTTCTCCCTGTGGATAGGTTTCAAGATATCCTTCAAGTACCTCATCGTACTTATCGATGGGATCTTCGTGTACACTTATCATGGCTTCTCTGAGAAGGTGTAGATCTACTCCTTTTTCCTCTACGGATGCACCGAATTCACCCAAGCTGAAGTCGATGAAGATGAATCGATCGGTCTCCGATGAATAGAGGATGTTAGACGTAGTAAGATCTCCGTGGGATATATCGGCGCGGTGAAGCATCCCTATGTACTCACCCACCTGTTTCAGATCTACATGAACCCCCTCCTCTATACAGTCCATCACCCTGGATCCGTCGAACCACTGGATCACCAATTTGTATTCCCATGGGATCATATCGTATATTATGGGTGTTGGTACACCAGCCTTTCTAGCATCCCTAAGGAGACGGGCCTCTTTGCGAGTCCTTGTTTGTCTCAATCCTTCATCGAGTACCGGATGTCTGTATCCTTTGACCACCCGTTCTTTGACCACCACATCTCGGTTCACCCACCGACCTTTCCAAATCCTGGCTTCCGCACCGGTAGCGATCAATGAATCTTGAGTTAGGTCTTCCATAGCTCTTGTAGAGAAAAGGAGGTTAATAATGTTTTGACATGGAGAAATTATTTATCTCACAAGGCGATTCGAATAAGAATGAGGTTTTTATATGGTTAGAGATACGAGGTCTGAAGAAGAACTACGCGAGACGATCATAACTAAAGATTTTCTTGAGAATCCACTCGGTTCCGTGTTGATAGAGACCGGAAAGACAAAAGTGATATGCACCGTCATGTCTGAAGAGAGTTTACCACCATGGCTCGAGGGTGAAGACGTTGAAGAAGGATGGTTGACAGCCAGGTACGGGATGCTTCCCGGGAGTGGTGATAGCAGGATCAAGAGGGAAACCAAGGGTGTAAGAGGAAGGACGAAGGAGATACAGCGCTTGATAGGTCGTTCCCTACGAGCCGCCTTAGATATGGAAGTTTTAGGACCAAGAACCCTATGGGTCGACTGTGACGTTATACAGGCAGACGGAGGTACACGCACCGCGTCCATAACCGGAGCTTGGGTCGCCCTTTCTCTCGCATGCCAGCGACTGCTCGAAGGGGGTAAAATCGATGATTCTCCGGTGGTAAGGCAGGTCGCGGCCACAAGTGTTGGACTGGTGGAGGACAAGGTCCTTCTCGACCTGTGCTACGAAGAGGACTTTTCCGCCCAGGTGGATATGAACGTGGTCATGGAATCGGATGGGGATTACATAGAGATCCAGAGTACCGGGGAGGATGGTGTTTATTCTAGGGAACAGCACGACGAGATGCTCGATATGGCCGAAGAGGGAATCAAAGAACTATTCAAGGTTCAGAAAGACGCTCTTCATTGATATTTATGAAAGGGACCAAAGGATCATTTAAGGGGATCTATCCCGCCGCTATCACACCTTTCGATGAAAGCGAAGAAGTAGATATATCCCGGTTAGAGGATTTTCTCGACTTCCTTATCGAAGGAGGTGTACACGGTATATATCTACTCGGTACTAATGGGGAAGCCCCACTTCTGACTATGGATGAAAAAAAGAGGATAATCGGATCGGCAGTAGATCATGTTGGGGGTAGGGTTCCGCTAATCGCCGGGACTATGTGTAATGATACGAAGGGAACGATAGAACTGGCGAGATATGCCGAAGATGAAGGAGCCGACGCAGTTCATGTCATAGTTCCATATTTTTTTCCATCTCCGAAGAGGAGCCTAGTCAAACATTTTAAAAGTATATCTGAAAACATCGACTTACCTATATTCATCTATTCCATACCACAGCGAACAGGGAATAGATTGGATATCGAAACGTTGAAAACCCTCTCAGAGATCGATAAAGTTGTCGGTTTCAAAGATAGCTCCGGGGACCTTGAATCTTTTTACTCCGCTTCAGTGGATACCAGGGACCTGATATCATTCGGAGGCAACGATTCGTTGATCTACTCTTATCTTTCATTAGGGGGTGATGGAGCTGTCACGGCTGTAGGGAACGTGTTTCCAGAACTAGTTTCATCCATATACGAGCATCACCAACGTGGAGATCACATCAGAGCCAAAGAGTTGCAAGATAAGGTCCTTCACATTACTCAAGCTTTGAAGAAAGGTCCCTACCTTTCCGGGGTGAAAGCCGCCCTGAAGCTGCGTGGTATGGATTTTGGAGATGTACGCAGTCCTCTACTACCATTTTCCAGGGGCGAAATGAAAAAATTAAAGGCAGATCTAGAACGGTTGAATATGTTGTGAGGTGTTATATATGGATAAAAAACAAACTATCGCAGGCAAGGTCGCGCTCATCACCGGAGCCAGTTCAGGGATCGGTAAAGCTGTGGCATTCAAGTTAGCGGACGAGGGTTGTGATGTCGTACTGGTTGCTAGAGATGAGAACAAGCTGATCCAAGTAGAAGATCAGATATCATCTGAACATGAAGATATCCGTGTTCTTTCGATCTCTACAGATATCCGATATGGAGAGCGAGTCATCGAGGCGGTTCAAAGGTGTTTGGACGAGTTCGGACAGCTTGATATACTGGTGAACAACGCGGGGATCATAAGATATGATGAGTTGGAAAGCTTCTCCGACGATGATTTCGACGACGTTATGAGAACCAATGTTTACGGCACCTTTTTTATGACAAAGGCAGCCCTTCCTCACCTGAGGAACACAAAGGGTAACCTGATATTCATAGGTAGTTTTGATGCGAATCATCCACGTTCCTTCAATCCTGTGTACTGTGCGAGTAAATGGTGGGTGAAAGGGTTTGCCCACAGTGTGGAATCCATCGTAGGAAAGGATGGTGTGGCCGTAACCCTGATCAATCCATCGGAAGTGAGAACAGCTATAGCAGACGAGTCTGGGCAAGCTTATATCGATAGATTTGAGAAGGGAGAAGTATCTGAGCCTGAGGAAGTCGCGGATGCGGTGTTATTCGCCGTAAAACAGAGCTCCACTACGACCATAAGTCAATTGGACCTTTACCGAAGAGATAAGCTTTCAGACTTCTTTTAGTCTAATTTCAGTAATAATGATAAGCACAAATATTAAATAAACTCAGTCGATTCTACCTATGGTATGGATATGACGTTAGGATTGATATTGATAGTCTTGGGTATTGCACTGTTCATCTTCGAAGCTCTCGAACCCGGGTTCTTTATCGCGATCCCTGCAGGGGTCCTTTTGGTACTGGGACTGATAGCAGTGGCGTACCCGGATATATTATTGACTTACTGGACACCGGTGATCGTCGCAGTGGTGGTGATCCCCATGATGATGATATCTATGAAGTTTTATCAAAAGATCTCACCACCCTCAAAACCTACAACCACCATGGGCTCGTCACTGATAGGCGAAGTAGGTAAAGTGATGAACACGGTGAAACCAGATGAGATATCCGGTAAGGTGAAGTTGAAGAATCAGATATGGAGTGCAACATCAGAAACAACCATACCCGAAGGAAAAAAAGTTATCGTGACCCGAAGCGAAGGAGTCGTTGTTTGGGTAGAAGAACAAATGGAGAGTGAAAACAAATGATAGAATGGATAATACTGCTAGTTATTGGAATAATACTTGTGACCATAGTGGCTGGAAGGACAGCATTTTGGATAATCCAGCCCTACGAACAAGGCATCTACATAAAGCTCGGTAACTTCCAAGGTGTTTTGAATCCAGGTGTGAACATCGTATACCCCTTCATTTCACAGGTGATAAAACTCGACCTCCGAACGCAGGTCCTTGACGTGCCTAGGCAGGAAGTGATAACAAAAGATAACTCGCCGACCAACGTTGATGCTATAATATACATCAAGGTCATCGATGTTAAAAAAGCGTATTTCGAGGTCACCAATCACAAGGCGGCCACCATCAATCTTGCACAGACTACATTGAGGTCGGTGATCGGCGACATGGAACTCGATGAGATACTGTACAACCGGGAACGGATAAACACACATCTGAGGCAGGTCCTGGACGAGGCCACAGATGCCTGGGGAGTCAGAGTCGAATCCGTAGAGATACGTGAAGTTGATCCCGTGGGCACGGTAAAACAGGCCATGGAGGAACAGACCGCTGCTGAGAGACAGCGAAGGGCAGCCATACTAAAAGCCGACGGCCAGAAAAGGTCAGCCATCTTAAAAGCTGAAGGTAATCGAAGGTCAAGGATCCTCAACGCAGAGGGTATCAGGCAGAGTAAGATATTGGAAGCAGAAGGTTCAAGAACCGCTAAGATACTTCAGGCCCAAGGAGAATCACAGCGTTTGAGAGTTCTGTCTTTAGGTGCTGGTATGTTGGATGAAAAGGCACTGACCTATCTATCTCTAGATACTCTACAAGGAATGGCCGATGGAGAGGCCACGAAGATCATATTCCCATTCGAGATCACACGGCTGGTTGAAGGTGCTTCTGAATATCTTGGGGCTTCCAGAGAAGTGAAGGCCAAGCATCCCATCGATATATCGGACATAGAGAAGATAGTCGGTAAAGCGGAGGATGTACTCGGTGAGATCCCTGGTAGAGAAGAGATGAGGGAGGAGATCAAACAGATCGAGAAGAATGCGAAGGATTCTAAATGGGACGACCGAGAGAAAGTCAAAAGAGAGGCTGAAAAAGGTGCCCGAGAGGTATTGGAAGAAGTCAAGGACGAGATGGGAGACCTGAAGATAGGAAAACCAGCGGAAGATGAAGAGGATTAAATCCTCACGCATGTACACTTGCACATACGACCAAAAGTTTATCTAATTTAAAGTCTATTTGGATTATAGCCCATGAGGAAAGAAGTCAAGATCATCCGGGATATGAAATCGATAAAAGTGTGTGTCGAAGAAACACGCAGCAAGATTTTATCCCTTCTCATGGTTAAGGACATGTCCATATCTCAGCTCGCAAAAGCCTTGGATAGAGATCAGTCAACCATATACCGGCATCTTAAAAAACTACAGGATGCAGGGTATGTGGAGATATGTGGTGAGAGGAAGGAACACCATATACCTGAAAAACTGTATGGAAGGACTGCCAGCTTTTTCCTACTTTCTCCCTCTGATGATGATCCAAACGATGGATTTACCATGGAAAAATGGCAGAAAAAACACACGGAGAAAGTGGTGAGGATACTGAAGAATATCGGTTATGAATTCGATGATCCGGAATTGGTACTGGACGAATTAGCATCCTTCTTCGGAAGTTTAAGCGAACGTGCTAACGAGAAGTTCGAAGCGGCACAACATAAGATCGAAGGTTTGGATCCTGTCACATATTTCAGATTGAGATTGATAATTTTCCTAGATGCCATCATGAATGATGATGAGTTCGAAGAAGATTACGAGAGGATCGTGGAACTGCTAAAGGAAGACAACTGACCCTTTGCACTATTGTGCAAACATCCGAAAGGCTTTTTAAAGGTATCGTACATATACAACCATAGATATGCGAAAAGGAGTAAAGATCATCCGGGATCCCGAAGCGATCAAGGTCGGCATAGGAAAAACCAAAAGTAGACTATTATCTCTACTCAAAGAGAAAGACATGTCGATTTTAGAATTGTCTGATGCTCTTGGTAAAGACAGGTCAACGGTTTACCGACATATACATCGCCTTGAAGACGCTGGTTTTGTGGAGATAGTCGGGGAGCGTAAGGATGTCCATGTTCCGGAGAAGGTCTACGGTAGAACCGCTGATATATTCTTGATGACTACAGATAACGTAGATGACAACGTAAATGAATCGTCGATCATCGAATGGGAACTAGGGGACGCAAAAAAATTGCTGAAGAGGATGGATGAGATGGGGTATAAACATAGTAACTCAGAAGATCTAGCAGCCAGGATATCGGAGTTCTTTTCAAACTTCTCGGAAGAATCAAAACAGCATTTTGAACACAGTTCACAGGAGATGGGTTTGCTGGAATATTTTAAATTGAAACTGTTGATGCTGCTGCTTGAAAGCAAGAACCATCCAGAACTTGAAGAGTACAGCAAAAAGATAGTATCTGATTTTAAATCAAAAGGTTGATCTAACACACTTCTCTTAAGGAAAAAATATATACAACCCATCCTTTTAGCCCAGATTGTATTACACCATGGCCGTGGTGGTGTAGCTATTCCGGTTACGCTCTGTATCGGAACTACAATGGCAGCATGTGGGACTGTGGATCCCCTGGCCCGGGTTCAAATCCCGGCCACGGCCCTCTGATTTTATTCTTCCCGGGTTCACGAGCTATTTGAAAAACGCAGTTTTTCTGACTAGGATCCCGGTCACTATCCTCAGATCACAAGTAAATCTTTATAAGGTTCGGCATCTCTTTTATCATGAAATAAGATGAAACTCGCTGCATTTCTGATATGCATCCTTCTAATATTGCCCGTAGGATTGAATTTATCGATGGATCATCCAGAAGAGGAGTCGATAGATACAAAATTACGATCTGAAGAGTATTACGATTATACGATCCGAGTGGATGGGAACGACGACCTATCTAGATTTCCTGGCAAAGGTACGCCTGGATCACCGTACATCATAGAGGGTAATGATATCGATGCGGAGGGATGGGGTACAGCGATATACATCGGAAATACTACAAAACATTTCGTTATCCGAGACAACACACTAAGGAGAGCGAGTCAAGACTCATCCTACTATAATTGGAACTCATGTTTGGTACTTTATAACACGACCGATGGGATGGTGATAAACAATACCATCGAGGGGGGAACTCGTGGAATAAATATGATCGGTTCATACAACATTTCAGTAGAGAATAATCTTATCAGATTGACTTCATCTTCGGCTATATCGGTCGAATCGTCAGAAGCCATAGATATCATCAAAAATGAACTGCCCTCTAACAACGGAGATGGAGTTAGGGTGGGACATTCTCATGATATCTATGTGGAAGATAACGAGATACGAAATGGAAGACGTGCTGGTTTGGTTTTAGATGCAACCCAGGATGCGATGGTATCAAACAATCAGATACTGGGAAATGATCAGGACGGTATCCTTTTACAGGAGTCCACCGGATGTACTCTCTGGGAGAATCGATTTGAAGAGACCGGTATCAGGATCATAGGTGATCAACCTATGTACTGGGATTCTCACCACATACCAAACAATAACACCATAGACCATTCCCCGATCTTTTACCTCTCAGATCAAGAAGACGGTGTTTTAGAAGGGGGGGCCGGTCAGATATTATTGGTCAATGTAACGAATTTTGAAGTGTTCGATGTAGAGCTTCAACAGGGCAGTGTCGGTCTTTCCATGGCATTTTCTTCAAAAGTGTCGGTTGGTGATATTTACATATCATCACAAACTCAGGAGGGTGTGTTTGTTTTATCTTCTACCAATAATGTATTTACTAATATCACAGTCGTAAGCAGTACAATGGGGATCGTGTTTTCAGATTCTAGCAACAATTCTATTGAGGATTCAGTCATCATGGATAATAGCAACATGGGTATAGAATCCGTCGATTCACTGAACACTCTTGTAAATAACTCAAATATAACGAACAATGGTCAAACAGGTATCCGTTTCCTGAGATCACCGAATTCGGATACCTTGAACAATATAATCGAGGGACACAACAGAGCTATGAGTTTAGAATGGTCCGATGATATATCCGTACTTGGATCCTCGATCATCGACAATAACGAAGGTGTGTTCTTATCCTATTCACAGCGACTGGTGATGAAGGATAACGACCACCACGGTTCACCCATGAGGGTGGCTGGAAATCAGAAGAGTCATTGGAATTCTCACGATATTCATAACAATACCATCGACGAGGGCCGTTTGGTGTACTTAGCCGACCGGCATGACGAGATAATCCACCAGGAGGCAAAACAGGTGATAATGGCCAACTGTACCGATGTAGATATCGCTGATCGAACACTAAAATATGGTATGATCATCGGTTTTTCATCCAATCTATTGGTTCAAAACATATCTATTGATGACATAAGAGAGGGTCTGCACATCTATAGAACTCAGGATAGTATATTCGAGGGATTGAACGTAACAGATAACTTCCGAGGGATATATGTTTTCTCGGCAGATAACAATTCTTTTTCTAACATACAAGCAAGGGATAATTCAGATGGGCTGTTCTTACATTCATCCGTTGACAACAAGATCTCCAACTCATCGTTTAAGAACAATTCAGTTGGAATTTATCTCTCATCCTCTCGTTCAACGACCGTGGATGATAACACATTCATAAACAACGACGACTCCATCTTTCTGTTAAGAACTACGGACACCTCCATCAAGACAAACGAGATGTTCGGAGGGGGTATATTCATAGATGGTATCGAGGTGGATCATTGGGGTGATCAGGATATCAAGGAGGACAACACACTGGATGGAGATCCGATAGTACATCTGGTAGATGAGCATGATATGGTCATCCCACAAAATATTTCACAGCTTTTTGTAGTCAATTCTACACACATCTCTGTTGATGACTTCTTTGCAGAACAAGGAAGCGTAGCTATCACAGTAGCTTACTCGGAGAAAATATCTATACATAATTCGACAGTTTCGAATCAATCCCGGTATGGTATCTACGTCTATTCATCACAAAACATCTCTGTAACCGACAGTCATCTCCATAACAATACAATCAGTGCGATACAACTTAGATACTCGATCAACAGTCAGGTCGATAGTAATAGTTTGACTGATAACAGGCATGGGATCTACCTGTGGGGATGCGATCATAATACGATCTCTTCAAATGACATATCAGAAGGTGATAACGGCATCTATCTCAGAGATTCTTATGATAACGAAGTGCGAGATAATCACATCGAAAACAGCAGGAACGGCATCTACCTTTACAGATCTCACGAAAACATCGTTAGCGGTAACAGCGCACATCACAACGACCTCTACGGTATCAGGTCGGACCTGTCCAACGATAATGAAATCAAAGATAATGAAGCATACTGGAACTCTCAAGCAGGTCTGTTTTTATCTAGAGCAGATGGTAATCAAATCTACGAAAACAGGTTGAACAGGAATGATAATCACGGGATCTACATGCTATCATCCAACTATAATTCGGTGGATGATGTAGTCGTTTCAGACAACAGTTACTCTGGGATATACCTTAGATTTTCACACGATAATGAGATCATAAACAGCCGTATGATCTCCAATCGATGGTACGGTGTTTTCGCTTCAGTATCTTCGAACAATGTTTATCGAGATAATAAGATTAACCATAATCATCATGGGCTCTATACATTATCTTCTACTGGTAATGATATAGTTGATAACTTGATAAATGAAGAACCATCTACAAATACTAGAACGATCCTTGTTGGAGTAAAACCCGAGGTGATGGACGATAACGATTTACTTACATCACTGACCGGATCTGTAAGTGGGCGCATCACGAGGCGGTTCGAATTTATCGATGTCGTGAAGGTAACTCTGGATGATGGAGTGGATTCTACAGATGCGATCCAAGAACTAGAGGGAAATAATAATGTTAGATATGCCGAACCAGATGCACCTGTAGAGCTTTTTGATCTACCTGATGATCCCTATCTTGATGAACTATGGGGCTTAAACAAAACGGAAACATTGGATGCATGGAGTGGCACAACCGGCAGCTCCGATGCAGTGATCTCCGTACTGGATACAGGTATAGATTACGATCACGATGACCTGATCCAAAATATGTGGACGGATGAGGACGGAAATCATGGGTACAATTCCATAGATGATGATCTCGACCCCATGGATGATCACGGCCACGGTACCCATGTGGCCGGTACAATCGGAGCCGTGGGTAACAACAGTGTGGGTGTTGTAGGGGTGAACTGGGATGTTAGCTTGATGGCGCTGAAGTTCATCTCCGCTGGCGGTACCGGCAACGTGAGCGGTGCTATAGCATGCCTAGAGTACGTTCTGCAGAGAAAGCAGATGGGAGATGAGGTGATAGCCACAAGTAACAGTTGGGGTTCGAGATCCTACAGCAATGCTCTTTACGAGGCTATAGAGGCTCATAGAGATGAAGATATACTCTTCGTTGCAGCTTCCGGTAATTATGGCGAAGATAATGACTACATACCGGTTTACCCGGCTTCATATAACCTCACGAACGTGATCTCGGTAGCGGCATCCGATCAAAATGATGATCTAGCAAGTTTCTCTAATCACGGACTGAACACGGTACATATGGCTGCACCAGGTGTATCTATTTACAGCACAGAAAGGAATGACGGTTACGGATACAAGAGCGGTACATCCATGGCGGCACCGCATGTTTCCGGACTCGCTGCTTTATTATGGGCGGGGGATCAGAGTTTGGACATGATCGGTTTGAAAAATTCCATATTATCTCAGGTAGATGAAGTGTCTTCTTTCGAGGGAAACTTGATCAAATCCGGGCGCATGAATTCAAATAGTTCGATGCATGCTGATCCAGACGGCTTTCATGTGCGTCCGATGATCGCTGATGGCCAGGTAGGAACTCTGGGACGCAGTAAAGATATATTCGTAGGTGTAACGGACGGGGTGGATCCGATACATGTGGCGGAGGTCGTAGTATCCTTCGATAGTGGTGAAGAAGAGGTGATATTGATGGATGACGGTCGCTCAACGGATCAGGTGGCGGGTGATGGTTACTATTCCGGTTCATGGACTCCGACCCAATCCGGAGAGGTCACGCTGACGATAAGCGTTGATGCCGGTGAGCACGGAACCTATGAAACAGATCGGACCATCGTTATTAGGGGTCATTCAGGAGTGACCTTGAGCAGGACGTTCAACAGTATCTTGCAAAATAACACAGTTTCCGGGTCAAAGGATGGCATACGCCTTCTATCCTCGCATTCTAACACCTTAAGTCACCACAACATATCAAATACAATTGACAACGGTCTTTACATGCATGATTCACATCTCAACCATCTGATGAATAACGATATATCAGAAAATTCTGGCAAAGGCTTCCTACTCCGTTCGTCTTCTGACAACGATATATCCTCTAATAAGATATCCTACAATGACATCGCAGGGTTAGAACTGTCTGATATATCGGGTTGGAACAAGATACAGAACAATATCTTCGATAACAATGAGATCGGCGTTCAGATCGATTCGGGTTCACACAACAACTCAGTGATGGATAATCATCTTTCACACGGTACTAGACTCCTATTTGTGAAGGATTCATACGCAAATATCATGTCAAACAACACATTAGAATATGGAGGTCATGGGGTCTATCTAGATGGATCCCGTTATAACATCATCCAGGATAATGATATCCATGATAATCAGATGTTTACAGACAGTACCGGAATATATCTGACCTCTTCACACGATAATTCCATCGTGGACAACGGGTTGAACAACAACACCCATAGGGGTGTATATTTGCGATATTCCAGATCCAACCATATTTACAACAACAGTATCAAGGATTCGCAGCAATCCGGGGTCTCGCTGTCTTCTTCCAGCGATAACAAGATATATAACAATCTGGTGCAGCGTACATATCGCGGAATATCCCTGCTTCGTTCAAGTGATAATGACATCTCAAATAACAACTTGGTAGAAAATGAAGGAAACGGATCGGGTTATGGGTTGTTTCTTTCACAATCATCTTATAATCACATCTCGTTCAATATGGCTGAGTACAACGATAACGGTATCGGGATAAATGGTGATAACAACATATTGGATAGCAACGAGATCTATGGTAATACCAAGTATGGAATATATGTGAATTCTAGATCCAATACGGTACGCAGAAATAATATTTACGATAATATGCAGGGTATATATCTTTGGGCAGGTGCCTCTTACAATCTTATAGAAGATAACGTCATCTATGAAAATCAGTATGGATTGGAGGCTAGGTTCAACAGTGATTATAACCATATAGATAACAATTATTTCACCGACAACGATCATCAATTATTCATCAGCACAGTATCCAACCAGATCATCAGAAATCAGATATCTGAAGGTGAAGTTGGTATAGAGATCATCTCAGACGATAACACCGTGGAAAACAACACAATCGTACAAACCGCTTCCCATGCTATACTCATAAATGGAGGTGTGGGTTCAAGGGTCTTTTTCAACAACATCTCTTTTAATCATCACGGTGTTCACATCACTGATTGGTCCGAGAATATCCATGTTGTAGGCAATGAATTACATGAAAACGAGGTGGGTATATCGGTCAATGAACATAGTAGATGGAATATATTGTATGGTAACGATATCATAGAAAATATGATAGGGGTTTCTTTGGAGAACTGTGGTGAAAATAGGATACATCACAATATTTTCATCAATAATACACAACAAGTAGCCCTGACCGACGTTCATGATCTTATCTGGTCTCTCCATGGGGAAGGAAACCACTGGTCGGATTATGAAGGAGAGGATATCACAGGTGATGGTATCGGAGATACAAAGATCCCACATCCGGAAGAAGATCTGGGTCACGGATATCACGAGTTAGATGATCATCCCATAGTGGATCCTGTTGATGTTTATGCTGTTGAATTAGATCTATATCCGGAACATGATGGTTGGCAGTTCATATCTTTCCCGATCACACCCTATGATACATCATTAGATGCCGCACTTGACCCCCTCGGAAAAGATCTTCACCGTGTTTTTAGATATTCCGAGGATGGATGGTTATCTTATATGAAAGGGCGTGGTGATCATTACAACACATTCGATCATGTCACATCCGAGGACGGCTTTTTCTTAAATATCATGGACAACACAACGCTCAGGGTTATAGGCCATGCACCGATCATGGGTAAAACAACGATCAACCTTCGCCCGGGGTGGAATATGGTCGGGCATCCCTCTTTACTCAGTGTAAGTGCTGAGGACGTCCTTCCTCCCGAAATCACCAAGGTAGGCGTATTCAATGGGTCTATGGAGTATAATATAGAATACCTTGAAGATCTTTCGGATATCACCATGAGAACTGGTGAAGGTTACTGGATATACAACTCGTTATCGGAAAACCTCAGCTACGACGTTGAATGGTGATGCATCCAAACCTTTTTAAACTGATTCAGTTTTTAAAAAGAAATCATGAAGCATCTTATCAAGATATTACGGCCGATAAATTGTATCCTGGCATCGTTCAGCGTTCCCATCATACTTATAACTCTTTATGGTATGGATACAGCTGAATGGCCCTCTCTGAGTCTGACCGCTCTTGGTATGATCATCGTTTTCTCCTTCACCGCCGGTGGGAACATACTCAACGACTATGTAGATAGGCGGGTCGATAAGATAAATCATCCTCATAGACCCATACCATCCGGAAAGATAGCTCCGAAACAAGCGCTTGCTTACTCTGGGCTCATGTTTTCGATCTCATTGGTGGTCTCTCTATTTATACCGAATCTACTTACGAAGATCATAGTAGTCATGGCTTTGGTATTGATGATATCATACGAAATCAAGCTGAAGAAATTAGGTCTGAGCGGTAACATGACCATCGCCGCACTAACGGGTCTTGTTTTTATTTTTTCAGGTTCTATCTATGGAAGTCTGGTACTTCCATCCATCCTCGCTCTTCTAGCGGGTTTAGCCACTTTAGGGCGTGAAATAGTCAAGGACATAGAGGATATGAGGGGGGACCTCGATCGCAACACTCTACCCATGAGGATCGGAAAATCTAGATCAGGGATCATAGTAGCAGTTGTGATAATCTCTGCGGTGATCCTTTCACCAATTCCATATATTTATTCGATGCTCCCATTATCATACCTTATCACCGTTGCTTTTGCAGATATAATTTTTATATACTCGTTAACCTTACTTAAACAACCAAGACGTGCACAAAGAACGATCAAGATGGCCATGGGATTAGCCCTGGTCGCATTCCTTATCGGAGGAATAATATGAAAGTGATGGATTACATATTAAAAAAATTGGAATCTGAAAAGATACACATGGGTCTTATAGATCCTGATGAACAGTCACCGGAAGATGCCGGTAAGATAGCTTCACTATTGGAGGATTCCAGTAGCGATGCAGTGATGGTAGGCGGCTCCACTGGAGTCGGAGTCGAAGTCGTGGATGAAACTGTAAAACACATAAAAGAAAACGTATCCATACCGGTGGTCCTATTCCCAACTAGTGCTGGTACGATCACTCCTAGGGCCGATGCGATATACTTTATGAGTATGCTGAATTCTTTGGACCGCCAGAAAGTGATAGGTGAACAAGTAAAAGGGGCACCCATCGTTCGAGAGATAAATTTAGAGCCCATATCTATGGCTTATCTAGTCGTGGAACCAGGTATGACAGTCGGTAGAGTGGGCGAGGCCGAAGTGATCCCTAGAGATGAACCAGGATTGGCGATATCCTATTCACTCGCAGCTCAATACCTAGGTATGCGGACTGTATATCTTGAAGCAGGATCCGGAGCACCTTCTCCCATACCTTCCAAGATGATACGGGAGGTCAAGGAAGCGATAAATATCCCCTTGTTCGTCGGTGGAGGTGTCAGAACAAAAGAACAGGCATATGAGGTTGCTAATGCAGGAGCTGATGTTATAGTAACGGGGACCGTCATCGAAGAGAGCGATGACATAAAATCAAAAGTAGAGGGTTTGGTATCAGCGATAAAACAGAGCAAAGTATAGAAGAGGAAGACGAAGTCCTCGTCAGTGAAAGGACGTATAGATTATCTTTCTTCAGATCTCCTAGCGTTGGGGCTACAACGGGATTGATATTGCTATTTTTTGCAATAACATGGTACGCTATTTATCCTTGGAAATTCGATCGGGTGATAGATGTATTTTCATTCATGGTTTTACCCACCCTTATAGCTGCAATCTTGATCCCCTATTTTCCATGGTATGAAGAGCAAATAAATACGTCTCAGAGTTTTTTACTGGCATTGTTGTCTATGGTGATCACCTCTACCTTTCTTGTATTTTATGATATGGTGGGTATGAGTATGCCCTTGATCTTGTTAGTCAGCTATGCCATACCAGTATCGATCCGCTATATCGTCTTTAGAGCTGTTTTCCTCCCTGGATCGTTCAAACCGGTCCCTCATACTATCTTACAATCTGTGTTAGCATTACCAATAATCCACATGATCTTTCCTATATCCTCACTGGAACTCGTTATTTTTTTCCTCATAGGGGCAGTGGGAATGTCTGCAGTGGTAGCCTTCATCGGCCTGATCAACAGACCTTTTATCAAGGATTTCAACGTTGCGGCAACGGACCTGATCCGCATGGCATACCAACTCTATATCGGTAAAGAAAAGGGTAAGGAGGATCTTGAAGCTGTTTTTCGTAAAACCTCTATTAAATCTGATGTAAATTACACCGTATTTTCCTTCCGTTCTGATGATGAGGACAAAGCATTGTTCGTTATCCCGGAACTCCATCCCGGACCGATCAAAGGTATCGCTGGATCTATGCTTCCCGAGTTATTATCAGAGGAGTTGGGAGGAAAACATGGAACGGTTTTTACATTCCATGGAACTTCAACACACGTACAGAACCCGATAAAAAAAGAAGATTGTTTGATATTAGCCAGGGATATCGAAAA
>Ga0207421_10001503_pt1 | contig 29941 bp, 21 predicted proteins | sample SodLakKL_010_SED_4_FD_187542 | JGI IMG/M metagenome (GOLD analysis project Ga0207421, IMG submission 187542) | Alkaline sediment microbial communities from Lake Tanatar, Kulunda Steppe, Russia - 8KL_010_SED (SPAdes) (version 2) | ecosystem: Environmental > Aquatic > Non-marine Saline and...
GTCGATACCGAGTCCGTTCACCACTACCTGCTGGATCTGCAGGACCGCATCTGCGAAGCGCTGGCCGGACTGGACGGGGGTGCCTTCCACCAGGACACCTGGAGCCGGGCCGCCGGTGGCGGCGGCCGAAGCCGGGTGCTGGCCGACGGCAGCGTCTTCGAGCAGGCCGGGGTCAACTTTTCCCATGTCCACGGAGAGAGCCTGCCGGCGGCAGCCACCGATCGCCGCCCGGAACTGGCAGGCCGCAGTTTTCAGGCGCTGGGGGTCTCCCTGGTGGTGCATCCGCGCAACCCCTACGTGCCCACCTCCCACGCCAATGTGCGCTTCCTGGTCGCCGAGGCACCCGACGCGGAGCCGGTCTGGTGGTTCGGCGGCGGCTTTGACCTGACACCGTTCTATCCCTTCACCGACGACTGCCGTCACTGGCACCGGGTCGCCCGGGACGCCGTGGCGCCGTTCGGCGACGACCTCTACCCCCGCTTCAAGCAATGGTGCGACGAGTATTTCTACCTGCCTCATCGAGAGGAGGCCCGCGGCATCGGCGGGCTGTTCTTCGACGATTACAACCGCGGCGGTTTTGCCCGGTCATTTGCCCTCATGCGCTCCGTGGGGGATGGCTACCTGACGGCCTATCTGCCCATCGTGGAAGCGCGCCGGGACAACCCGTGGGGAGACCGGGAGCGGCAGTTCCAGCTGTACCGCCGCGGGCGGTATGTGGAGTTCAATCTCCTGCACGACCGTGGCACCCGCTTTGGCATACAGTCCGGCGGGCGCACCGAATCCATTCTCATGTCCCTTCCGCCCCAGGTCCGCTGGGAATACGGCTATCAACCGGAGCCCGGCAGCCCGGAAGATCGGCTGGTCACGGATTTTCTGCCCCCCCGCGACTGGGTCTGACCGCCACCGGGCGCGGACAGAATTTTCCGCCGACGGGTTCGGTCATATTATTTGTGCCTTCAAGGCAAAGCTTATCTGACGACATCCGCTGATTTCTTGGGTACGTTGTGCGTCCCTGCGCTTTTTCGGATAGGCATTTTTCCGCAGCGCAACAAAGATTTACGTGCGTGCCAGGGTGGCTGAGCGAGTTCATGGACGCTAGTCTGGCGACGCAAACGACCACGCAAGAGGTGAGCGATGGCAGCAAGAATGAAGCCCATGCCGGTTCCCGGCGACGCCGACCCCCAGGAAACCCAGGAGTGGCTGGAAGCCATTGAGTCCGTGCTGGCCTATGAAGGCCCGGAGCGCGCCCAGTTTTTGCTGGAGCAGCTGGTGGACACCACCCGGCGGCGCGGAGGGCAGCTTCCCTTCAAGGCCACCACGGCCTACCAGAACACCATCCCGCCACAACATGAAGCGCCCCATCCGGGAGACCGGGCACTGGAGTCGCGGATCCGCTCCATCATTCGCTGGAACGCCATGGCTATGGTGGTGCAGGCCAACCGGGACCGCGACGGCATCGGTGGCCATATTGCCTCCTTTGCCTCGTCCGCCACGCTCTACGAAGTGGGCTTCAATCACTTCTGGCGCGCCCAGAGCGAGGACCATGGCGGCGACCTGGTCTTCATCCAGGGTCACTCGGCACCCGGCATCTACGCCCGGGCCTTCCTGGAAGGTCGTCTGACTGAGGAAGACCTGCTGAACTTCCGGGCCGATCTGGCCAAGTCCGGCAAGCCGCTATCTTCCTATCCGCACCCCTGGCTGATGCCGGATTTCTGGCAGTTGCCCACGGTGTCCATGGGCCTCGGACCGATCATGGGGGTCTATCAGGCCCGCTTCCTGAAGTATCTGCACAATCGGGGCATCGCCGACACCGCCGATCGCAAGGTCTGGGTGTTCTGTGGCGACGGGGAAATGGACGAGCCGGAGAGCCTGGGGGCCATTGGTGTCGCCGCCCGGGAGGGCCTCGACAACCTGATCTTCGTGGTCAACTGCAACCTGCAGCGCCTCGACGGCCCGGTGCGCGGCAACGGCAAGATCATCCAGGAGCTGGAAGGTGAGTTCCGCGGGGCCGGCTGGAACGTCCTCAAGGTCATCTGGGGCTCCTACTGGGATCCGCTGCTGGCCAAGGACCACGACGGTCTGCTGCGGCGGCGCATGGAAGAAGCCGTGGACGGCGAATACCAGAACTTCAAGGCCAAGGGCGGCGCTTATACCCGCGAGCACTTCTTCGGCAAATATCCCGAGCTCAAGGCCATGGTGGCCAACATGTCCGACGAGGACATCTGGCGGCTCAACCGCGGTGGCCATGACTCCACCAAGGTCTACAACGCCTACAAGGCCGCTTCGGAGCACGAGGGCCAGCCCACGGTCATCCTCGCGAAGACCGTCAAGGGTTATGGCATGGGTGAAGCCGGCGAAGGTCAGAACATCACCCATCAGCAGAAGAAAATGGCTGAGACCGCCCTCAAGGAGTTCCGGGACCGGTTCCATATTCCGGTCCCCGACGACAAGGTCGCCGATGCGCCGTTCTACCGGCCGGCGGATGACTCGCCGGAGATTCGCTATCTCAGGGAGCGCCGTGAGGCCCTCGGGGGTCACCTGCCGGCACGAAAGGTCACCGCCGAGTCGCTGAAGACACCGGAGCTCTCCGCCTTCGAGGTGCTCCTCAAGGACAGCGGCGAGCGGGAGATGTCCACCACCATGGCGTTCGTGCGGGCCCTGTCGGTGATCGCCCGGGACAAGGCGCTGGCACCGCGACTGGTGCCCATCGTCCCCGACGAGGCCCGCACCTTTGGCATGGAGGGCCTGTTCCGCCAGGTGGGCATTTACTCACCCAAGGGTCAGCTCTATGAGCCCCAGGACGCCGATCAGCTGATGTACTACCGGGAGGACCAGAAAGGCCAGATCCTTCAGGAGGGCATCAATGAGGCCGGCGCCATGTCCAGCTGGATCGCCGCGGCCACCGCCTATGCCAACCACGGCGTGGAGATGATTCCGTTCTTCGCCTACTACTCCATGTTCGGGTATCAGCGAACGGGCGACCTGTGGTGGGCCGCCGGGGACATGCAGGCCAAGGGCTTCCTGATGGGCGGCACCGCCGGCCGCACCACCCTCAATGGTGAAGGCCTGCAGCACGAGGATGGCCACAGCCACCTGAGCACCGCCGCCATCCCCAACTGTGTGTCCTACGACCCGACCTTTGCCTACGAAATGGCGGTGATCATCCAGGACGGGCTCAAGCGGATGTATGAAAACCAGGAATCGGTTTTCTACTACATCACCATGATGAACGAGAACTACCACCAGCCGGCCATGCCGGAGGGCGCCGAGGAAGGCATCCGCCGCGGCATGTATCTGCTGCAGAAGGGCGGCCGCGGCAAGAAGCGGGTTCAGCTCATGGGCTCGGGCACCATCCTCATCGAGGTCATGGCCGCCGCCAAGCTGCTCAAGGAGGACTGGGGCATCGACAGCGACATCTGGAGCTGCCCGTCCTTCACCGAACTGCGCCGTGACGGCATCGACTGCGAGCGCTACAACCTGCTTCATCCCGAAGAACCCCCCCGGGTGCCGTACGTTCGCCAGTGCCTTGAAAACTACGAGGGCCCCATGGTCGCGTCCACGGACTACATGCGGGCGTTTGCCGACCAGATCCGGCCCTATGTGGATCGCCGCTTCGTGGTGCTGGGGACCGATGGTTACGGCCGATCCGACACCCGCGAGAACCTCCGTCGGTTCTTTGAGGTCGACCGGCACTACGTCACTGTGGCCGCCCTCAAGGCGTTGGCGGATGACGGCGTGATCAAGCCGGACCAGGTCAGCAAGGCCATCAAGAAATACAACATTGACACCGAAGCCCCCAACCCGGTGACGGTCTAGGGCACAACGGCGCAGGAGGACATTGCGTGGCAGAGGTACAGGAAATTGCCGTCCCGGATATCGGCGACTTTGATGCCGTGGAGGTCATCGAGGTCCTGGTAGGCCCGGGTGACGCGGTCGAGGCCGAGGACTCACTCATCACGCTGGAGAGCGACAAGGCCACCATGGAGGTGCCCTCGCCGGTGGCCGGCACCATCAAGGAAATACTGATCCAGCCGGGTGACAAGGTCTCGGAAGGCACACCGTTGGCCAAGGTGGAAGTCAGCGGCGATGCGGGTGGCGACGCCGCCGAGGCACCCGCCGACGCCGCCGCAGAGGAAAACGCTTCGACCCCGGCCGAAACGCCCGCCGAGCCTGCGGATACGGGTTCGGCACCGGCCGCTCCCGCCGCCGCGGCGGCACCGGCACCGGCGCCCGCAACGGGGGGCGGCGAGTCCCTCGACGCCGAGACCCAGCGCCTGGCTCACGCCGGGCCCTCGGTACGCCGCTTCGCCCGGGAACTGGGCGTTCCGCTGGATCAGGTCAGCGGCACCGGTCGCAAGGGCCGGATCACCCGCGAAGACGTGCAGTCCTTCGTCAAATCGGTGATGGAGGGCGGCGGCACCAGTGCCGCGGCACCCGCCGCCACCGGCGGTGCCGGCATCCCGCCGATCCCCGATGTCGACTTCAGCAAGTTCGGCGACGTCGAGGAAGTGGCGCTGCCGCGCATCAAGAAACTCTCCGGGCCCCATCTGCACCGCAGCTGGCTGAACATCCCGCATGTGACCCAGTTTGACGAGGCGGACATCACTGAGCTCGAAGCCTTCCGCAAGGATGAGAAGGCGGCGGCCGAGAAAGCCGGCGTCAAACTCACGCCACTGGCGTTCCTGGTCAAGGCGTCGGCTCGTGCCCTGGCGGAGTTCCCGGACTTCAACAGTTCCCTGCGCAGCGACGGCGAGGTGCTGATCCGCAAGCATTACATCAACGTCGGGGTGGCGGTGGACACGCCCCAGGGCCTGGTGGTGCCGGTGATTCGGGATGCCGACAAAAAAGGCATCTACGAAATCGCGGCCGACCTGGGCGAGCTCTCCGGCAAGGCCCGGGATGGCAAGCTCGGCCCCGCGGACATGCAGGGCGGGACGTTCAGCATCTCCAGCCTTGGCGGTCTTGGCGGCACGGCGTTCACTCCCATCGTCAACGCCCCGGAAGTGGCCATTCTGGGGGTGTCGAAATCCGCCACCAAGCCGATCTGGAACGGCTCGGAGTTCACGCCCCGGCTGATGCTGCCGCTGAGCCTGTCCTATGACCATCGGGTGATTGACGGCGCTTCCGCCGCCCGCTTCACCACCTACCTGTCCGGTGTGCTCGGCGATCTCCGCCGGCTCATCCTCTAACGTTCAAAGGATCGAGATCCATGTCAGAAGCCAGGGAAATTCGCGTCCCCGACATTGGTGACTTCGATGCCGTGGAAATCATCGAAGTGCTGGTCTCGCCGGGTGACCAGGTTGAGGCCGAGGCCTCGCTGATCACCCTCGAAAGCGACAAGGCCACCATGGAAGTGCCCGCCCCCTTCGATGGAACCATCGAGTCACTCTCAGTGAATGTGGGCGACAAGGTCTCCGAGGGCGATGTCATCGGCATGGCCGTACCGGCCGACGGCAGTGGAGGCGGCGACGAGGCCGCAGCGGATAGCGGCGACGCGCCAGCGGCCGAGCCCGCCGCCACTGAGTCGACATCGGCACCGCCGGCAGCGCCCGCCAGCCCGGCGCCGGCAGCCAGCGCCAACGCCGAGGCGCCGACGGACGCGGACTGTGATCTTCTGGTGGTGGGTGCGGGCCCCGGCGGATACAGCGCCGCCTTCCGCGCCGCCGACCTCGGTCTGCGCACCATCCTGATCGAGCGCTACCCCACCCTCGGCGGGGTCTGCCTGAACGTCGGCTGCATCCCCTCCAAGGCATTGCTGCACGCCGCCAAGGTCATCGACGAAGCGGAATACTTCGCCGACCACGGCATCCGCTTCGGCAAACCGGAGATCGACCTGCCGAAACTCGAGTCCTGGAAGTCCGACGTGGTGGGCAAGCTCACCGGCGGGCTGGTGGGCCTCGCCAAGCAGCGCAAGGTCGAGGTGGTCCACGGACCCGCGCAGTTCGTCGATGACTACCACGTTCGGGTGGACACCGAGGGTGGCGCCCGGGACATCAGTTTCCGCAACGTCATCATCGCCGCGGGGTCCCGTCCCATTGCCCCCCCGGGCTTCGATCTGGATCACCCGCGAATCATGGACTCCACCGACGCCCTCAAGCTCGAGGAGGTGCCCAGGCGCATGCTGGTGGTGGGCGGTGGCATCATCGGCCTGGAGATGGCCTCGGTGTACCACGCCCTGGGCAGTGAAATTACCGTGGTGGAGCTGGCGGACCGGCTGATGACCGGCGCCGATCCGGACATCGTCAAGCCGTTCCGCAAGATCATCGAGAAGCGCTACGCCAACATCTTCCTCAACACGCGGGTGTCCAGCCTCAGCGCCGACGACGACGGCGTCAGCGTCACCTTCGAAGGCGACAAGGCCCCGGCCGAGGACCGCTTCGATCGCGTGCTGGTGTCGGTGGGCCGACGGCCCAACACCGACCTCCTCAACATCGAGGCCACCGGCGTCAACGTGCTGGACAATGGCTGCATCGAGGCCGATGAGCAGATGCGCACCCGGGTGCCCCACATCTTTGCCATCGGTGACCTGATCGGGCAGCCCATGCTGGCTCACAAGGCGGTTCACGAAGGCAAGGTGGCCGCCGAAGTGGCCGCCGGCGAAAAAAGTGCCTTCGACGCCCGGGTCATTCCATCGGTGGCCTACACCGACCCGGAAGTGGCCTGGGTGGGCGTTACCCAGGAGCAGGCCAAAGCCGAAGGCCTGGACGTGGAAGTGGGCAACTTCCCCTGGGCGGCCAATGGCCGGTCCCTGTCCAACGGCCGCGACGAAGGCATCACCAAGCTCATCTTCGAGAAGGGCACGGAGCGGGTCATCGGCGCCGGCATTGTCGGCACCAACGCCGGTGACCTGATCGCCGAAGTCGGACTCGCCATTGAAATGGGCGCCGACATGCACGATATTGGTCTGACCATTCATCCGCACCCGACGCTCTCCGAGACCGTCGGCATGGCGGCCGAGGCCGCCGCGGGAACGTTGACGGATTTGTACATCCCCAAAAAGAAACGCTGAGGGATCATGCCCGAAACCGCCGCCGTCGTTGCCACCGGACGCTATATCCCCGAGCGCCGAGTGACCAACGACGAGCTGCGGCAGCGTTTCGAGCCTCACGGTAAAGCGGAACTGATTGATCGCTTTGAAGCCAGTTCCGGCATCCTGCAGCGCTTTTACGCGGCGCCGGATCAGGCCACCTCGGATCTGGCCCTGAAGGCGTCGCAACAGGCCCTGAGCCAGGCCGGTCGGCAGCCGGATGATCTGGATCTCATTATCCTCGGCACCGACACGCCGGATCGCCTGACCCCCGCCACCAGCGTCATCCTGCAGGCCAAACTGGGCGCCCGGCAGGCCGGTACTTTCGATATTGGTTGCGCCTGCGCCTCCTTTCCCACCGGTCTGGCCACCGCGGCGGGCCTGATGGCCGGCAACCCCACGCTGCGCTCGGTGCTGGTGGTGGGCGCCTACCTGATGCAGCGATTGGCGGATCCGGACGACCCGACGGTGTTCTTCTATGGCGATGGGGCGGGAGCGGCCCTGTTGGAACCCGCCGAGAACCGCGGAATCGGCGCCACCGCGTTCATGGCGGATGGCCGATACGCCGATCACTGGGGCATTATGGCCGGGGGCACTCAGGAGCCGGCGAGTCAGGAGGCGGTGGCGGCGGGTCGCACCCGGGTGCGACTACAGGAGCGCTATCCCCCGGCCATTAACGAGGAGGGGTGGCCGGCGGTCATGCGGGAGCTGGGCCGGCGCGGCGACTTTGACCCGGCCACGGTGGATCTGGCGCTGTTCACCCAGGTGAACGCCGGCAGCATCGATACCGTCTGCGGGACACTGGGCCTGCCGCCGGAGCGGGCGCCCCGGCTCATGGCGGAATACGGGTACACCGGCTCCGCCTGTCTGCCCATTACACTGGACCACGTGTTGCGCAGTGGACAGGCCGGGCGGGGCGACCGGGTCACGCTGGTGGGGTCGGGGGTTGGATACAACATGGCCGGAGTGGCACTGACCCTCTAGGCTTTTACGGGAGGAGGCGGAGATGAATCAGGCGAGCGCTTTGCGTACACGCCGGGTCGACGCGTTACTGGAGCGGGCCCAGGAGCGCTGGAAGACCGACCGCCTGCCACTGATCCAGGATTTTCTTCGCCATTACGCCGCCGCCCTGCCGACTCCGGACCTTAACGAACGGGACATCACCAACCTCTACGGCGCCGCCATTTCCCACTGGAGTCTCGGCGAGCGTCGTCCGACGGGTCATACCCGCCTGAGCGTTTATAACCCCGACCCGCAGCATAACGGCTGGGAGTCTACCCATACGGTGGTCCAGCTGGTCACCGATGACAGCCCGTTTCTCGTCGACTCGTTGTCCATGGCGCTCAACGAACTCGGCCTGATGATCCACCTGATCGTTCATCCGGTGCTGGAAGTGGATCGCTCGGGCGACGGCCATGCCCGACAGGTCAGCGGCGATCCGGCCAGTGATGGTCAGGCCGAGGCCTGGATCCACCTGGAAGTGGACCGCCAGAGCGATGGCCGCCAGCTGGAGGCCATCGAGCAGGCGCTATGGTCCGCACTCGGCGACGTGGAGGCCGCCGTCAGTGACTGGCAACCCATGGCCCGGCAGGCCCACAAGGCCATTGAAGGGCTTCGGCGCCACGGACCGGCCATGGAGGATGACTATCTGGAAGAGGTGATCGCCTTTCTGGAATGGCTGCTGGAAGATCATTTCACCTTTCTGGGGTACCGCCGTTACAACCTCCGCCGGAAGGGCCGCGAACTGGAGCTCAATGCCGTCAAGGACAGCGGCCTGGGGTTACTGCGCCAGGACAGTCAGGAGCGGCATCTGTCCAGCCGCTTCGATCGATTGCCCGCGCCCATGCGGGAGCAGGCGATTGACCCGGATCCGCTGATTCTGACCAAATCCAGCCACCGCTCCACGGTGCACCGCCGCGGCTACATGGACAGCATCAGCGTCAAGCGCTTCGATCGGCAGGGTGAGGTCATCGGCGAACACCGATTCCTGGGGTTGTTCACCTCCGCGGCCTACAGTCAGAGCCCCCACCGCATCCCGCTGCTGAGGCGGCGGGTGCGTGCCGTGTTGCAGATGGCCGGGTTGCGTCAGAACAGCCATGCCGGCAAGGCCCTGGGGCATATCCTCGAGACCTATCCCCGGGACGAGCTGTTCCAGATTGATGCCGCCACCCTGCACGACATTGCGGTGGGCATTCTGCAGCTCCAGGAGCGCCAGCGGGTTCGGCTCTTCACCCGTCATGACCGTTTCGGGCGCTACGTCTCCTGTCTGGTCTACGCGCCCCGGGATCGTTACGACACGGCGGTGCGCCAGCGCATGCAGTCCATTCTCATGGACGCCTATGGCGGCGCCCACTCGGAGTTCACGGTGCAGCTCTCCGAGGCCGTGCTGGCGCGCATTCAGTTCATCATCCATCTGGATGACGGACCGATGCCTGAAGTGGACGAGGACGCCGTCGAGGCCCGACTGGCCGCCACCACCCGCGCCTGGACCGACGATCTGGCTCAGGCATTGGTAGAGCATTGCGGCGAAGCCCGGGGCACGCGGCTGCATCATCTATACGGTGAGGCGGTCAGCGCCGCCTACCGCGAAGACACCAGCCCCCGGGCGGCGGCCCAGGACATCGAACGAATCCATGGCCTGAGTGCCAACGAGCCACTGGCCATCAGCCTCTACCGCCCCCTGGAGGCAGAAGCCGGCACCCTGCGGCTGCGGCTCTATCAGCGCGGCGACCCCCTGAATCTCTCCGAGGTGCTGCCGGTGCTCGAGCACATGGGCCTGCAGGTGGTGGATGAGCGGCCCTATGGCATTCACGCGCCGGCCCGGTCGGCTCGCTGGATCCATGACTTCGGCCTGCGTCACGAGCCGTCTCTGAACCTCAACCCCGGCGAACTGCAGAGCCGGTTTGCCGAGGCCTTCAATGCCATCTGGCGAGGCGAAACCGACGACGACGGGTTCAACCGCCTGTTGCTGGACCCGGGTCTGGACTGGCGGTCCATCGCCGTGTTGCGCGCCTATGCCCAGTACCTGCGACAGGCCGGCAGTGCCTACAGCCAGGCCTATATCGAGGACACCCTGGCCGCCAGCCCGGCGGTAGCGGCACGCCTGGTGAGCCTGTTCGGTGCACGGCTCGACCCCGCCGGTCACGATCCGGACCGGGCCGAGCAACTGGCGCGGGCCATCGAGGCCGACCTTGAGCAGGTTCAGAGCCTGGACGAGGACCGCATTCTGCGACGCCTGCTGGCGGCTATTCAGGCAACCCTGCGCACCAGCCGCTATCGCTGTGACACCGCCGGTCAGCCTCGCCCCTACCTGGCCCTGAAGCTCAGCCCGGCATCCATCCCCGGCGTGCCTCAGCCGGTGCCCGCCTACGAAATTTTCGTCACCTCCCCCCGCATGGAGGGCGTGCACCTCCGCGGGGGCAAAGTGGCCCGTGGCGGGCTGCGCTGGTCCGACCGGCGCGAGGACTACCGCACCGAAGTCCTCGGGCTCATGAAGGCGCAGATGGTCAAAAACGCCGTGATCGTGCCGGTGGGCGCCAAGGGCGGTTTCGTCTGCAAATGCCTGCCCCGGGAGCGGGCGGCGCAGGCGGAGGAAGTCCTGGCCTGTTATCGGCTGTTCATCCGCGGTTTGCTGGACATCACCGACAACATCGTCGATGGGCGAATACAGCCTCCGCCCGCGGTGGTGCGGCACGACGAAGACGACCCCTACCTGGTGGTGGCGGCGGACAAGGGCACCGCCACCTTTTCGGACGAGGCCAATGCCATTGCCGAGGAATATGACTTCTGGCTGCATGACGCCTTCGCCTCAGGCGGTTCCACCGGCTATGACCACAAAAAAATGGGGATCACCGCCCGCGGCGCCTGGGTGGCGGTTCAACGGCATTTTCGCGAGCTGGGACGGGACATTCAGGCACAGCCCTTCACCGCCGCCGGCATTGGTGACATGTCCGGCGACGTATTCGGCAATGGCATGCTCTGCTCACCGCAGACCCGGCTCATCGCCGCCTTCGACCATCGGCACGTGTTCATCGACCCGGACCCGGATCCGGCGGTGAGCTACGCCGAGCGCCAGCGGCTTTTTCGTCTGTCCCACTCCAGCTGGGACGACTACGATCGCGACTGTCTGTCCGAGGGCGGCGGTGTCTGGCCGCGGACCGCCAAATCCATCACGCTGCCCGAGCCAGCCCGGGTGGCACTGGGCATCACGGCCCAGCAGCTGACCCCCGCCGAACTGGTCAGCGCCATTCTTCGGGCTCCGGTGGATCTGCTCTGGAATGGCGGCATCGGCACCTACATCAAGGCCGCTGACGAAAGTCATGCCGACGTCGGCGACAAGGCCAACGACCCGGTACGGGTCGATGCCAAGTCACTGCGGTGCCGGGTCATCGGCGAAGGGGGCAACCTCGGTATCACCCCGCTGGGACGGGTGGCTTTTGCCCAGGCCGGTGGCCGGGTGAACAGCGATGCCATCGACAATTCCGGCGGCGTCGACTGCTCCGACCACGAGGTCAACATCAAGGTGTTGCTGAATGGCGTCGTGGATGATGGCGACCTGACCATCAAGCAGCGCAACCAGTTGCTGGCCGACATGACCGACGCCGTGGCCGATCTGGTGCTGGCCAACAACTACCGGCAGACCCAGGGCCTGAGCCTGATGGCCGACCGCGCGCCCGGCCAGCTGGAGGAGCAGGCGCGCTGTCTGCGTACCCTGGAGCGGATGGGCCGGCTCGACCGGGGCGTTGAGCAGCTGCCCGACGAAGAGACCCTGGATGAACGCCGCCAGCGGGGACAGGGCCTCACCCGGCCGGAGCTGTCCATTCTGCTGGCCTACACCAAGATTCTGGCCTTCGAGGAACTGCTGGACTCGGATCTGGTGGCGGGAGAGCTGTTCCTGGATGATCTGGTGGCGTATTTCCCCGGGCCGCTTCGCGAGCGCTTTCGCCACCGCATCGACCAGCACCCCCTGCGTCGCGAGATCATTGCCACCAACCTCGCCAATCACGTCCTCAACCGCATGGGCGCCACTTTTCTCATGCGGGTCGCGGCCGTCACCGGCAACCCGGTACCCACCGCGGCCCGGGCCTTTATCGCCACCCGCGACATCTACGATCTTCGGGATCTCTGGTACGCCGTGGACGCCCTGGACAACCAGGTGACCACGGACCATCAGCACGCCATTCTGCAGGGGCTCTGCGGGGTGCAGGAGCGGGCCACTGTCCGGATGCTGCGCCGGGGCCTGCCGGAGCAGGCGCTGGCCGATCATATCCACTCCACCCGGGAGGCGGTTCAGCGCCTCGATCGGCAGCTCCCCGACCTGCTGGCGGAGCGCGACTGCGCTCGCATCGAAGCGACCCGCGCCGAACATGTCACCGCCGGCGTCCCCGAGGATCTTGCCGGGCGTCTGAGCCGGCTGCCCACCCTGTACGCCGCGCCGGACATCGCCGCCGCCGCGGGGCGCCACCAGACCACCCTGGAAGAAGCCGGGCGCATCCACTTTGGGGCGGCGGACCTCACCGGAGCGAGCGACCTGCAGCGCTGCCTGCAAGCGTTCAACCCGGTGGACGACTGGCAGGCGCGATACCAGACCGGCCTTGTTGAGAACTTGCACGAAGAACAGCGGCGACTCACCGAGACCATCCTGGCGGAGACCCCGGCAGCCGAGACCGAGCAACGACTGCAGCGGTGGATCGAGACCAACCAGGAAGCGGTGGATCATTTCCGGCAGACCGTGGAGCAGATCACCGCCGCCGCCCAGCCGGACACCGCCATGCTGGGTGTGGCCATACAGTCACTGCACTGGTTGAGCCGTCCCCATCAGGAGAATGCCCCGTGACCCGCGGCGTGCCCCTCAATGTCCGGACCAGCGGCGATGGCCCGGCGGTGATTTTCCTGCATGGCCTCTACGGCTCCGGCAGTAACTGGCGCGCCGTGGCCCGCCCGCTGGAAGCCGACCACCGGGTATTGTTGCCGGACCTTCGCAATCACGGTCAGTCGCCCCATGCCGCCGACATGGATTACCGGGCCATGGCCGATGATGTGGTAGCGCTCATGGATGCCGAGGGCATCGACGCCGCCCGCATCGTGGGCCACAGCATGGGCGGCAAGGTGGCGATGGCCCTGACCCTGGGTCACCCCCGGCGGGTTCACTCGGCCCTGGTGGTGGACATCGCGCCGGTGGCCTACGACCACTCCGCCGAGCATGGTCGACTGATCGGCGCCATGCAGGCGCTGGACACCCATGGCCTGCGCAACCGCGAGGATGCCGATGCACAACTGGCCGCGGCGGTCCCGCATCCCATGGTGCGGCAGTTTCTGCTCACCAATCTGCAGCGCCAGCAGAGCGCCTGGGGCTGGCGGATCCCGCTGGCAATCCTGGCGGACCAGCTGTCAGTGATTCAGGACTGGCCGCTGCGGGAGCCCGCGCCCCGATCAGCGCCCATGGTGTTCCTCCATGGCGGGGCGTCCGACTATGTGGACCGCCGCGGACGCGCCGCCATCAATCAGCAGTTCCCGCAGGCCACCATCGAGTCCATCGACGGGGCGGGCCACTGGGTTCATGCCGAGGCGCCCACCGCATTCGGCGAGCGGCTCGAACGATTTCTTCATTCCCAAACATCGACATAGCACCAAGGAAAACGACATGGCCGAGGATTTTCGACAAAGCGCACTGGACTATCACCGCTACCCCACTCCGGGGAAAATCGAGGTGGCGCCCACCAAGCCACTGGCCAACCAGCGGGACCTGGCACTGGCTTACAGCCCGGGGGTGGCCGCCGCCTGTGATGCCATTGTTGACGACGAACGGGCCGCCGCCGAGGTGACGGCCCGGGGCAACCTGGTGGGGGTGATCACCAACGGCACCGCGGTGCTGGGGCTCGGCAGCATCGGCCCGCTCGCCTCCAAACCGGTCATGGAAGGCAAGGGCGTGCTGTTCAAGAAATTCGCCGGCATTGATGTCTTTGACATCGAGATCGACGAGACCGACGCAGATCAACTGGTGGAAACCATTGCCCGCCTGGAACCCACCTTTGGCGGCATCAATCTCGAAGACATCAAGGCACCCGAGTGCTTCGAGGTGGAAGCCCGCCTGCGCGAGCGCATGAACATCCCGGTCTTCCATGATGATCAGCATGGCACCGCCATCACCGCGGCGGCCTCTCTCTATAACGGCCTGCGTCTCGTCGGCAAGAACTTCGAAGACGTCAAGCTGGTGACCTCCGGCGCCGGCGCCTCCGCCATCGCCTGCCTGGACCTGCTGGTGTCCATGGGGCTGCGCCGGGAGAACATCATCGCCACGGATCGGGACGGTGTGGTCTATCAGGGCCGGACCAGCTCAATGGACCCCCGCAAGGAGGTTTATGCCGCCGACACCGGTGCCCGCACGCTGGCCGAGGCCATTGTCGATGCGGATATCTTTCTGGGGCTGTCCGCCCCGGGCGTGCTTACCCCGGACATGGTCCGCACCATGGCCGATCAGCCCCTGATCATGGCGCTGGCCAACCCGACCCCGGAAATCTGGCCGGAGGAGGCGCTGGAGGCCCGCCCCGATGCCATTATCTCCACGGGCCGCTCGGACTATCCGAATCAGGTCAACAACGTGCTCTGCTTTCCGTTCATTTTCCGGGGGGCACTGGACGTCGGCGCCACCACCATCAATGACGAAATGAAAAAGGCCTGCGTGCGCGCCATTGCCGACCTCGCCACCATGGAATCCTCGGATGTGGTAGTGGCCGCCTATGGCGGTAAACCGCTGTCCTTCGGCAAGGACTACCTGATCCCCAAGCCCTTCGACCCGCGGTTGATCACGCGCATTGCCCCGGAGGTGGCCCGGGCCGCCATGGAAAGCGGCGTCGCCACCCGGCCCATCACCGATTTCACCGCCTACCGCCGCCGCCTGTCGGAGTACGTGTTCCAGTCCGGCCTGCTGATGAAGCCCATTTTCGAGCGGGCCAGTCAGAATCCCCAGCGGGTGGTCTATGGCGATGGCGAGGACCCGCGCATCCTCCAGGGCATTCAGCAGGTGGTGGACGACGGCCTGGCCCGTCCCACCATCATCGGTCGCCGGCGGGTGGTGGAAATGCGGCTCAAACGCCTGGGGCTGCGGCTGCGCATCGGCGAGGACTTCGAACTGGTGGACCCCGAAGACGACCCCCGCTTCCGCGAGTACTGGCAGCTCTACCATTCGATCATGGAGCGCCGCGGCGTCACCCCGGATCGGGCCCGGCAGATCGTTCGCACCCGCAACACCGTGATCGCGGCGCTGATGGTGCGGCGGGGCGAAGCCGATGCCATGCTCTCCGGTGCGGTGGGCAAGTATCACCGGCAACTGGATTACGTGAACGAGGTCCTGGGTCGGCGCACCGGCGTGCGCAACCTGGCAGCCATGAACGCCATCATCACCCCCAAGGGCACGCTCTTTCTGTGTGACACCTACGTCAATCAGAACCCCACCGCCCATCAAATCGCCGAGATGACTATCCTGGCGGCGGACGAAATCCGGCGATTCGGCATCACCCCCAAGGTGGCGTTGCTGTCCCACAGCAACTTCGGCACCTCCAATAACCCGGAGGCCGTGAAGATGCGCGAGGCCATGCAGATCATCGAAGACCGCGATCCGGGTCTGGAAGTGGAGGGCGAAATGCACGGGGACGCCGCCATCAACGAAAACATCCGTCAGCGGATCTTCCCCAACTCGCGGCTGGAGGGTCAGGCCAACCTGCTGATCATGCCGACGCTGGATGCCGCCAACATCGCTTTCAATCTTCTCAAAACCGTCACCGACGGCGTGTCCATCGGCCCCATTATGCTGGGCATGTCAAAACCGGCACACATCCTCACACCGTCGGTGTCGGTGCGCAGCATCGTCAACCTGACCGCGCTGGCCAGCGTCGAAGCGGCCATGGCGGCTGCCGACCGCGGGGACAAACCCACCGACCAGGAGGCTTCGTCATGAGCCCACAGGCCATCCGCATCCACCAGACCGGCGGCCCGGAGGCCCTGCAGCTGGAAGCCTTCGACCCGGGGCAGCCTGGCCCCGGCCAGGTGCGGCTGAAACACAGCCACATCGGCGTCAACTACATTGATGTGTACTTCCGCACCGGGCTTTACCCGGCGCCCACCCAGCCTTTCACGCCAGGCGTGGAAGCCGCCGGTGAAGTGGTCGCAGTGGGCGAGGGGGTGACGGATCTCCAGCCCGGGCAGCGGGTGGCCTATGCCGCCCGCCCGCCGGGGGCCTACGCCGAAGAGCGACTGATCGCCGCGGATCAAGTGGTACCGCTGCCGGATTCCATCGATAACGCCACCGCCGCCGCCGCCATGCTCAAGGGCATGACCGCGCACATGCTGCTGCAGCGGGTTTATGCCGTGCAGCCCGGCGATACCGTGCTGATTCATGCCGCCGCCGGCGGTGTCGGCCTGATTGCCTGCCAGTGGGCCAGCGCCCTGGGCGCCACGGTCATCGGCACCGTGGGGAGTGACGAAAAGGCCGAACTGGCCCGCGCCCATGGCTGCGACTACCCGCTGCTGTACCGGCAGACCAATGTCGCCGAAGCGGCCCGTACCCTCACCGACGGCCGGGGCGTAGACGTGGTCTACGATTCCGTGGGAGCGGACACCCTGGAGGGATCCCTGGGCGCACTGCGCCGCCGGGGGATGCTGGTGAGCTTCGGGCAGTCGTCCGGTAAGCCGCCAGCCATCGAGGTGGGGCAGCTGGCCGCCGGCGGGTCGCTGTTCCTGACCCGACCCACCCTGTTTGACTACATCGACACCCCGCAGGAGTTGCAGGAGGCCGGTCGCGCGCTATTCGAGAACATCGGGGCAGGCCGGATCCGGGTTCGCATCGGCCAGACCTGGCCGCTTTCAAGGGCTGCCGATGCCCATCGGGCGCTGGAGGCGCGGCAAACCACGGGGTCGAGCATTCTGACCGCCGGCTAACCCACCAGCGAGTCGTCCACTCCCAGGGCCGCCCGGTAGGCGCGTCGCGCCTGCTCGGGCTCCTCGAGCCGCTCGTGCACTTCGGCCAGGCAGCGGTGGACGTCTGCCCGGTCACTGCGGGCGGCGGCCGCTTCCAGGTAACTGCGCGCCTGGCCCCAGAGCTCGGCCCGGATGGCCTGACGGGCGGCGGCGAACAGCAGAGTCGGATCCTCCGGCCGCTCCCGAAGCCACTCCGAAAGCGGTTTGGCCGCTCGCTGCGGCGGATCCACCGCCAGCTCCCCGTAAACCTCCACCAACTCCGGCGACCAGCGATCCTTCAACCATCCCCGCAGCAGGCGCTCGGCGGCGTCATGGTGGCCACGACGGATCAGTGCTCTCGCATAGAGCACCCGCAACGCCGGATCTCGCTGCCGGCCCCTGGGGACGGTCTTCCAGACACTCGCCAGGGTGGGTGCCGTGGCGTCCAGGGGCAGCGCCTCAAAGCGACGCTCCAGCGTCTGGGCTTCGAGGGCTGCCATTTCCTGATCCGGCAGCACCCCCTCTCGGCGCAGGTCCGGTAGCAGGATCTCCAGTCCCGACTGATCGTTCAGGGCCCGCTTTGCCCGCACCAGCAGAGACAACACCCGGTGGTTGCGGGGGGCCTTTTCCCGCAGCCAGCCGAGGGTGGCCACGGCCTGCTCCCACTGCCCCGCGTCCAGCTGCAACTGTGCCTGCACCAGGCCGACCGCTACGCGGGCTCGGGGCTCGGCGGCATCTGCCTCGGCCAGTAAGTCGTCCCGCCGCGTCCAGTCACCCCGGCGCTGGGCCGCCACCGCCGCCAGCAGATGGTTGAAGATGGGCAGCCGCGCCGCCCGGACACTGCTTTCCAGCCGCTTTTCGGCCAGCGCATAACGGCCCTCGGCGAGCTCGATCACGCCTTCCAATAAATCATTGGCGGCACGGCGGCGACGACGACTGCCGAGCCGGTCCCGGAGGCCTTCGGGCACCCCCCGAATCCGTCGCAGCAGGCCGGTCCCCAGCAGGGCCGCCGCGACAATCAGAACCACCCCCGCCAGCGCCACGAACAGGCTGCTCTGCACGGTGATCTCGCCAACCCGCACCATGACGAACCCGCCCTGGCGCTCGAACCAGATGGCCGCCGCCACGCTGCCCACCAGCAGACCGAGCAGCGCCAGGATACGCCGCATCATTGCAGCCGCCCCCCGCTCAGCACCGGCGCCAGGACATCGGCAATGTCCGGCCGATCGGTCTCGACGCGCAGTCCGGCCAACGCCTCGATGCGGCTTCGCAGGGCGGTCACGCTGTCCGCGGCGGAGTCAAAATACGCCTCGATCCAGATATCGACCCGTTGCAGCGCCTGCTGATAGGACTCCGGTTCGCCTCGCAGCGCTGCCAGTCGGGCCGCCTCCAGCTGCAACATCAGGTTCTGCTGCAGCAAAAAGCGGGCCTCCGGATCCGGCAACGGCTCCACCTGGCGCTCCCGGCTGACGGTGACGAGCCCTTCAAGACCCGTGCGAAGCTGTGCCCAGGCGCGCTCCAGCCGCTCCTGCCAGCCATTCGGCGCTTCCGTGAGCCGTTCCGGCGCCGTGACCCCACGGCGCTCGATCCCCTCGGCCAGCGGCAGATCATCCAGCCCGTCGGCGACCCGGCTCAGACCGGTCATGATGGCCGGCATGTCGTCCCGCGAGGCATCCAGCAAGCGATTGGTGGCCTCGGCCAGCGCCTCGCGCCCGCGGATACCGGCACCGCCCAGCGCCGCCAGCAAATGATCCGCGCCTTCCAGCGCCCGCAGTGCACCGCTGATATCGCCATGGAAACGCACCCGGTTGACGGCAATGCTCGCCAGATAGGCCGCCTCGGCCTCTCGCCAGTCGTCGGCGTCGGATTCCATGCGTCGGTAGAGCTGATCCACCCGGTCCGCCAGCGTGTCCCGGGCGTCGGCCTGGTCCTCAAGCCGGTTTTCGAGCCTGGCCATGGCCTGAAGACGATCCTCCAGGGTCTCGCCAAACTGGGCCAGCCGTCCGCTCATCTCGCCAAACTGCTCAGATTGCCGGGCTTCCAGGGACTGGAGGGCAGACTGCCGGGCGAACTGATCCCTCGCCTCCTGCAATGCCTCCACCTCCTGATAGAGGTACCAGCCGCCGCCGCCACCGAGAATGGCCACCAGCAGCACCCCGACCAGGGCGAGCACACCGGCCACGCTGCGGCGCCCGGCCACCGGCGGTGAAGGCGGTGACGGCGGGCCGGTTTTGGCCGACGCTCCCTTGTCGGTGCCACCGCCGCCGGCGCTCTCTGCCTCCGGGGGACCGCCCTCCGCCGGCGCGTCGGCAGACGCCGTGTCGCTGGACTCGGTGGTCACCGGGTCATCGGCACCCCCGGCGGGTGGTCCGGCGGCCTGGTTGTCCGCCTCGGTGGCATCGCGCTTTTTATCGTCACTCATGTGCGTCTCTCCGTACCGCCTGGCCGGCGGCCTGTTCCAGCTCGGCATCCGCCGCGCCCGCCGCTACCCGAGTGTCCCGGAATCCCGCGTCGCGGGCGGCGCCTGCGATCCGCTCGCTGACGGTTACCAGCCGACTGTCCTGTAACCACCTTAGCGCGTCCGGGGCTGCCATGCCGAGCAGGGCGGTCAGCCCGGCCTGACTGGTCACGATCGTGACATCCAGATCATGGCGCCGCCAGTCGGCGGGCACCGCGAGATCCGTGCTCACCGGGCATCGGCGGTAGACCTCCGCCTCGGCCACCCGCACGCCGCCGGCACGCAATTCATCCTGAAGCCGCCGACGGCCGCCCTCGCCGCGGACAATCAGTACCCGCTCATCGGCCGCTGGCCGGAATGCCGACTCTGCCAGCAGGTCGTCGGCGCCACCGCCGCCTCGGGGTGCGACGTCGACAGACAGGCCGACTGCCCGGGCCGCCGCCGCCGTGCCGGGTCCCACGGCAGCCACTCGGGGCGATCCGCCGGCTCCGCCGACATCCCGGGCCTTCAGCCACGAATGGCCATGGCGTACGGCATTGGGGCTGGTGAGAACAATCCAGTCGGGGGGCTCCGCCAGAGCGGCGGTGTCCGGCTTCAAAGGCTCGATGGTGAGGGTGGGGCGGTACAGGACATGGGCGCCGCCATCCCGGAGCCGCTGCACCAGGGCCTCGCCCTGGCCCGCCGGACGGGTCACCAGCACCCGACGCTGCGCCAGCGGCCCGTTCACCGGACCTCGGCGAGAATGTCGCCGGCCCCCTGATCCAGCATCTCACCGGCCAGTCGATGCCCCAGGGACGGCCCTTCTCGCCGGCCAGCCCGTCCCTCGGCGCGAATCACTCGGGTGCCGTCACGGCTCGCCACCAGCGCACGCAGGTACATTCCTACATCGTCGGTCAGCTCGGCATAGGCAGCCAGCGGCACGTGGCAGCTGCCTTCCAGGCGCGCGTTGACCGCCCGCTCCGCGGCGACCCGGTCATGGGTGTCCGGGTCATCGAGTCCGGCGATCAACGCCGCCACCTCGTCATCATCGGCGCGGCACTCAATCCCCAGGGCGCCCTGGCCCACCGCCGGCAGACTCTCATCCGGTGTCATCACCCGGGTAATACGCTCTCCGAGCCCCAGCCGGCGCAGGCCGGAGGCCGCGAGAATGATCGCCTGGAAATCATCGGCATCCAGTCGCGACAGACGGGTCTGGACGTTGCCCCGCAGGGATTCCACCACCAGATCCGGCCGCCGGGCCCGCAGCTGGGCCTCGCGGCGCAGACTGGCGGTGCCCACACGGGCCCCCTCCGGCAACTCGTCGACGTCGCTGAAGCGGTTGGAGACAAAGGCATCACAGGGATCTTCCCGGTCGAGGATGACCGGCAACTGAAAAGCCGCGGGCACCACCGCGGGCACATCCTTCATGGAGTGCACGGCAATTTCCGCCCGGCCCTCCAGCATGCCCTCTTCCAGGGCCTTGACGAAAAGCGCTTTGCCACCCACCGCCATCAGCGGGCGGTCGGTGATTTCATCGCCCCGGGTGGACATGCCCACCAGTTCGACGGACAGGCCCGGGTGCAGCGCCCGCAGGCGGTCCGCCACGTGGTTGGCCTGCCAGAGCGCCAGCGCGCTGCGGCGGGTGGCAATGCGTAGGTGTTCAATCGGCATGGACAAACAATGATTCTTCGCGGCGGCCGCGGCGGGCCGGGATCGGTCAGCCGCAACCATACCGCGCCCATGCCGGCGGGCAAAACGCTAGTGGGCGCCGGCGCTCTCCCGCAGCCAGCGCCGCACCGCGGGCAGCCGCCGGCGACTCACCGGCACCGGCTCATCACTGCCATCCACCAGCGCATGGGTCCGGCCAAACGGGTCCCGCTCCAGACCCCGGAGACTGTCCCGCGCCACCAGCGCACTGCGATGGACCCGCAGAAATCGCGGCCCGAACTCCTCTTCCAGCCGGCACAGGGAATCTTCAATGAGATCCTCGCCATCGTCATGCTGGACCGCCACGTATTTGTGATCAGCGACGAAGCAGCGGACGTCGTCCACGGGGATCAGGCCCAGGCCGGCCCGGCGTCGACAGAGGATGTGGCGGCGACCGCGCTCCGGGTCCTCCGCCTGCAACGACTCAATCTGGGCCCGGGACAGCGGTTCAGCCTGGTGAAGCGCGGCGGCCAGGCGCTCCGGCTGAACGTGCTCGAGCACATGGTTGATGCGGGCCTGCTCCAGCAAAGGCAGCATGGGGGCCTGCAGCGACGTGGCGGCTACCAGAGCGGGCGCCGGGTCCTCCTGGCTGATGGCCACCGCTGCGTGCAGGTCCGATGCGTCGACGATGCCCATTACCACCACCGCCACCGGATCAGCGCGATGCCGCTCAATGGCCTCCCGGGGATCGGCCACCGCCGCCGCCACACGGCCGGTGTTCCCACTGGCAATCAACCGGGCAAGACGGTGGCGAAGCGAATCCTGTGCGCAGGCAATTACGATTTTCATACACAACCTCCTTGATCAAGTTGAAAGGACATCGGGTTCCGATTCCTTCGGAACCGGGCTGACCGAGCATGCGCAAAGCCGCCGGCGGCCGCCGCCAAACGGTTCACATTCGGCGCGATCCGACGAATGGAAAGCGGCTGCTATACTTCGCCGATCTCACCCCGGCGTTGGATGACCAGCATGAGCAAGGCGGACAACAAAGCACTCTGGAGCGGGCGTTTCAGCGAAGCCACGGACGAATTCGTGACGGCGTTCACGGCCTCGGAGCACTACGACCGGCGCCTGTTTCGGGAGGACATCCGCGGCTCGAAAGCCCACGCCCGCATGCTCGCGGACCAGGGGGTCCTGACCCCGGCGGATGCCCGCGCCATCATCGAAGGGCTGGACGCCATTGCGGTGGAAATCGAGGCGGGGGACTTCCCCTGGGATCCGGCCCTCGAAGACGTCCACATGAACATCGAGGCCCGGCTCACCGAGCGAATAGGCGATGCCGGCAAACGGCTGCACACCGGGCGTTCCCGCAACGACCAGATCGCCACTGATGTCCGCCTCTGGCTGCGGGCGGAAATCGACGCCTGCGTCGGCCTGCTGCGGCGGTTTCAGGCCGGTCTTGTGGATCTGGCGGATCAGGAGGCGGACACCATCATGCCCGGCTTCACCCACCTGCAGGTGGCCCAGCCGGTGAGCTTCGGTCATCACATGCTGGCCTGGTACGAAATGCTGGTGCGTGACGAGTCCCGCCTGCTGGATGCCCGGGTGCGCACCAATCAGATGCCGCTGGGATCCGCGGCACTGGCGGGCACCACCTTCCCCATCAACCGGGATCAGACCTGCACCGAGCTGGGCTTTGACGCGCCCACCCGCAACTCGCTGGATGCGGTTTCGGATCGGGACTTCGCCATCGAGTTCGTCTCGGCGGCCGCTCTGGCCATGACTCATCTGTCACGCATGGCGGAGGAACTGGTGATCTGGGCCTCGCCGATGACCGGCTTTATTGATCTGCCGGATCGCTTCTGCACCGGCAGTTCCATCATGCCGCAGAAGAAAAATCCGGATGTGGCGGAGCTGGTCCGGGGCAAGAGCGCCCGGGTTCATGGCGCCCTGAATACCCTGCTGACCCTGATGAAAGGTCAGCCACTGGCCTACAACCGGGACAATCAGGAGGACAAGGAGCCACTGTTCGATGCCGCCGACGCCCTGCGCGACAGTCTGCGGGCCTTCGCCGACATGGTGCCGGCCCTGGTGGTCAATCGGGAGCGAACCCGGGAGGCCGCCCGCACCGGCTTTTCCACGGCGACGGATCTGGCGGATTATCTGGTCCGGCGTGGCGTGCCCTTCCGGGACGCCCATGAAATTGTCGGCCAGGCCGTGGCACTGGGCGTCCGGACCGGTCGTGACCTGGCCGATATGGAGCTCGCGGAGCTGAGGCAGTTTTCCGACGCCATCAGCGACGATGTCTTCGAATTTCTGACCGTCGAGGGTTCCGTGGCGGCTCGGGACCACTTCGGCGGCACCGCGCCGGATCAGGTTCGGAAACAGATCGCTGCCGCCCGCGCCCGTCTGAAGACAGACGCCCGGGGCGGCAGCGACTAGAGGCCCAGCACCCGCCCCAACCAGGCGCCGACGTCCCGGATCTCCTCCAGACAGACCTGGTGGGCCATCGGGTATTCGTGCCACTCCACCGGATGCCCCAGGGCCTGCAGGGCGTCCCGGGAGGCCACGCCCAGATCGAAGCCGAGCACCGGATCATGGTGCCCATGAGCGAGGAATATCGGCGTGTCGCGGTTGGCCGCCGCCCGGGCCTGGGCCAGGTGATCCCGCAGTGGCAGATAAGTGGACAGGCCCATGATGCCCGCCAGCCCGCCGCTGAAACGCAGCCCGGCATGGAGCGCCACCGCACCGCCCTGGGAAAACCCCGCCAGCACCAGCCGCTCCGCCGGCACCCCCCGCCGGGCCTCGCGGTCAATGAGATCGCTGACCCACTCGGCGGCCCGGTCAAGCCCCCGTTCGTCTTGAGGCGTGCCCGCTTCCAGTCCGTAAACGTCATACCACGCCGGCATGGTCATGCCCCCGTTCAGGGTCACCGGCTGCTGCGGCGCGTGGGGGAAAACAAACCGGACCGACGCCGACGGCGGCAGGCCGAGCTCGGGCACGATGGGCTCGAAGTCGTGGCCGTTCGCCCCCAGGCCGTGTAACCAGAGCACCGTGTGGCGGGCGTCCTCCGGCCCGGTCTCTACCGTCTCAAGCAACGTCTGCGCCATGGGTCATGCTCCCGGTGCTGATGGTCAGAACAATGCGTCAGCCTACCGCAGCGTCGGGGGGCCGAAAACGCCGACCACAATCGCTATACTGGCGATCCTTGCGTGCAGGAGATCGACCATGACCAGCCACGGACTCCGAGTCCTGCTGATTGCCGTTGTCATCGGCCTTGCCGGCTGTGGCGTCAAGGGCGATCTGGAGCTGCCCGCAACCCGGACCACCGGAGCGGCCCCGTGAGCATCACCCGGCAAAACGGCCACCTGCAGGTCGAAAATCATTCGGTGGAAAGCCTGGCCCAGCAGTTCGGCACGCCGCTGTACGTGTACTCGCGGCAGTCCATCGAAACCGCCTTCAGGGCCTATGACGCCGCCTTCCCGGACCGGGATCATCTGGTCTGCTACGCCGTCAAGGCCAATGGCAGCCTGGCGATTCTGCAACTGCTGGCACGGCTGGGCAGCGGCTTCGACATCGTTTCGGTAGGCGAGCTGGAACGGGTCCTTCAGGCCGGCGGTGATCCACAGCGGGTGGTCTTCTCCGGCGTGGGCAAGCGGGTCGATGAAATGGAGCGGGCGCTGGACGTCGGCATTCTGGCGTTCAACGTCGAGTCCGAGGCGGAGCTGGAGCGGCTTGACGCCGTGGCCTGCGCCCGCGGCGTGCAGGCGCCGGTGTCGCTGCGAGTGAACCCCGACGTGGACGCCCGCACCCACCCCTATATTTCCACCGGCCTGCGGGACAACAAGTTCGGCATCGACATCCACCGGGCCGAGGCGGTGTACGCGCGGGCCGCCAGCCTGCCGGGCATCCGGATCACCGGACTGGACTTTCACATCGGCTCTCAGCTCACCGAGCTGGAGCCTCTGGCGGACGCGCTTTCCCGCAGCCTCGCACTGGTGGACCGGCTGGACGAGCGCGGCATACCGATCGAGCATCTGGACATCGGCGGGGGGCTGGGCATTCGTTACCAGGACGAACACCCGCCCACGCCGGCGGAACTGGGCGAGTCACTGGCGCCGCTGATCGGGGACCGCAACCTGCGCCTGCTCATGGAGCCGGGGCGAGCCCTGGTGGGCGAGGCCGGCCTGCTGGTGACCCGGGTGGAATACCTCAAGCCCGGGCACCGGGACTTTGCCATCGTCGACGCCGCCATGACCGACCTGCTGCGACCGGCGCTCTACGACGCCTGGCAGCGCATCGAACCGGTGGCGTCGCCGGACACCGAACCCCGGGTATACGACGTGGTGGGGCCGGTGTGCGAGACCGCCGATGTGCTGGGGCGGGAGCGTGCCCTGGCACTCCAGCCGGACAGCCTGCTGGCCATTTACGGCGCCGGCGCCTACGGCTTCGTGATGGCCTCCCAGTACAACGCCCGGCCGCGGCCCGCCGAGGTGCTGGTGGATGGCGATCAGGCGCATCTGATCCGCGAGCGGGAGACCATCGCCGAACTCTGGCGTGGCGAACATCTTCTGGACCGGCCATGAGCCTGGCGTTCACCAAAATGCAGGGCCTCGGCAACGACTTCGTGGTGCTGGAGGCAGTGCGCCAGCCGTGCCCCATGGGCCCCGACCGCGTCCGCGCCATTGCTGATCGCCGTCGGGGCATTGGCTGCGACCAGGTGTTGCTGGCCGAGCCCGCCACCCGGCCTGAAGCGGATTTCGGATACCGGATCTGGAACGCCGATGGCAGCGAAGTGGAGCACTGCGGCAACGGAGTGCGTTGCATGGCCCGTTTCCTGATGGATCAGGGCCTGGTGGACCAGCGACCGGTGACCCTGGAAACCCGGGACGGCCGCCTGACCCGGGTGGTGCCCGGGGAAGATGGCGCCATGCAGGTGGACATGGGCTCGCCCATTCTGGAGCCCGCTGCCATCCCCTTCCATGCCGATCATCGAGCCTTGTCCTACCCCCTGCCGGTCAATGACCAGGCGGTGGAGGCCATGGTGGTGTCCATGGGCAATCCCCACGCGGTCATTCGGGTGGACGAGGTCCGCCATGCTCCCGTGACCACCCTCGGCCCGGCACTGGAAAATCACCCCGCTTTCCCGAATCGCGTTAACGTCGGCTTCATGGAAGTGGTCGCTGCCGACCTTATCCGACTGCGGGTCTTCGAGCGGGGCGCCGGCGAGACCCCGGCCTGCGGCACCGGTGCCTGCGCCGCGGTGGTGGCCGGCCGGCTCAATGGCTGGCTGGACCCCCGAGTCTCGGTTTCCCTGACCGGCGGTGAGCTGGTGATACACTGGCGTGGCGAGGGCCATCCGGTCTGGATGACCGGCCCGGCCGAAACGGTCTTTGACGGCAGGTTAGTGACGGACCATCCATGACCCAGCAGCACTCGGAACCCGCAGACACCCCGGCGAGCCTCGACGAAGGTCAGGTGCTGGAATTCCTTCGCGAACACCCGGATCTGCTGCGCCGGCACCCGGACACCCTGGCGGCCCTGGACATCCCCCATCAGGTGGGCGACGGCGCACGATCCCTGATCGAGTACCAGGTCGCCCTGCTCCGCCAGGAATCCCGGCAACTCGCCACCCGCCTGGACGAGTTGCTGCTGATTGCCCGGGACAACGACCGCCTGGCCGAACAGCTGCACCGCTTCACGCTGGAGCTGCTGGCCGCTGACGACCTGGAAGGTGTGCTGGTCAGCCTGAGGGACGGCCTCCGTCAGGACTTTCGCGCCGATGTGGTGTCCGTGCACCTGGTGGGCCGGGATTTGCCGACGCTCAGTGTGCCGGTGCTTGATCCCGATGACCCCGAGGCGATGCGGCTCGAGGAGCACTTTCCGGGCAGCGAGCCGGTGCTGGGGGTTTATGACACGGGTTGCTTCGGGCCGCTGTTCGAAGCCGACATCGAACCCCCGGGCTCGGTGGCCGTGATCCCGCTGGATGAGTCGCCCCTGCGCGGCTTTGTCGCCATTGGCAGCCGCGACCCGGAGCGCTACACCCATCATCAGGGAACGGTATTCCTGACCCAGCTGGGGTCGCTGGTGGCCCGGATTCTGCGCCGTGCCCTGCACGGGGAGGCGCGTTGAGCCAGGCGCCGCTGGAGGCCGCCGTGGCCGACTACCTGGCTCACCTGCGAGACGAGCGCCGCCTCGCCGATCTGACCCGTCGCCATTACCGGCGCGATCTCGATGGACTGATGGCGTCCCTCACGGCCCGGGGACTCACCGACTGGCGTCAGGTGACGGCGACCATGGTTCGGGACTGGATCGCCCGGGAACATCGCCGGGGCCTGGCCCCCCGCTCGCTGCAGCGGACCCTTGCGGCGGTGCGGGGGCTATACCGCTATCTGCAGCGGGAAGGCCGGGCCGACTTCGACCCCGCCGCCGACCTCCGCGCGCCCAAACAGCGCCGGAGACTGCCCGAGACCCTCGATGTGGACCAGGCCGCCCAATTGCTGGACGCGCCCGCAAACCCCGGTGCCGATGACCCGTTGACCATTCGCGATCAGGCGCTGTTTGAACTGGTCTATGGCGCCGGGCTGCGACTGGCCGAAGTGGCCAGTCTGGAGGCGGCGGATCTGGCCGGCGACCCCCGGGAACTGCGCATTACCGGCAAGGGTGCCCGCACCCGCATTGTCCCGGTGGGGCGACAGGCACGCCGGGCCGTGGCCCAGTGGCTGGCGGTGCGCCCGAAACTGGCGCGGGCCAGTGAGTCCGCGCTTTTTGTCAGCCGCCGCGGGCAACGGCTGTCCCATCGGGCCATTCAGGCCCGGCTCGATCAGCGGGGACGGGCCCGCGGCCTGGACCAGCATGTCCACCCCCACATGCTGCGGCATGCGTTCGCTACGCATTTACTCGAGTCCAGCGGCGATCTGCGCGCCGTCCAGGAACTCCTGGGGCATGCCGACATCAGTACCACCCAGATTTACACCCATCTGGACTTTCAGCACCTGGCAGAGGTCTACGACCGCGCCCATCCGCGGGCCCGGCGCCGGTAACGACCGCCCCGTCAGCTGCGTTAGAATCGCAGCTCACAGTATTGCGGAGAGCAGCCTTGCAGCAGTTTGAGGGCACCACCATTCTCGCCGTCCGTCGTCATGGCCAGGTTGCCCTTGGCGGCGACGGCCAGGTCACGCTGGGCAACACCATCATGAAAGGCAATGCCCGCAAGGTTCGACGGCTGTTCAATGGCCAGGTCCTGGCGGGTTTTGCCGGCGGCACCGCCGACGCCTTCACGCTATTTGAGCGCTTCGAGGGTCAGCTGGAAAAGCACCGGGGCAACCTTACCCGTGCCGCCGTAGAGATGGCGAAGGACTGGCGCTCCGACCGGGCGCTGCGGCGGCTGGAAGCGCTGCTGATGGTGGCCGACAGTGAGGCCCTGCTGATGATTTCCGGCAACGGCGATGTGGTGGAGCCGGAGCGGGACCTGATGGCCATCGGCTCCGGAGCCGGCTATGCGCAGGCGGCGGCCCAGGCGCTGGTGGACGAAACCCCGCTGGACGCCGAAACCGTGGTGCGTCGGGCTCTAGGGATTGCCGGCGACATCTGCATCTACACCAACCACACCCTGACCGTGGAAACCCTGGGGGAAGACAGCAGCCCATGAGCGAAATGACCCCGCGCGAAATCGTCCAGGAGCTGGACAAGTACATCGTCGGCCAGGCGGACGCCAAGCGGGCGGTGGCCAACGCCCTGCGCAACCGCTGGCGGCGTCTGCAGGTGGAAGAAACACTGCGGCCGGAAATCACCCCCAAGAACATCCTCATGATCGGTCCCACCGGCGTGGGCAAAACCGAGATTGCCCGGCGCCTGGCACGCCTCGCCAACGCGCCCTTCATCAAGATCGAGGCCACCAAGTTCACTGAAGTGGGCTATGTGGGGCGGGATGTGGAATCGGTGATCCGGGACCTGACGGACAATGCCCTCAAGATGGTGCGCGAGCAGGCCATGGCCCGTCAGGCCGGCCGGGCCGAAGATGCCGCCGAGGATCGCATCCTCGATGCGCTGCTGCCCCAGGCCCGCGGCGGCGGCGAGGCGGACGACAGCCTGCAGAGCACCCGCCAGAAAATGCGCAAGAAGCTTCGCGAAGGCGAGCTGGACGACCGCGAGATCGACATTGAAGTGCAGGGCCCCCAGGCTGGCATGGACATCATGGCGCCACCGGGAATGGAGCAGCTCACCAGTCAGCTCCAGGGCATGTTCCAGAATCTGGGCGGCCAGCGCAGCCAGCGCCAGCGCCTGCGGATCGCCGACGCCTGGCGGGTTCTGCGCGAGGAAGAAGCAGCGCGGCTGATCAATGACGAGGAGATCAAGCAGCAGGCCATTGCGGCGGTGGAGCAGAGCGGGATCGTGTTTATTGATGAAATCGACAAGGTCGCCCGGCGTGCCGAACAGGGCACGGGGGGCGATGTCTCCCGGGAAGGGGTGCAGCGCGACCTGCTGCCACTGGTGGAGGGCAGCACGGTGTCCACCCGCCATGGCATGGTGAACACCGATCACATTCTCTTCATCGCCTCCGGGGCCTTTCATCTGTCCAAGCCCTCGGACCTGATCCCGGAGCTGCAGGGCCGATTGCCCATTCGCGTGGAGCTGGATTCCCTGGGCGTCCGGGAGTTCACCAGCATCCTCACCGACACCGATGCCTCCCTGGTGCGCCAGTACGAGGCGCTGCTGGCCACCGAGGGAGTAACGCTGCAGTTCACCGACGACGGGGTGGCCCGCCTGGCCGAGGTCGCCTGGCAGGTGAACGAAAGCACCGAAAACATCGGCGCTCGCCGGCTGCACACCGTCATGGAGCGCCTGCTTGAGGAAATCGCTTTTCAGGCGCCGGA
>Ga0207421_10001504_pt1 | contig 29930 bp, 29 predicted proteins | sample SodLakKL_010_SED_4_FD_187542 | JGI IMG/M metagenome (GOLD analysis project Ga0207421, IMG submission 187542) | Alkaline sediment microbial communities from Lake Tanatar, Kulunda Steppe, Russia - 8KL_010_SED (SPAdes) (version 2) | ecosystem: Environmental > Aquatic > Non-marine Saline and...
GTCGGGCTGCTGAGATTTGAACTCAGGACCCCCTGTTCCCAAAACAGGTGCGCTACCAAACTGCGCCACAGCCCGTCAACACAATTACTAGTATATCTGAAAAAGACGTTATCGTCAAGGGTTTTTTTAAAGTTTTTTTATTTTTTATTTTCCGTCAATTCTAAATTCTTTTTTTAGTAAAATATACTTGATTTTAACAAATTCATATGATAATATAATCTTGCAGAAATTAAATATTTTTTTAAATGTGGTGAGATAGCTCAGTTGGTAGAGCAGGGGATTGAAAATCCCCGTGTCGGCAGTTCAATTCTGCCTCTCACCACCATTTTTATATAACAAATTGTTATTATATTTTGAAATTTTAAATGATTGGAGGTGATTATATGTCATGGGGTCTATTTTTTCTTATAATTTTTATTCTAACTATTTTTATTCCAATCCTAAAGAATTATAACTTGAACTATAAAAGAACTAAAATGATTAAATCTATTGAAAAAGATGAAGAGACCAGGGTTATAACATTAATTCATAGACAGGAAATCTTAAGTATTATAGGCATACCCTTTACCAGGTATATAAATATTGAAGATTCAGAGGAGATTTTAAGAGCAATCAGGTCCACTGATAAGGACAGACCTATAGATTTAATACTGCATACCCCTGGTGGTTTGGTTCTTGCAGCTGAGCAGATAGCTATGGCAATAAATAGGCATCCATCTAGAGTAAGAGTACTTGTACCCCATTATGCTATGTCAGGTGGTACTTTAATTGCTCTAGCTGCTGATGAAATTATTATCGATGAAAATGCTGTTTTAGGCCCTGTAGATCCGCAGATAGCCGGCTACCCTGCTGAATCTATTCTCCAGGTAATTGAGTCAAAAGAAATGGCTGATATCGACGATGAGACGCTTATCTATGGGGACGTGGCCAGAAAAGCAATAGTTCAATTAGAAAATTTCTTAAAAACAATATTAGATGATAAAATGGACGATGATGAAATTATAAGGTTAATTGAGAATCTATGTCATGGAAAATACACTCATGATTTTCCTCTAGACTCAAAGGTTTTAGAATCACTAAATATTAAGCATAGTATAGGTCTGCCAGATAAGGTTTATACATTAATGGAACTTTATCCTCAACCTGGCAGAAATAGACCATCTGTTTATTATGTTTCTTAAAAGTCTTCCATCTTATCAATAGCATTTTTCTTTTGACGTGCATCAGTGTGGGTATATATCTGGGTTGTAGAAATACTGGCATGACCTAATAAATCCTGTAATACCTTTAAGTCCTTTGTCTGATGATACAGAGATGTTGCAAAGGTATGGCGTAATTTATGGGGGGTGATTTTACTTGCCTGTCTTAAACCGGCACTTTTAGCATATTTCTTAACAAATTTTTGTATAGTTCTTACTGAGATTCTTCGACCCTGATTTGATAAAAATAAAGCTTCCTCATCTTTAGGATCTTTAATATCTATATTATCTCTTAAGGGTAGATAATCTAAAATTGATTCAATAACATCGTTATGCAAAGGGACATACCTTTCTTTATTGCCTTTACCATAAAATTTAATAGATTCATCATCAAAATCAATATCAGGCAAATCTAAATTAACGAGCTCAGAGACTCTTAATCCGCCGTATAGAAATAATTTGACTATAGCTAAATCTCTTAATTTATAACTGCTATCAGATTTTTCTATAGACTTAATATATTTTTTGGCCTCATTCATTTTCAAGTATATAGGTTCAGCTCTCTGTTCAGTCTTACTTGCCTGAATACTGGCAGCTGGGCTACTATCTAGCAATTCATTTCTAACTAAATATTTAAAAAAAGATCTTAATGAATAGAGCTTTCTATTCCTGGTAGCTGCTGAATTTTCCTGAACAATTATTATATTTCCTAAAAATTCTATTACCTGATGTTTCTCTATTTGCTTGACTGGAAAATCTTCTTTGAAATTATATTTATCTTTTAAAAAATCAAGGAATAGGAATAGATCATGGTTGTATTCTTTAATAGTTAATTCTGAATAGCCTCTTTCAACTAATAGGTGATTTTTAAATCTATCAACTGCATCTAAAAAACTTATATTTTTTGACATAATATATACATCTCCTTCGCCTAAGTTAAATTTTACGAAACTTTTATCTTCTTGTTTTATATATTCAAGATAAAAAATTAAATTCCTGTTTTTAAATAAAAAGGAGGAGTTCAACTTGAAAAAGAGATATAAGTATGTAATATTATTTTTTCTTATTTCATTAATTCTTATAGGGGGATTTTCTGTCTATCATTACTGGTATAACCTTAATAATCCTAATGAAGTACCACTTTTAGCAACTCAGGATTGGTCATATCCAACAAAATTAATTGAAAATTTATATTCGAGAGAGTATGAAATTATAATAAATGATGAAAATATTGAAGTTATTTGGATCGATAGAGGGTCAAATAGTGATAATATTAAACTATCCAAATTTAATAGGTCAGGGGATTTAATTGAAGAAGAAACTATTTTTGAGGAAGCAACATTAAGAAATATTAATTATTATCATTTAGATGAACATAATTTTATTTTTTATTTATCAGGTTCAGGAAGGAATATGAAATTAAATAAATTGACTTTTAATGAGGCATTTGAGTTGATATCAGAGGAAACATTAATTGATGAATTATATAATGCAGGAGGCCTAAGTATAGATTATAATAATTCAGATATTTTATTAAGCTGGCATCATAGAATAGATGATATAAGTAGTAGCTATCAGATTGGAGCAATGAAATATAATCTCGATGACGGAGTAATTAATCTCAATTCTGAACTAATAATAGGGGAATATGATTCAAGGCACCCTATTTCAGTTCTAAATAATAATGATTCTTATATTATTTCCAATGATATGGATGAAAGAGGTTATTATGCCGGTTCAAGTTTAAATAATAATAGATATCTAATTACATTCAATACTATAGATGATACAACATTCTCTGTTGATAATTCAATTGAAATAGAAAGAACCCAAATAAGGGATAGAAGAGACAGTCCTAAATATGTAATAGATGATGAAGATATTTATATTTACTGGAATTATTTTGATTCTGGTGATAGGGCAAGAACTATTTACCTCTCTAATATTAATTTAGTTGATTATTCAATAGAAGAATTAAAATATGTCACAGGATTTAATAATTCAGAACCAGGCATTATTAGAAGAGGGGATAAATATTATTTTTCTTATATACAAGAAACTGAACCAGAAAAAGGGATAAAAGTAATTGAGTCAGATGATCCTATTAATCAAAGGATGGATGGTGAAACCTTGTTTCCAGTCCATAAATATATATCGCAACCCAGATTATCTGGAAACCAAAGTGAAGCTTTATTAAGCTGGTTAAGGATTGAAGGCGGACAGAGAACTTTATATTATTCAAGTGATGCTGAAGGATACAATCCGTCAGTTTCTACAATTCTTGGCCTTTCCAGAGAAGAATTTGATCTAAATCTACTAAGTATATTTTTGTATTATTTTTTATTACCGTTTTTGCCGATGGCATTTAATCTGCACTTTTTAGTATTACCCTTTTTAGCTGCATTTGCATTGTATTATTTTATTAAATACTTTAAAAGTGATTTATTATTTAATAAAAGATACTTCACATTCATTTCGTCCCTAATGTTTATAATTATTGGAACATTTATTAGAGGTGATACTGGTTTCTTGTTTTTTCCTGAGACCCCACCGTCAGGATTATTAATTCCGATTTTGATTTCAGCTTTTATATCTGTTATAATTTATTTTAATAATGTAGAAGAATCTTCAGGTTTAGAATTTTATGTAGGGTTTTCAATGATTATAGCTCTATTTTATTGGATAGCTCAGATAAATTTAGTTTTTCAAACATTTAATTATTTCTTGTAAAATTTTTAAATCAGGAGGGATATTGTGAGTGAGTTAAATTTATATTATCTAGAAAACTGTCCGTTTTGTATTAAAGTGTTAGATTATCTAGAGAATAAGAATTTTGATATTGAATTAACTGAAATAAATGAAGTTGATATGGCTAGAGAATTTTTAAAGAAAAATGGCGGGAAAATACAGGTGCCATGTTTATTCATTGATGGAGACCCATTATATGAGTCTGATGATATTATTGAGTGGTTTAAGGATAATTTAGAAAATAAATAATTAAATTTACTTGATATACCAATTAAATTATGTTAATCTAATAATGGATTAAAAATAGATTAAATTTAGGAGGAATGAGTTTAATGATTTATACTGGAAACGTAAAATGGTTTGACACTAAAAAGGGTTTTGGTTTTATTGAACGTGAAGGCGAAGAAGAAGACGTTTTTGTTCATTTTTCAGCTATTGAGGAAGATGGATTTAAGAATCTTGAAGATGGTCAGGAAGTAGAATTTGAAATTGTTGAAACTGACCGAGGTCCTCAGGCTGAAAATGTAGTTAAAATATAATCATCTAAATAACTATTAAATTCTGTTAAAGATTTAGTCCCCCGATTACCTCGGGGGATTTTATTTTATATGTAAATATATTGCTGATTAAACTAAAATATGCTATGATTAATATTGCAGGAGTGTGATAATATTATGAAATCTATAAACTATTTTGCTGACCTAGACTTAGTTAATAAGCAATTACAGGAAGGGGCATTTTTAACTGTAAGATCTAAAGACCGGCTTAATACTATGACCATTGGCTGGGGAATGATCGGTTATATCTGGAATAAGCCTATTTTTCAAGTCTTAGTCAGGCCTTCTAGATATACATATAATTTGCTGAGAGAAGTTGATAATTTTACTGTTTCAGTACCTTATGAGTATGATATGAATAAAGAACTTGCTTATTGTGGCAGTAAATCTGGAAGAGATGTTAATAAGTTTTCTGAATTAAATTTAAAAACTATCGAGTCTCCAGATGTTAACTCGCCATTTATAAAAAGAGCTACTTATCATTATTCATGCAAGATTTCATATAAGGATAAGATAATCAAAGATAAACTTAATCAGGGTATCTTAAATAATTTTTATCCTGATGGAGATTTTCATTATCAATATTATGGCGAGATTGTCTCTGCATATAAAAATTAGATTTAGGAGGAATTATTATGAATTTTAAAGAATTAGTAAAAGGTAATCGTTCATATCGTCGTTATGATGAAGAATATGATTTAAAAAGAGAGGATCTAGAATATTTAATTGATTTAGCAAGAATGACAGCATCTGCTGCTAATCGTCAGCCATTAAAATATTTTTTATCTAATGAAAAAGAAACTAACAATAAAATTTTTGAGACATTAAGCTGGGCTGGTTATATTAAAGACTGGGATGAACCTAAAAAAGGTGAGAGACCTTCAGGATATATTGTAATTCTTGGAGATAAAACTATTTCAAAAAATTATTTCTGTGATCCAGGAATAGCAGCACAAACTATTTTATTAGGGTCCAGAGAAAAAGGATTAGGTGGATGTATTTTTGCTGCAATTAATAAAGAAAAATTAAGGGAAAATCTGAATTTGCCTAATAAATATGAAATATTATATGTAATATCCCTTGGTAAGCCAGTCGAAAAAGTCGTTTTAGAAGAAATGGATGATAATGATAATATAAAATACTGGAGAGATGAAGATAAAGTTCATCATGTTCCAAAAAGGAACTTAAATAAAATAATTATCAACTAAATTATATTAGGATGGCTTATAGCCATCCTATATTTATTATAATAATTTAATATAGGGGTAAATTACATGTTTAAAAAACAAAATCAAATTTTACATTATATTGGTGCTTTAATTTTTATCATATCTGCTATTTTAATTTTACCTTTACTTATTTCTATTTTAAATAATGAAAGCTTTGAAATTTCAGTTATATATCTTATAACAACATTGATTTTTTCTGTGATTGGGATTTTATTATATAGATTAAATAAAGTTAAGCGGGAAATAAACATCGCTACTGGTATGCTTTTATGCAGTTTAGGCTGGATTATTGGTTCTTTTATTGTATCAATACCATTTTATTTAATTTTTAAAATACCATATATTGATGCTTATTTTGAGGCTATGAGTGGTTTTACAACAACAGGAATAACTATGTTAACCGGTATCAGTAATTATCCTGCTTCTATATTATTTTTGAGAGCAGTTATCCAGTGGCTTGGTGGTTTAGGAATTTTAACCTTCTTCCTATTGGTGACTTTTAGATTAGGAAGTGGAGTCTGGCATCTATTTACAGCAGAATCCCATAAAGCTTTAAATTCCAGACCAGTTCCAAATATATTCAAAACAATTAAGATTTTATGGTCAATATATATAGTTCTAACAATTTTATTGGTTATAATTCTTTTGATTTTAGGATTAAGCTTTTATGATGCTCTTACTCATGCTTTTACAACATTATCGACTGGTGGATATTCAAATTATGATACAAGTATAGATTATTTTAGAACTGCAGGATACGGAAATTATATTCTAATTGAGTATGCCTTTATAGTATTTATGTTTTTTGGTGGCGTAAACTTTTTAATATTCTATAAGATAAAAAATCTGGAATTCAATGATGTTTTAAATGATAGAGAGCTAAAATTATATTTTAAAATAATTGTTTTTACAACTTTTTTAATTTTATTATCTGTAATATTTACTAATTCAATTAGCTTTGATTTTAAAATGATTGAAGAAAATTTTAGAAAAGTTTTATTTCAGGTTGTTGCTATCTTAACTACAACAGGTTATGGAACTAAAGATATAGCTGCACCTTATTTTACGGCTTTTGCACGACAATTATTTTTATTTTTAATGTTAGTTGGAGGTTCAGTAGGTTCAACCGGTGGAGGAATAAAAGTATATAGGGCTTTAGTTTTAAAGGAATTATTTACCAGAGAAATAAAAACATTAGGATATCCAAGAAAAGCAGTAAAACCAATAGTAATAAATAACTCTATTATAGAAAAATCAGAAATATATAGAATAGCCGGTATTTTCTTTGCCTGGTTAGTGTTTATATTAATAGGTGGTTTGATAACAGCTTTATTTTCAAACCATACAGCTTTAGAATCTATTTCCGGAATGTTTTCTGCAGTTAATAATATAGGACCTTCATATATCTCTGTTTCTGAAATGACTGAATTAAATCCAATTATTAAAATTACTTATATAATAGGAATGTTAGCAGGAAGACTCGAATTAATACCAGTTATTGCATTATTTAATAAAGATATCTGGAATAAATAAATTTTTAATAAGAGGTGTCTAAAATATATATTTTAATAGCAGGTGGAGGAATTGTTGGAAGAAGCCTTGTAAAAAAATTAGTAGATAAGCATGATATTGTTGTTATTGATTTAGAAAAAGAGGTATGTGAAAGAATATATAGTCAATATGGAGCAGTCAGTGTTCATGGTAATGCAACTAAAATTAATGTATTAAAAGATGCAGGTATAGAAAAATGTGATGTTGCAGTAGCTGTTATGAGAGATGATGTTGATAATTTAGCCTTTACAATATTAGCTAAAAACTTTGGTGTAGATAAAATACTCGTAAGAATGAGAGATCCAGAATATGAAAATGCATATAGATTGGCTGGAGCTACAAATATTGGGGCAGTAATGAACCTTTTGGCTGAGAGGTTTGTTGTTGATATTGAAGAGCCAAGAATTAGAAAAGTCGCATCATTAGGAGATGGAAAAGCTGAAGTTTCAATTATCACTATACCAGAAGATGCAAGATCTGATGGTCAATCTATTGCAGACATTGTAAATAATAGTGAATTTCCAGATGATTGTGTAATAGCTGGAATTTATGATACTGAAAATGATCAGCTAATTATTCCCAGGGGAAACAGGAAAATTCATGCCGATAATCAGGTATTTTTAGTTGCAACAAAAGAAAACATGATAAAAGCAGCAGACTTTTTAATGGGTGCTTTATAATCACACTACAACACTTTAATGCATTCAATTGAAGCTTTTTGTGAGAAAAGTTATAATATTAAATGGATAAACTATAATTTGGAGGGGATAAAGTGAAAAAATTAGTAGAAACAGTACCAAATTTTAGTGAAGGTAGAGATCAGGAAAAGATTGATGCAATTGTCAAGCCATTTAAAGAAATTGAAGATGTCAAATTGCTGGATGCTTCAGCGGATAAAGATCATAATCGATTAGTTGTAACTGCAATCGGTACACCAGAAGCTGTGGAAAAAGCAATTTATGATTCAACAAAAATTGCAATCGCTGAAATTGATATGGAAAAGCATGAGGGTGAACATCCAAGAATGGGCGCAGTTGATGTAATTCCATTTACACCAGTTAAGAATATTGAAATGGAAGAGGCCAAAGAATTAGCTGATAGAGTCGCGAAAAAATTATCAGATGATTTTAATTTACCAATTTTTATGTATGAAGAGTCAGCAAGCAATGAAAAGAGAAGAAACCTTGCTAAAATTAGAAAAGGCCAATATGAGGGTATGAAAGAAAAAATAAAAGAACCAGAGTGGCAGCCTGATTATGGTCCAGCAGAAATTCATTCATCTGCAGGAGTTACTGCTGTTGGTGCCAGGATGCCATTAGTTGCATTTAATATTAATTTAGATACTAATAATAAAGAAATAGCAGATAAAATAGCCAGAAAAATTAGACATTCTGGTGGAGGTTTAAGATACTGTAAAGCAATTGGAATTGATTTAAAAGATAAAGGTATTGCTCAGGTATCAATGAATATGACTAATTATAAAGGAACATCTTTATATCAAGTAATGGAAATGGTAAAATTTGAAGCCGAAAGATTTGGCGCAAATATAATTGGCAGTGAGTTAATTGGTTTATTACCTTCTGAAGCATTATTTGATGTTGCTGAATATTATCTAAAGTTAGATGACTTTGATTTAAATCAGGTAATAGAAAACAGATTATTGGAAGACCTCTAATGAATAATAATCTTATGATTGTTTACAATATTGGTGAGCTTATAACTTCAACAGATCCATGGCTTATAAAAGATGCAGCTATAGTAATTAATGAAAAAACTGGATTAATTAAAGAGATAGGTAAGAATAAAATTATAAAAGAAAAATATAACCTCACTAATAATAACTCAATTGATGCTAAAGGTGCATCAGTCTTGCCTGGATTTATAGACTCCCATACCCACTTTGTATTTGGAGGATACAGGGCAGATGAATACTTATGGAGATTAGAGGGCCAGTCTTATTCTGAAATAATGGAAAAAGGTGGCGGCATTGTAAATACTGTTGATGCAACCAGGCAAACTAGTTTTGATGAACTTCTAAACGCAGGTAAAAAGAGACTGGACAACTATTTACAGCAGGGTGTAACAACAATCGAAGGAAAGAGTGGATATGGCTTAAATATCGAAACAGAAATAAAACAATTAGATGTTATGAGATCTTTAAACTGCAAACATCCTATAGATGTAGTTCAGACCTTTATGGGAGCCCACTCTGTTAGCAGAGAATTCAATGACAATAAAGAGGGCTTTGTCAATTATGTAATTGAAGAGATGCTTCCAATTGTTGCAAAAAGAGAAGATGTATCATTTTGTGATGTTTTCTGTGATAAGGGTGTATTTACTACCGAAGAGACTAAAATGATTTTACAGGAAGCCAAATCATTAGGATTAAAGCCAAAATTACATGTTGATGAGATTGCTTATGTTGGTGGTGCAGAATTAGCAGCTGAGCTTAATGCAGTTTCAGCAGAGCATTTATTAAAAGTGTCTGATGAAGGAATTACTCGAATGGCTGAAAATAATGTAATCCCTGTAATTTTGCCAATTACGGCATTTAGCCTTCAAGAAAAATATGCACCTGCAAGAAAAATGCTTGATAATGGGTTAAATGTTGCAGTTTCTACTGATTTTAATCCTGGAAGTTCACATTCTTATTCAATTCCATTATTATTATCTTTATCTGCTATTAAACTTAATATGAACTTAAAAGAAATAGTTAAAGCTGTAACCATTAATGCTGCTAAAGCTTTAGATAGAGATAAATTAATCGGTAGCTTAGAGCCTGGTAAGTATGCTGATTTAATTATATTAGATGCTCCATCATACGAGCATTTGATTTATAATATTGGAGGCAATATTGTAGATACAGTGATTAAGAAAGGCTCTATAGCTCATAAAAAAGATAAATTATATTATGAAAAGAATAATATCATAAAGGGTGATAAATAATGGCATTTGCAAATTTATCTTTAAAAGAATTTTCGGAAGAAGTTGCTTCTAACAAACCAACTCCAGGTGGAGGTAGCGTAGCTGCATTATCTGCAGCATTAAGTTCATCCCTATTAAAAATGGTAATAGTTTTAACCAAAGACAATAATGAGCTGGATTCCTTTAAATCTGATCTTAATAAAGATATTAAAGACGCTTTTCATTTAATGGATAAAGACAGTGATAGCTTCAATGAAGTAATGAAAGCTTTTAAGATGTCAAAAGAAACAGAATTAGAAAAGCAAAAAAGAAAAGAAGCTATCCAGGCTGGTCTCAAAAAAGCAAGTTTAACTCCGCTGGATACAATGAAATTAGCATATAAATTAATAGAGATTTCCATTAAAGTCGCAAGGCATGGCAATAAAAATGCAGTTACAGATGCAGGCGTTGCAGGTTATATGGCTTTTTCCGCACTCCAGGGCGGTTATTATAACGTAATTATCAATACTGCATCCATAAATGATGAAGATTTCGTTAATACTACAGAAAAAGAAGCAAATGAAATGCTGGAGAGATCGAAATCTTTATTAGAAGAATTAAACGATATAGTTATTAATACTGTATCATAAGAGTATTATTTTAAAGAAAAATCAAATTAAATAAAGCGATTTTATATAAACCTTCGCAAAATAAGTATTTTGCGAAGGTTTATATTTTTAATTAAAAAATCATGAAATAGAGAATTATTCTATAGGTATTTTTATTTGCTGTCCTGGCCTTATATCACTATTATTCATATTGTTTATTTCTTTTATTTCATAAATAACTTCTCTTAGATCAGTTTTTGTACCATAATATCTTCTAGCTAAATTCCAGAGAGTATCTCCGTTTTGTACAATAACCCTTTCTATTTCTATATTTGATTGAGTCATAGAGCCATTATTAAAATTGCCATTTAATATTTTACCTCCAGATAGTATTGATGGGCTAAAATAAAAAATAGTCATAGATAATGTAATAAGTAAAGCTAAGATCAATAATAGGTTATTACTGAAGCTTTTCATTATAAATCCCCCTTTAGCTCGAACTTTAGTTCAGTACTTATGTTCAATTATACCAGAACATAAGTTCAACTTCAACCCCTTTTCTATTAATTTGTGAACTATTGTTTGTTAAATTTAATATTATATGATATAATATTACTATCAATCATTATTATTTGGAGGGATAATATGAACGATTTAAGTGATAGACAAAAACAAATTTTAGAACATATTATAGATGAATATAATACTAAAGGTTATCCACCTTCTGTAAGAGAAATTGGAAAAGCAGTTGGATTAAAATCTCCAGCATCAGTTCATAACCATCTTAAAACTTTAGAAAAATTAAATTATATAAAAAGAGATCCTGATAAACCTAGAGCAATTGAAATTTTAAAAGGTAATAAAGAAAAAATTAAAACTGAAGAAATAGTTAATATACCTATATTAGGAAAAGTAACCGCTGGTGTCCCGGTATTATCTGAAGAAAATGTAGAAGATTATTTTCCACTTCCGATTAATTATTTTAAATCAGGAAATAGTGATGTTTTCATGTTGAAGGTAGATGGACAGAGCATGATAAATGCAGGAATTCATGATGAAGATTATGTAATTGCAAAAGAAACCAGGCAAGCAAAAAATGGAGACATTGTAATAGCTTTATTAGAGGATGAAACCACAGTTAAAAGATATATTAAAAAATCAGACCATATTGAATTATTACCAGAAAATGATGATTTTGATACAATCAAGACTACCAATGTTACAATATTAGGCAAAGTAATTGGTCTCTTTAGGTCTATTAATTAAATATATTATTAGATAATATAAAAAAATTAAAGGTTGTCCCAAGCATCGGGACAACCTTCTCTTTATCAAAATATAAAATCTGATAATAAACTGCCTGTCTTTCTTAATTCATTAATGGCTCTAAGTTTATGACCTTGTTCATAATAATTTACCCCTAATAATAAACGGGTATATTGATTATTTTCTATATCCAATGACTTATTTAAACTATCATGAGCTTCTTCAAATCTTTCTGATTCTATTAGTGCTGCTGATTTATAATTTAAAGGCCAGATATTATCAGAATCAATTTCAATTATTTTATCAAAATAATCTATAGCATTGTCATACTCATCAAAAATCACATAATAAAATGCATGGTAATTCAAATATAAAAGCTTATCTTCTTTCTGATTAATATTATTTACTTCCTGATTAAACATTTCATCAAACTCATCTCTAGAAAAATCATCTTGAAATTGATCCAGGATATCCATAGTTTCATTAATCATGCCTAAATTAGCCATAGAAACAGTTTTATAATAATTATTTGCTAATGAATCAGGATTCTCATTATATTTAACCTCAGCTTGTTCATAATGCTGCTCCCAATAGCTATCAGTTGCTAAAGAGGTTCCTGAAAAAATTATTATTGCACAAATTATAAAACTTATAAGTAATCTTTTATAATTTATCAAAAGTAAATCATCCTTTAAATATATTGCTATTTTTTAATCTTTCTAAAGCCTCTTCTATTCTACTTTCATTTACCGTTAAAGCAATTCTAACATATTTATTGCCTTCATCACCATAACCAATACCTGGAGTAAAAAAGACACCAGTCTCTTCAAAGACTTTCTTAGAAAACTCTTCTCCAGTTGAATAACTATCTGGAATTTCAGCCCAGATATAGAAAGTAGCTGTGTTCTTATTAATATTCCAGCCTAATTCATTTAATCCATCTACAATTTTATTTCTTCTGTTTTTGTATATATCACATGTACTTTCTATTGCTGATCCATTACCATTTAAAGCAGTTATAGCAGATTTCTGGATAGCTTCAAATATACCAGAATCAATATTAGTTTTAATTCTACCAAGTGCATCTATAATCTTTTCGTTACCAACTGCCCAACCAACTCTCCAGCCAGTCATATTAAAGCTTTTTGATAGAGAGCCAAATTCAATTCCAACATCTCTTGCACCTTCAACTTCTAAAAAACTTAATGGTTTATTATCTTCATAATAAATCTCTGAATATGCAGAGTCATGAGCAATTATAAAATCATATTTTTTAGCATAAGATATCATTTCTTTAAAAAAGTCCTCATTTGCAGTAGCTGCAGTAGGATTATTCGGATAGTTTAAGAATAATAGCTTAGCTTTTTTTAATATTTCTTCATCAACAGAATCGAGATCTACTAAAAAATTATTTTCTTTCTTTAAAGGTAATTTTTCAACCTTGCCTCCTGCTAATAATGAAGCAGTATTATATACAGGATAGCCTGGATCAGGTACTAAGGCATAATCATCTTGATTAATATAACAAAAAGGCAAATGAGCAATCCCCTCTTTCGAACCAATTAAAGAGATAACTTCAGTGTCTGGATCTAAATCAACTGAAAATCTTTCATTATACCAATTAGTTACTGCATCCCTATATTCATATAAACCTTCATAAGATGGATAACTATGTGTTGATGGGTCCTGGACAGCTTCGATCATACTATCTACAATATAATTCGGGGTTGGTTGATCAGGATCACCAATACCAAAACTAATTACATCAACTCCATTTTCTTTAGCTTTATTAATCATTTTATCAATTTCAGCAAATAAATATGGTGGCAAATTCTTAACTCTTTTAGCTTCTTCCATTAATAACACCTCTTAAGATTATTTGTTGTTAATCACTATTATACATTAATTATACCATTAAAAACAAGTCTAGATTCTCCTTTAATATAAACACCATCATCATTCCACTCAACCTGTAAATTACCTCCAGGTAATTCAACTAAGGCTTTTCTATCAACTAAATTATTTAACGAAGCAGCCACAACTGTAGCAGCTGCGCCAGTACCACAGGCTAAAGTTGCGCCAGCTCCACGTTCCCAGACATTTAACTTAATTTTATTATTATTTATTTTAGTTGCAAATTCAACATTTGTTTTTTCTGGAAAGAGTGGATTCTTTTCAATTTTAGAACCGATATCTTTCCAGTTTAACTCATCAATATCTTCATTAAAAAAGATAACAGCATGAGGATTTCCCATTGATACCATGTTAAACTTATACTCTCTACCATCTATTAAAAGTTTTTGATTTAAAATATATGAATCTTTTTTTATTTCTGGTAAATCTATTGCTAAATTTTCATTTTTCAATTCTGGTTTTCCTAAATTCACACTAATAATTGCTGATTTCTGATCTTTATTATACTCCATTATCTCTGGAATAATTTTACCAGCTTTCGTTTTTAAACTCAATTTCATTTTCTCAGTCAAATTATATTCCTTAATATAATGGGCAATACACCTAATCCCATTACCACACATCTCAGCTTCAGACCCATCAGAATTATGAATTATAATCTCAAAATCATAATCTGGATCATCTATAGAAAGAATCTCTAAAATTCCATCTGCCCCTACACCAAATCTCCTATTACATATATTTTTAATCTTATCTTTATCATCAAATTCTAGATTATTCTCTCTGTTATCAACAACTATAAAGTCATTACCTAAACCATGCATTTTAGTAAACTTAAATTCCATTTTGATTCATTCCTTTCAAAATACTCAAATTTATTACACGCAGTTTTAATAATATATGCTAGTAATTCTGTATTATTCCAATGATCAGGATTTAACCAGATATTCTTTGAATTTCTCCTTAAAAAAGTGAGTTGTCTTTTTGCCAGATGGCGAGAGCCCTGTTTTATATTCTTTATTGCAGTTTCTTTATCAGCTTCTCCATCTAAAAATTCTTTAATTTCCTTATAACCCAGGGCCTGACCTGCAGTTCGCCCTGGATTAAAATTATTAAATAAATACTCAACTTCTTCAATGAGTCCATTTGAAATCATTTCATCAACTCTACTATTTATTTTATTATATAACTTTTGTCTATCTCTTTTTATTGCAAATTGCAAATAATTATATCGACTTTTTTTTCTGTTTTGCCTGAATTCAAAATATGTCCTGGTTCTTCCAGTCATATGATAGATTTCAATAGCTCTAGTCACCCTTCTTGTGTCATTAGGGTGAATCCTTTTAGCATATTCCGGGTCGATCATTTTCAAGTAATTATGCAATCTGTTTTTATCAATAGATTTAAGTTCTTCTTTATACTTTCTCCGAAAATCATTATCTGGTAAATAAGGTAACATAAAACCCTCAACAACAGCCTTTATATACATGGTTGTACCACCAACTATTATTGGGAGTTTTCCTCTTTTAAATATTTCATTTATTTTCTGATCAGCTAACTTTTTATATCTAGCAACAGAAAACTCTTCATCTGGCTCACAGATATCAATTAAATGGTGGGGTATTTCTTTCTGGATATCTTTAGAAACCTTATCAGTCCCAATATCCATATATTTATAAATTTGCATTGAATCTGCAGAAATTATTTCAGCATTTAAAAGTCTTGCTAATTTAACAGAAAGTCCAGTTTTCCCGCTTGCAGTTGGCCCAGTTATTATCAATAGGTCTGGTCTTTTAATCATATCTTTCCACCTTCTGCTTTAACTCATCAATCGATAAATTTATTATAATTGGCCTATAATGGGGGCAATAAAAGGGATTAGAGGTATCAAATAAATCATCAACTATTTTTTCCATTTCAGAGTTGGAGAGATATTTCCCTTCTTTAACAGCTTTCCTGCAGGAATTATACATTAATAACTCATCAACTAGTTCATTATTTTTAGCAACTTTAGCAGTTTCTAATAGATGATTAATTAAATCACTAATACTCTCTTCAGGATTCTTATCTTTAATAAAATCTGGAACTGAAGTAACAGCATATTTAGATGGACCAAACTCATCAATTTCAAACCCGAGACCATTAAGTTCATCTTTAATTTCAATAAGTATTTCTTTTTCTTGAGCATTCAAATTTAACTGAATTGGTGTTAATAGCATTCTGCTGTTATTTGATTTGGAATTAATTTTTGCTTTCAAGTTATCATAAATAATTCTTTCATGGGCATTATGTTGGTCAATTAATAAAACTCCCTGATTAGTTTCAGCAATGATGAATAATCTATGCAATTGACCTAAAATATTTCTAATCTCTAGATCCTCATTATCTTCATTACTATCTTGATCAACTTCATCCAAACTATCTGGATAATCCCTATTATTAACGTTCTTGCTGTAAGATAAATCAGCTTGTACAGTCCTGGACTCATCTTCATCAATATTTTCATTTTCTTTTATTATATCACCAGTAAGGTTAAGCCTGGATGGCAGGTATTCAACTTCTCTCTTTAAATTTTTATCCTTATTATTTGGTTTAGATTTAGCTTGATTGCGATTTTTCTTAAAACTATTTGAGCTTTTTTGTTTATTAAAGCTACTATCACTTGTCTTTTCTTTATTTTTTATAAGAATATTTTTAACATTACTCTTAATAGTTTTCTTAATATCTTTTCCTCTACTAAACTTAACTTCCCTTTTAGTTGGATGGACATTAACATCTACTAAAATTGGATTTAAATCTATATTAAGAAATATTAAAGGATATTTCTTAATTCCAAAAAGTTCTTTATAGGCTTCTTCAACAGCCAGACGTAAAAACTTATTATAAACTGGCCTTCCATTTACAAAATAGTATTGATGCTGTCTTGACGATCTCATAATATCTGGTTCAACAACAAAGCCAGAAACTTCAATAAAGTTATCTTTAAATTCAACAGAAATTAATTTATCAAAAACATTTTCACCATAAATACTATATATTACATCCTTTAAACTCTTACTACCAGGAGTTGTAATGGTTCTATTGCCATTATGGTCAAGAGTAAATTTAACATCAGGCCTGGCCAGAGCAGCAGCAGTAATTATTCTACTGATATGAGCAGCTTCTGTAGAGGTTTTTTTCAGATACTTATATCTGGCAGGCGTATTAAAAAAGAGGTCCTTAACAGTTATTTCGAGACCTTTATTATAGCCGATTGTTTCTTTTTCAATTATTTCGCCACCATTTAACACCAGTTTGACGCCTTCTTTTTCCTCTTTATGACAGCTCTTAGCAATAACTTTAGCAACTGCAGCTATACTTGCAAGAGCTTCACCTCTAAAACCAAGAGTTCTTAATGAATATAAATCATTGACATCCTCAATTTTACTGGTTGCATATCGGGAAAAAGCCAGCTCTATCTGATTACTTCTAATGCCTTTACCATTATCAATGACCTGTATAAGATCTTTACCACCATTTTCAATGACAATCTCTATTTTATCAGCGCTGGCATCTAATGAATTTTCTATCAGCTCTTTAACGACAGAAGCTGGCCGCTCTACAACTTCTCCAGCTGAAATTTGATTTGCAATCTGCTCAGATAATTTTTTAATTTTAGCCATAAACTCTATTCATCTCCTGTAAGATCCTGTTTGAATTCATACAACTTCTCCAGAGCTTTAATAGGAGTTAGATTATTAATATCTAATTCTCTAATTTCATTGATTATTTTTTCTTCATTTTCTGGATAACCAAATAATTCTAGCTGTTCATCGTCAAGTCTATTAAAATCTCTTCCATCAATTTCTCCATTATTATTTTCAAGTTTATTTAAAACAAGATAAGCCTGATCAATTATTTCTTCTGGAAGACCGGCAATTTTAGCAACTTCAATCCCATAGCTATCATCAGCAGAACCAGGTTCTATTTTGTGTAAAAACTTAACCTCATTATTTTCTTCAGTAACTACAACATTTAAGTTTTTAATACCATCATTTTTATTTGCCAGAACTGTTAACTCATGATAATGAGTTGCAAATAATGTTCTAGCACCAATTCTATCAGGGTTATTTATATAATTACTTATAGCCCAGGCCAGACTCAAGCCATCATAAGTGCTGGTTCCTCTGCCAACCTCATCTAAAATTACTAAACTTCTGGCAGATGCATTATTAATAATATTACTAACTTCATTCATTTCAACCATAAATGTACTCTGACCAGTTGAAAGGTCATCACTGGCCCCAACCCTTGTAAATATACGATCAACCAGTCCAATCCTGGCAGCTCCTGCAGGAACAAATGATCCAATCTGTGCCATTAAAACAATCAGAGCTACCTGACGAAGATAAGTAGATTTACCAGACATATTTGGCCCTGTAATTATCATAAATCTATTATTTTTTCTATCAAGCCGACTATGATTAGGAACAAAATCTACATCATCCATAATCTCAACGACAGGATGTCTGCCTTCAGTAATTGTGATTATATCACCATCATCAACCTCAGGACAGATATAATTGTTTTCAGCAGCAACCTCTGCAAGTGAGATTAATACATCCAGGGTTGCCAGTTGTTTAGCAGTGATCTTAATCCTTTCTAAAACCTTATTGGCTTCTTCTCTAAGTCTGGTAAATATTTTATATTCTAATTCATGAATCTGGTCTTCAGCCCCTAAAACCTGGGCTTCCTTTTCTTTTAGTTCAGGAATTATATAGCGTTCACTATTGCTTAATGTCTGCTTTCTTTCATAATCATCTGGTACAGTATCCAGATTAGCCTTAGTAACCTCTATATAATAACCAAAAACTTTATTAAAACCTACTTTTAAAGAACCAATTCCCGTTCTTTTCCGTTCTTTAGGCTGCAAATTGGCAATCCAATCTCTGGCCTCCTGAGATTCTTCCCTTAAATTATCTAATTCCTCATTAAAGCCAGATTTAATTAAACCACCTTCTTTTGGAGAAACAGGGGGTTCCTCTACTAATGCATCGTTTAATATCTCAAGCAGCTCTGGAATCTCATCCAACTTATTTTTAATCTCAATTAAATAGACAGACTGAAAATCATCAAGTTTATTTTTCAATTCAGGGATTAGATTTAATGAACTTCTTAAACAGTCCATATCCCTGGGATTTATAGAACCATAGCTTATTTTGCTCAAAATTCTTTCTAAATCATATATTCCCTTTAAACTATCCTGAAGCTTTTTTCTTTTAACAAAACTATCCAGCAACTCTTTAACTGCATTTTGTCTTTTTTCAATCTTTTCAATTTCTAGAAGAGGTTGATTAATCCATTTTCTTAATAGTCTAGCTCCCATGCTATTAATAGTATGGTCCAGTACAGAAAGTAGAGAACCATCAAATCTACTATCGATAATTGTTTGATTCAATTCTAAATTTCGCCTGGTAGAACTATCAATAACCATATATTCTTCAATAAAATACCTGCTTATACTTGAAATATGATCCAAACTTTTTTTCTGAGTATGATTAATATATTTTAAGATCAAAGCAGCAGATTTAACTGCAGAATCCATATTTTGCAGATTAATCTCCTCTAAATCATTAATACTGAAATGCTCTAAAAGGATATTTTCAAAATCATTTTCTAATTTATCTGATTGATTCTTGATTTCCTCTTCAATATAACTAATATGATAATCGTTATTTTTAATTAATCTTTCCCATTGGTTATCAGGATTGAAACCCTTAGTAATAACAATTTCACTGGGATTTAAGCGATTTAGTTCATCATAAACCTCATCAATGTTTTTTGTCTCAGTTACATTATAATCACCAGTAGATACATCTATATAGGATAAACCATAATTATTATTAATTTCAGCCAGGGCTACTAAATAATTATTTTTTCTTTCAGTCAGGATTTCATCCTCGATTACAGTTCCTGGGGTTATAACCCTAACGACATCTCTTTCAACAAGGCCACTGCTCTCATCTGCATCTTCAATCTGTTCACAAATGGCAACTTTATAATCTGCATTAATTAATTTTGCAATATATGGAGCAGCTGAGTGGGCAGGTACTCCAGCCATTGGCGTTTTTTCCCCACCGCCTTTATTCCTGGAAGTTAATGCAATATCCAGTATCTGAACTACCTCTTCAGCATCATCTCCAAACATTTCATAAAAATCACCTAATCTAAAAAATAAAATAGAATCAGGATATTTATTTTTCAATGAAAAATATTGTTGCATCATTGGTGTAACCTTAGCCATTATTTAACCTCCAAAAATCGAGCATTTCCCTAATTATTTACAATATCGCCATAAAGGGTCCAGCTTCCAGCTTCATTTATCTTAGCAGTAATAATATTACCAATTAACTTTTTTGTTTTAGCTGGAATTATTACAAGCTTATTACCATCAGACCTTGCAGAAAAATAATCTGGATCTTTTTTGCTTTCACCTTCAACTAAAACATCTATCTCTTTTCCGATTAATTCCTGATTTACCTCATAACTTATCTGATTCTGTTTATCCATTAAAGCCTGCAGTCTTCTGTGTTTTTCTTCAGAACTAATCTGATCAGCTTTTTTGGCTGCAGGAGTGCCTTCTCTTGGTGAATATGCAAAAGTATAAGCCATATCAAAACGAACTTTTTCAACTAAAGAAAGAGTCTTTTCAAAATCAGATTCAGTCTCACCAGGAAAGCCAACAATAAAATCTGTAGTAATTACAGCATCAGGAATATTGTCTCTGATTTTATTAATTAAACCAAGATAATGTTCTCTGTCATATTTTCTGTTCATAGCTTTTAAAATCCTGGAACTCCCAGACTGAACTGGAAGATGAAAATGTTTAGATATATTATCATTCCTGGCAACAGTTTTAATAAGTTTATCAGATAGATCTTTAGGATGAGATGTCATATATTTAATTTTTTCTAAACCATTAATTTTAGCTAATTCGCTTAATAAATCAGGAAAATCATAATCGTCATCAAGATCAAGTCCATATGAATTTACATTCTGGCCAAGCAGAGTTATATCAATAACTCCATCTGCAACGAGTTTTTTAACCTCATCAACAATATCCTCAAGTGGCCGACTTCTCTCAGATCCCCGGACATGTGGAACAATACAGTAACTACAATAATTATCACAGCCCTGAATAATAGTAACCCAGGCCTGGAATTTATTTCTCCTTTTGCTTGGTAAATCAGGGATTAAGCCTTTATCTTCTTCCCAGACATCAATCACCCGCTCCTCACCATGTTTTACCTGATTTATAAGTGAAGGTAACTTGTGAATATTATGAGTTCCAAAAATTATATCCACCTGTGGATATTTCTGATACAATTCGTCAACAGGCCCTTTCTGCTGCATCATACAGCCGCCTACAGCAATAATCATTTCAGGATTATCTTCTTTCAACTGTTTTAAAGACCCGACTTTTCCAAAAACTTTCAGCTCAGCATTTTTACGAATTAAACAGGTATTAAAAACTATTATATCAGCCCCAGCATGGTCATCAGTTTCTTGATATCCCATGCTTTCTAACATGCCAGCAATTTTTTCAGAATCATGTTCATTCATCTGGCATCCATAAGTTATTATATGATAATTCATCATTATATTTAATAAATCCTCCTAATTATTCTTCTTTTAAATCCTCAAGTTCATCATTATGCCCCATAATAATCAGAGTATCGCCTTCAAGAACTTTATCCTGGCCACCAGGAGCTAAATTCAAATTCTTTCCCCTTCTAATGGCCATTACGTTGGCATTATATTCTCTTCTAAAATTAATTTCCTGTAAAGTTTTGCCAACCATCTGACCAGGAGCAATAACCTCAATAATACTATACCCTGGAGCAAAATCTATATAATCAAGCATATTTGGGCTGATTAGCTGTCGGGCAACCCTCTCACCCATATCTCTTTCCGGGAAAACAACCTTATCAGCTCCGACTCTGCTTAAAATTTTGCCATGCATTTGATCCTGGGCTTTAGCAACCACCTCTGGCACACCCATCTCCTTTAAAATTAAAGTAGCCAGGATATTGGCATGAAGGTTATCTCCTATGCTGACAACAGCAGTATCAAAATTATTGACACCTAAAGCACTTAAAGCTGCTTCATCAGTAGCATCAGCCTCCACTGCATGGGTCACATGTTCAACTAATGCATCAACACATTCTTCGCATTGATCAATGGCCAGCACATCATGACCGTTATCTGCTAAAGTCCTGGCAACACTGGAACCAAAACGGCCCAGACCTATCACAACAAACTGTTTCATTATAAATCCTCCTTAACCAACCATAATTTTTTCCTGTGGATATCTATACTTTCCATGTCTGACTTTCTGCCCTAGGGCTAGGGCAAGTGTCAGTGGCCCGACCCTGCCTAAAAACATGGTAATAATTATTAAAACTCTACCAATCGACGAGAGCTCACTGGTTATACCAGTTGAAAGACCAACAGTACCAAAGGCAGAGACAACCTCAAATAATATTTCTAAAAACTGTCCATCTTCAGTAATTGTCAAAATAAAAGTCATCAGCAAAACAATCCCTAAAGCCAGCAAAATAATAGTTAATGCCTTAAAGACTATCTCATAATCAACCCGTCTTTCATAAAACTCTATATCCTTTTTATTTCTTATCTTATTAAATGCCGTAACAATAATTAAGCCAAAGGTTGTTGTCTTTATCCCGCCACCGGTAGAACCAGGTGAAGCACCAATAAACATTGCAATTACAATAAAGAAAAGAGTAGTACTTCTTAATGCACCAGTTGGGATAGTATTAAAACCGGCTGTCCTTGGCGTAATTGATAAAAAGAAAGAAGATATTATCTTTTCACCAATGCTGGCATCTGCAATCGTATTAATATTACCGGTCTCTAAAATAAAGATTATAACAAAACTTACAACAGTCAGTAAACTAGTAACAGTCAAGACCAGCTTGGTCTGCAGACTGAATTTTTTCTTGCCTTCCCAGCCTAAAAGTTCAACAATAACAGCAAAGCCCAGTCCACCCAGTACAATTAAAGCAATCACTGTTAAATTAATTATCGGATCACCGAAATATCCTTCAAGACTGGTGCCAAATAAGTCAAAACCGGCATTATTAAAGGCAGAAACAGCATGAAATACAGAAAAATATAGTGATCTAATAATAGAGTAATCATATCTTAATCTAATAAATAATAATACAGCCCCAATCCCCTGAATAGTCAGAGTTAAAGCGATTACATACTGAATCAATCTCAATAAACCGGAGATTTTAAACTGATTAAGATCCTCCTGGATTAATATTCTTTCCTTTAAGGAGATCTTCTTACCTAAAATCAAGGCAATCAAAGTTGACATAGTCATAATCCCCAGCCCGCCAATTTGAATCAAAACCATAATTACAACCTGACCAAATACAGTAAAGGCAGTGCTTGTATTAACAACAATCAGGCCAGTAACACAGGTAGCAGATGTTGCAGTAAATAATGCTGTTAAAAAACCAATACTTCCTGGATCAGTTGAAGCCTGGGGCAAAGTTAATAAAAATGTCCCAATAGAAATAACAATAAAATATCCAAGCACCAGAAATTGGGCCGGAGATAAATTTGTTGGTGAAAAATCAGCCTTATTCAGCATAATTATGTATCCCTTCCCTGCCATCATATTTATCTAAATATCACCTTTTATTATACTATACAAACTATCATATATCAATTTATCTAACTTGACTTAGTTATAATATTATAGTATTATTAATATTGTAAATCAAATATGTTTTTAATGGTGAGATATAGAGAGAGCCATTGTTAGTTAGGGGAAGCTATGCCTTCTTTTAACTAACTGGCTCTCTTTTTGTATTTAAATAATATTATAAAATTATAATTAAATCAGGAGAGGAGCAGAAAATATGAATGATAAAAAGTATGATATTCTAATAGTCGGAGGTGGAGTCGTCGGTACAGCAATCGCAAGAGAGCTGTCAAAATACAACCTGTCAATTGCCCTTTTTGAAAAGGAAACTGATGTAGCTTCTGGAACCTCTAAAGCCAACTCTGGCATAATTCATGCAGGTTATAATGCCTCAAAAGATACTTTAAAGGGTAGATTAAATATAGAATCAAATCCTATGTTCGATCAAATAGTCTCTGATTTAAAGGTTCCATTTAAACGGATAGGTTCTCTGGTTGTTGGCCACAGTCAGGAAGATAAAGAAAAATTAATCCTGGAAAAAGAAAAAAGCCTGGCTCAAGCAGATATTGATTTAAGAGTTATTGAAAAGCAGGAATTAAGAGAAAAAGAGCCTGATCTGGCTGAAGATGCAATTGTTGCTCTCTATGCTCCAAATGCAGGAATAATCTCTCCTTATAAATTAACAATTGCCCAGGCAGAAAACGCAGCCAATAATGGTGTTGAAATCCATTTGCAAACCGAAGTTAAACAGGTTTTACATGAGAATAACTATATTACAGGAATAAAGACCAATAAAGGTGAATTTTATGGCTCTGTCGTTATAAATGCAGCTGGACTTTATGCTGATAAAATAGCTGCAACAGTTGGAGAAAATTATGAGATAGTCCCAAGAAAAGGTGAATATAATTTATTCGATAAAAAATATGGTTCCCTGGTTAATCATGTCATCTTCCCAATGCCATCAGAGAAATCCAAGGGAATACTTATAACACCAACTGTAGATGGCAATTTATTATTAGGACCTAACTCATATGTTGTCGATGATAAAGACGACCTTGAAGTAACCGAGCAGGGTTTAAATGAGATCTGGTCTGGAGGCAAAAAACTATATCCCTCATTACCAGGTGGCGGTGTTATCTCATCATTTGCTGGTCTTAGAGCAACTATTCCAGCAGATCCATATAATGATGATTTTAAAATTGAAGCTTTAGATAAACCAGTCGGTTTTATTGATGTAGCAGGGATACAGTCTCCTGGCCTCTCTTCTGCTCCAGGAATTGCAAAAATGGTAGAAAGACTAATCAAGGATATCTCTACTGAAATTAAAGCACCAATTTCCTTAAAAGAAAAACCAACTTATAACCCTGAATTAGATAAATTGCCCCGGCTTGATGATTATAAAGATCACCGTGAAGATTGGCATCAGGTTTATCAAGAGGATAATAATTATGGTGAGATAGTTTGTCGCTGTGAACACGTAACTAAAGGAGAAATAATTGCAGAATTAAAAAAATCACTTGCCCCTCCAACACTTGATGCTCTTAAAAGAAGAACCAGAGCTAGCGGTGGACGCTGTCAGGGCGGTTTCTGTGGGCCAAGGATTGCAGAAATAATTGCCGAAGAATTCAATATATCACCATTAGAAGTAACCAAAAATGGCCCTGGATCAGAAATCTTAATGGAAAGAGTAAAGGATATAAAAGCCGATCGGGACATCACATATAGGAGGCAAAAGGATGAAAACTAAAAGAGAATTAGTTGTTGTTGGAGGTGGGCCAGCCGGTCTTGCTGCTGCCCTTGAAGCCCATAAAAAAGGTGTTAAAGATATCCTTTTAATTGAAAGGGATGAATATCTCGGTGGAATCTTACAGCAGTGCATTCATAATGGGTTTGGTTTGGATTATTTTAATGAAGAGCTTACCGGTCCAGAATATGCTGAAAGATTTATCGATGAACTTAAAGATAAAAACATAGATGTTCAGTTAAAAACAATGGTTATAGATATCAATGAAGAAAAATTAATAACTGCCTTGAGTTCAAAAGATGGTATAGAGTTTATTGAAGCAGAATCAATTATCCTGGCAATGGGTTGCAGAGAGAGAACTAGAGAAGCTATTAGAATTCCAGGTACCCGCCCTGCCGGTGTCATGACTGCCGGAGCGGCACAGAGATATATTAATATCGAGGGCTATCTTCCTGGCAGAGAAATAGTTATCCTTGGTTCAGGAGATATTGGTTTAATAATGGCCAGAAGACTTGCTCTAGAAGGGGCCGATGTCAAAGGAGTATTTGAAATTATGCCCTATTCATCTGGCCTTGTCAGAAATAAAGTACAGTGTTTGGATGATTTCGGTATACCTCTGTATCTTCAGCAGACAGTTGCCAAAATTTATGGGCAAAAAAGAGTCGAAGCCGTAGATATCGTTGAAGTTGATGACAATCTAAATCAAATTACTGAAACTAAAAAGACAATTCAATGCGATACCCTTCTTCTATCAGTCGGTTTAATCCCTGAAAATGAATTAAGTCAGCAGGCCAATATTTCCCTTGATGATATTACTGGAGGCCCGATTGTAGATCAGACACGAGAAACTGATATACCTGGAGTATTTGCCTGTGGCAATGTTCTTCAGGTTCATGACCTTGTAGATAATGTAAGTGAAGAGTCTGAAATTGCAGGGAAAGCTGCTGCTGAATATCTTTTAAATGATCAAGAAAAAGAAATTGAGCAAGCACTTGAGGTTTCAGCTGGAGAAAATATAACCTATGTAGTTCCTCATACATTAAATCTGAATTCCAAGACAGATCCCATAATCGAGTTATTTTTTAGAGTTAAGGACCCGGCAGAAGATTGTAAGATTTCGATAAAGGATAATAAAGAAGAACTGGCCAGTTATACCAGGCCAATCGTTGAGCCTGGAGAGATTGAATCAGTTAAATTGCCGGTAAAATTAATTAATAAAGACTCAAATGAAATAATAGTCGAATTAATAACAGGGGGTGAGTAGCATGGATCAAAGAACGATTGTCTGTTTAAGTTGCCCTAAAGGCTGTCGGGTTACAGTTAAGGCCAACGGAGATGATATTAAAGATATTAGTGGCCATGAATGCCCCCAGGGGATAGAATATGCTAAAAATGAATATCTAAATCCGACTAGAATTCTACCAACTACTGTCAGGGTGAAAAATGGACAGATAGCCTTAGTACCAGTCAAAACTGCTGCCCCAATCCCTAAAGGAAAAATTGGAGAAGCAATGCAAAAACTGGCAGAAGTTGAAGTTGAAGCTCCTATAAAACTAGGCCAGGTTATTGTTGAAAATATAGTAGAAACCGGTGTAGATGTAGTGGCAACCCGTTCTATCAAAGCAAAAAATTAATATTATGTAACCTCTAAACTCAAAAGCCAGCATATCAATTATTATGCTGGCTTTATCAATTCTTATTATTATATTTTAGTTATAGCACAATAAAACTCCAGGACTGTTCCGTATTTCCTCCGAGATTGCTCCGGGTCCGCTCCGGCTTTAATCCAGTCCCCCTTATATCTTAATGTAAATCAGACCAGGCCAGAGTTCCTTTAATAGCCTTCTGCCAGCCCTGATATAATTCTTTTCTTTTATCTGAATCTAAATCAGTCTCAAAAACATTTTCAACATTTCTGATGCTTTTAATCTCATCTAAATTACCCCAGAAACCAACAGCAAGACCTGCTAAAAATGCAGAACCTGCAGCAGTTGTTTCAGTATCCACCGGTCTCTGAACCTCAGTAGCTATCATATCAGCCATAAATTGCAGCATAAAGTTATTTGCTGATGCTCCTCCGTCGACTCTTACCTCTTTAAATTCAATTCCAGTATCTTCAACCATGGCCTCTAATAAATCTTTGCTCTGATAGACAATCGATTCTAAAGTAGCTCTTATCAAGTGATTTTTAGTCGTTCCCCTTGAGATACCAAACATAGTACCCCGTGCTTCTGAATGCCAGTGAGGAGCTCCCAGGCCAGTAAAAGCTGGCACCAGATAGACACCATCAGTATCATCAACTTTTTTTGCAAAAAACTCAGAGTCAGCTGCATCTTCAATTAAACTCAATTCATCTCTTAGCCACTGGATTGCCGAACCAGCATTAAAAATACTTCCCTCTAATGCATAGGTAACCTCTCCATCAATCTCCCAGGCTATAGTTGTCAGCAGCCCATTTTCAGAGATATAAGGTTCATTACCTGTATTCATCAATAAAAATGCACCGGTTCCAAGTGTTATCTTTGTCATACCAACTTCAAAACAGTTTTGAGCAAAGGTAGCTGCCTGCTGGTCTCCAGCAATTCCGGCAATTGGAACTTCTTCACCAAAGAAATGGTGAGCAACTGTTTCAGTATAAATCTCACTGCTTGAACAGACTTCAGGCAGTATATTACCTGGAACATCAAGGATATCTAGAAGTTCATCATCCCATTCACCTTCATGAATATTATACATTAAAGTTCTAGAAGCATTGGTTGCATCAGTGACATGTCTTTTTCCACCACTTAACTTCCAGATCAACCAGCTATCGATCGTTCCAAATATAATTTCATCATTTTCAGCCCGTTCCCTTGCCCCGTCAACATTATCCAGAAGCCATTTAACTTTAGTTCCAGAAAAATAGGGGTCCAATACCAGCCCGGTCTTCTTATTAAATAAATCTTCATAGCCTTCATTTCTTAAATCCTGACAGATATCATTAGTTCGCCTGCATTGCCAGACAATAGCATTATGAATTGGTTCAGAAGTTTCTTTATCCCAGAGTACAGTGGTTTCTCGTTGATTTGTAATTCCAATCCCGGTAATTTGAGAAGGTTTAATTCTGGCATCTTTAATAGAACCTGCCATAACCCCCAGGGTTGAGATCCAGATATCAGAAGGATCATGCTCCACCCAGCCTGATTTTGGATAAATCTGTTCAAACTCCTGTTGAGATTTACCAACTATCTCTCCAGCTTTATTATATATCATAGCTCTGGTACTTGTTGTTCCCTGATCTATTGCCATTATAAATTTATCCATTAAGAAACCCTCCTATACCCTTCTTAAAGCAACAATCAACTCAATTTCATCAGCGGCATCCTCAATAATATCAGAAATATCTGTTAATCTGGTCAGAAAATCTCTATATAAAACCTTTAAAGCAAAGGAAAGATCATCTCTTTCTGAGAGCATATTAATAAGTTCAGTTTCAATTACATCAATATCTGATTCTAAATCAGCTATCTTCTCAACATAGGTAAAAGCCTGATGAATATCTTTAAATACATACTCTATTGCTTCTATCAATAAATTATATTGCTCAATAGTCAATTCTAAAATTTTATTAATTTTAGACTTACCTTCATCAGTAACATCCATGGATTTAAGTATAATAAAATCCAGAGTTCCTTCAGCATAATCAGCGGCTTTATCAGTAAATTTTAGTAGATTCATAAAATCCCGTCTGGTATTAGGTACTAGAAACCTTTTTTCAATCAGTAGTTGGACAATCTCTCTTCTTAAATCATCAGCTTCAGTTTCAAGTCTGTGGACATTATGGGCAAACTCTTTAAATTCATCAGTCGTTCCAGATTCCAAATAAATATTTAACGCCTTATCAAACTCTTTTAAACAATCTAAAACTTTTAAAGCATGCTTATTATATAATTCTGCAAGTTCACCGGTTTTATTAACAATTCCATTCATTAATTTCACTCCCTGTCAAATTAAGCTAATGTAGAATAAATACAGTCTTTAACAACCTTAAGATTAAATTTTTCAGTAAGATCATCTATCTCATCACTTCTTGTGCCTGGTTGTAACCAGATATATTCAATATTATTACCAGCTATTTCAGGAATAATCTTTTTGCTAATCTCTGGCCTTACCACTATATCAACAACATCAATAGTTTCATCTATATCGTTTAAGCTACTATAACATTTAATGCCATCGATCTCTTCAAGCCTGGGGTTAATTGGAAATACATTATAATCATTATCACTTAGAGTTTTAACTATTTTATAACCGAATTTATCCTTTTTATCACTGGCCCCAACAACAGCCCAGTTCTTTAACTTAAGACTTTCAGCTTTATAATCCATAATTATACCCCCTAAAATTATTAAATAGAAAAATAACCCTGGCCATAAATATACTGGCACAGAGTTATTATAAAAAACTACTCTTCTTCAACTAATTCCATTGGCTGACCACAGCAGACCAATTCGCC
>Ga0207421_10001505_pt1 | contig 29907 bp, 25 predicted proteins | sample SodLakKL_010_SED_4_FD_187542 | JGI IMG/M metagenome (GOLD analysis project Ga0207421, IMG submission 187542) | Alkaline sediment microbial communities from Lake Tanatar, Kulunda Steppe, Russia - 8KL_010_SED (SPAdes) (version 2) | ecosystem: Environmental > Aquatic > Non-marine Saline and...
TAAAAATAATTACCAGTAATCACCGGGTTGCCTGTCACCTGGCTAAACCCGGATTGGCAAACTAAAAGCTGAAACCTGTTAAAAAATAAGGAGGAGATAATGATGTTAAAAAGTAACCTGGGGAAAATGCTTGTTGCGGCAGCGGCGCTGCTTGTTTTGATCTGGCCTGCAGGCTGCGAAGAAGCGGAAGATCCCCTGGAAGACCTGGAAGATGCGGACGAAGCAGTTGATGAAAACGACGAGGAGAAAGATGACCTCCTGACCATCGGGGTGGGCCGCGATTTCTATTACGGACCGGAAGACCGAACTTACCTCCACGGCAGCACCAATGTTTGGGAAGGGCTGGTTTACCTGGATGATGACCTGGAGCCGGAGCCGTGGTTGGCTGAAGAGTTTAGCGCCTCGGAAGACGGCAAAACCTGGACCTTCAGGCTCAGGCAGGGTGTAAATTTTCATGACGGTTCATATTTTGACGCCGAAGCGGCCCGGAAAAATATCATCCGCTTAAGCGAACACCCTCAGACTTCAGACAGCTATAAATACATGGAAGAGGTCCGGGCGGTGGATACCTATACCCTGGAGATAGAGCTGGACCGACCCCTGCCCGCCTTTCCGGTTTTGATCAGCTATTTCCCGAGCGCCATGTTCAGCCCGGAAGTTATAGAAGCAGGAGGCACAGACCTGGAAGCTCCCGTGGGGACGGGCCCTTTCGAGTTCGATCATTACGGGGAAGATAAGATTCACCTCCAGGCTTACCGGGAATATTGGAAAGGTGAGCCGAACGTGGACGGGGTCATTTTTCACCATATTCCTGATGAGGCGACCCGCGTATCAGCACTGCAGGCAGGAGAAGTTGACGCCCTGGCCGATGTAGGCATCATCCTGCCCGAGCAGGTGCCGGAACTGGAAGGTGTTGAAGGCATTGAGCTGAAAACTCAGCAGGTGCTTACCTCGATCTACATGTTTTTCCAGGCTGAAAGTGCGCCGGTCGACAACCTCGAGGTCAGGAGGGCGATTTCCTTGCTTCTTGATCGGGAAGAGATTGTGGAGTCACTGCTGGACGGTTACGGTGAACCGGGCCGGGCGGTTATTACCCCCCTGGCCGAGTACTGGCTGGATGACGAAGTGTCTCGCTACGGCTATGACCCAAAAGAGGCGGAGCGCCTGCTGGAAGAGAACCTCGGCGGAGATGAAAAATTACACATCCTGGTCAATTCCAGCTGGGCTGCCCGCTGGCCCATGTCTTCAATGGCCCAGTACCTGCTGACAGAACTGGATAAACTGGATATAGCAGCTGAAATCGAAACCATCGAAATGGGCGCCTACAATGAGAAAGTGCAGCAGGGCGATTTCCACATTTCCTTTTGCCCCTGGACCGGACAGGATCCGGACGATTTCTTCAGCTCCTGGATCCTGACCGAAGCCGGGTTTAACCGGAGCCGGGGCGTGAATTTTTCCAGTGCGGAAGCAGATGAATTGATCGAGGCGGCGGTCCAGGAGATGGACCGGGAGAAAAGACGGGATCTTTATTTGCAGCTCCAGGACCTGGTTGAAGAAAAAGCGCCGCTGGTTCCGGTTTATCACGATCTTACTGTTTACGGTTACAGGGATTATGTCAGGGACCTGGATATGGATTTCAACTTCCGGCCGGACCTGTTCAAGGTTTCCCTGGAGTAGGCATTGTAGAAAAAGTAAGGCCTGTTTATTGGATAAAAAATGCGCAGGTGTTATATTTGACCGGCCTGTTGTGATTCCGGGGCGGGGATAAGATAGCACCTGCGCTTTTAGATATAGCAGCCGTATTGATCGGGACGGGATAGTACAGCGGTTTTAGCGGCATTTAAAGCGTAAAAAGGGCATAAAAATGGCTGGGGCGGCAGGATTCGAACCTGCGCATGCGGGAACCAAAATCCCGTGCCTTACCGCTTGGCCACGCCCCAGCACTGGGGTGAGTGATGGGATTTGAACCCACGGCCTCCAGGGCCACAACCTGGCGCTCTAACCTACTGAGCTACACCCACCATATGCTTTTCTTTCGGTTGCGTTGTTAATTTTAGCATGCACCTTCTGAAAAGTCAACGTTTGCAGGATCAATTTGCCTGCCTTGTTCTAACGTTTTAACAGCAAAAAATAGATTCTGTGAAAACAAATATGCTATACTGAATATGGTTTTTTCGCTCAATAATTAATAGACGGTCTGGAGGCTGATTTTTATGCGTATTCTAAGCGGCAGGTTTTTACTTGGCATACTTATCCTGGTTGTCGGAGTGATCCTGCTTTTAAACAACCTGGTTGAAGGGATCGATATTGATGTAAGGCAGGTTTTACACCTGTGGCCGGTGATACCCCTGGTGCTCGGGTTAAGCTGGTTGTTCGATGCTTTCAGGTCCAGTTCTGCTAAAGATCAACAGGTAGCCTTTTTTCCATGGGGGCAGTTTTTAACCTCCCTCATTGCTTTAGCGATCGGGGTGATTTTTCTCGGTCGTAACCTGGACTTGTTTTACGTGGATACCCGCATCTTCTGGAATATGCTCTGGCCGGTGGTCCTGATTTTGATCGGGATCAGCTTACTGCGCGGCCGGGCTATCGGCTCGGCGAAAGGCGGCCGGTTTGCCTTTATGGGCGGTTCTGAGGTTGGCGGTTCAGATCCCTGGAAACTAGAAAGCGGCAGTTATTTTGCTTTCATGGGCGGGATTGAAATGGATTTGAGAGCAGCTGAAATCCCGGAAGGGGAAACTGTTCTTGATTTAACTGCAATTATGGGCGGAATCGATGTAAAAGTGCCCCGGGACCTGCCCGTTATCTTTGACGGCAATGCCGTTTTGGGCGGGGTGACCTTTAAGGATCATGAAGACGGCGGCCTGATTGGAGGCCGGAAGATTGAAAGCAATGTCGAGGAGGGTGCCGATAAAATATTGCGCATCCAGGCCCGCGCCATCATGGGCGGTGTGGAGGTTAAAGAAGCTTGAAATAAGCAAGCCTGCAGCAGTAAAGCCTGGGCTGCAGAATTTTTGGCTGCAGGGAATACCGAGGGCTGTTTATCAATTAAACGCCTGCTACCCTGTTTTTTAAGGCGGCGAAGACTTTTTCGTTGTCCAGGTGGGGTTTAAGGCGGTGGATTTGTTCCAGGCAAATCGAGGCGCCGTAATCCATGCCCTGGCAGCCTGCGAGCAGCACTACATCGTCCGGGGCAGCATTCTCCAGCCCCCGGGCGATGGCACCGGGCAGTTCTTCATATATTTCTGCCTTGAGCCCTGCGTTCTCCATCACTTCTTCAAAAACGATTCTTTCTTCTTCGTTGACCACGTCTTTTTCATCGACGTGTGATACGCTGGTTGTGGCGATCACTTTATCCATTCCCAGCCTGGGGGCCCACTCGGCGATAGCCTCGGCGTTCTCTCTGTTAACGGTTACACCCCGCCCACCCCTGATAGCATAAACCAGGTGCAACTTCTTGTAGTCCATCATTTGCAGGGTTTCCAGGGTGACGTTAATGTTGCCGTAATTGGCGAAATGATCGTCGATCACCTTGAAATCATCTTCAAAAATAAGCTCGAACCTTCTTTCAACTCCCCGGAATTCTTTTAAAGCCTTCTGGATCACCTGTACAGGAATGCCCCGGAGCAAGGCTGAAAGGATTGCCGCCATGGCATTGTAGACGCTGTGCAGGCCAAGCACGGATAGCTCAACCTGGAAGGAGCCTGGATATCCGGCAAATATATCAACCGGTTCTTGCTTTAGTATTTCGACTTTGAACCGGGCCCTGCCGGTGCTCAGGTCGAGGTTAGTTACCAGGCAGTCCGCTTCCCTGTTTTTAAGCCCGTAGGTAAAGACCCGGGCAGCGGTTTCATTCTTTAGAGTGGAACTGTAGGGGCAGTCCAGGTTCAAGACCGCCCAGCTGTCTTTCCTGGCATTGCGGATTAACCCGGCCTTGGCATTTAAGTAGGCTTCAAAGGAGCCGTGCAGGTCGATGTGTTCGCGGCTGATGTTGTTTAAGACCACTGTATCGTAGTCGATATTTCCTACTCTTTTCAGCTCCAGCCCGGAAGAAGACACTTCCATGACGGCATGGGAGACCTCATTCTCCACCATCTGGTTGAAAATGCGGTGTAGATCCAGGGATTCGGGTGTAGTAAGGCCGGCAGGCCGGACTGTATCGCCGGTTTTTACGATAACTGTGCCAATCAGGCCGGTATTCAGGCCCTGCTCCTCCAGGATGGAGTTGAGCATATAGGTGGTGGATGTTTTGCCGTTAGTTGCCGTGACCCCGGTAACATGCATTTTTGAAGAGGGATGATCGTAAAAGTGGTCGGCCAGGGCTGCCAGGGCTGCGCGACCGTCAGCCACGCGTAGCTGGGGTATTTCCAGGTCTTCCTGAATATATTCAACAACAGCCGCGGCTGCTCCATTTTCCTGAGCCTGCTTAAGGTAGAGGTGGCCGTCTGTTTTATAGCCTTTGATACAGACAAAAAGGTATCCTTCTTCGACCTGGCCCGAGTGGTAGGCCAGGCCGCAGATGTCCAGATCGAGATCCGGGTTTCCTTCTAAAAGCGGTATGCTGTGTAACAATTCTTTAAGCTTCAACTTTGTCACCCCGCTGCTGTTATCAGTTGTTTATGCCTAAATTCGGCAGAAAGTAAAAATTTCCTTGTATCTTAGAAGTTTCTTTATAAAACAAAACCCGCTTTTGAGCGGGCTTTGTTTAAAGACTGTTATGTTTTTTTATTAGGAGATCTCGATTGATTCAGTAGGACATTCCTCGGCTGCTTCGCGGACGCTATCTTCGTGTTCTGCAGGCACTGGATTTACCTTTACTTCTGCTATTTCATCTCCTAATTCAAAAACTTCGGGGCAAATATCCTCACAAATTCCGCATGCGCTGCAATCATCATTTACTCTGACTTCCATGCTGATGCCTCCTTAATATAGTAATAGGTATTTTCCATAAACCATATTCGCTAATTAATCCATTTTCCCTTTTTTTATAGCACATTTTTTATTAAATTGCATCCCCAACCTACATCAATTTACATGCCATTTTTGTTGCCAAATAAAGGATCTGTTTTATGGTTACTCAATGCGGATAATGTGGATAATGTGATCTTGAAACGGACATACCGGCATAAACCTGTGGATAACTCTGTGAATACTGTTAACAGAACGGGCATTTGCCTTTGCAAAAGGTTGATTTGCTGGTCTTTTTGGATCGAAAATCTTTTTATTGTTAACATAATGTTATTTGCATAACTAGCTTGCTGTGCCATGTGCTTGTGAAAATACGGACCCTGGCTTTTATTTTTCGCACTTTTTTAAGTTGCTAATAATACCAAGTTGTGTTATTAATATGATTAATATATTAAATAATGAAACGGAGGTTTTCCAATGGTTCTTTACAGGGTTGCTTATTTAGCAATAGTTGTAACGAGCATGTTGCTGTTGTTTGGATGCAATACCGGTGGGGGCTGATAGGGATTTTGTTTAGAGCCGGTCGGCTCTAAGATTATGGATCGATAATAAATAAGCATCCACAGTATACCTGTAAAATTAAAAGGCAGGATACGGGGATGCTTTTTTAGTTATATAATTTGCAGGGTTTCACTGAAATCTGTAAGCTGGATCAGGCCGTCGCAACCGACTACGAAAGTGTCTTCAATACCGACTGTGCCCTCGGCGGGGAAAATGAATTTTGGTTCCAGGGCAAAAACCATTCCTTCCTCAAGGGGCACGTCGTATCCCGGTGCAATAAGCGGCAGTTCGTCCAGTTCCAGGCCTACCCCGTGGCCCACGAAATTGACCTTTTCCACGTAGCCCATAAAATGGTTGGTTAGCCCCGCTTCATTAGCCAGTTCCGCGGCTTTTGCATAAAGTTCGCTGCATTTAACCCCCGGTTTTCCATACCTGGCCAGGGTATTTTTAATTCGGACCGCTTGCCGGTGGGCTTCGCGGAGGTGCAGGGGGAGTTCCCCTACGCAAAAAATACGGGTTTGATCGACCATGTAACCCCTGAGGACACTGACAAAATCAATCAGGATTGGTTCATTTTCTCTGATCACGTTTGCCCCGGCGCCCTGGGGAAAAGAGGGGTTGAGGCCGGATCCGCCGGTGGGGCCGTCAAAAAAGGTGATGGTGGCGGCATTATCACCGGTAAGAACATGGCCATAATACAGTTCCTGGTTGAAGCCGCGCATTCGTACCGCGCCCTGATGCCCCAGCGTGCGGGCATGGAATTCAAGGTGCCCGGCCAGTTCTACTTCAGCCATACCTGCTTTAATTTTATCCCTGGCGTGCAAAAAAACAGATTTGCTAAGCCTGGCTGCTTCCTTCATTTGGCCAACTTCATAATCAGACTTGATCGCCCGGATTTGGCGGATGAGGCTTGAAGTATCATCCAGCTGATAGTTTTTGAGTTTTTCCTGGTAACGCAGGTAAAGGCCTGCCGGTAAAACGTCCAATTCCAGGCCAATTATGGAGTTGGCCGGAATGTTTTCTTCGATTATTTCAACCAGCTTTTCCCAGCCGGTAAAAGGAATGATGCTTTCAATAGCACTTTCCTGCTGGGCCCTGGTTATTGACTTCTTTATTAAAAGGGTTGGTTCACCTTCAGCTGGTACAAAGAGGATTCCGTTTTGCCCGGTGCCGCTGAAATAAAAAAGATCTGCACGCTGGATTAATAAAGATGCACCGATTCCTCTTTCGCGCATGGCCGCCTGCAGTTTTTTGATTCTGTTCTCAATTTCTTCATGCGGTGTCATGGTTTTAATAACCCTCCTTTCTGTTAATTGCTTCATTCATAGCCGCCTGGAGGCGGTAAAGGCTTGAACAAAAGTGCAGTTGCTTTACGGCCCCTGGCCCGGCAGGTTTCTTTACAAGTAAGCTGGAATATACAATACCTGCGCCGGCTCGTAAGACAGTGCAAACCGGTAAGGGCGAGATGTAAGTTACAGGGTCCCTTTGTTCGTGTGATAAGCGGGAAAAGGATAAATAATAGGGACACTATGCTTTTATCATAACATAAAATCATGTAATGATTAAGCACAGTGCCCCGAGTTGGATTGGTTGTGGTGTTAATTGTTTACTTTATTATTTTTAACGCCGGTTAAACCCGCTCGAACAGCCCGGCTGCGCCCATACCGCCGCCGATACACATGGATACGACGCCGTAGCGGGTATCGCGTCTTCCCATTTCATGAAGCAGGGTGGCGGTCAGCTTGGCCCCGGTGCAGCCCAGCGGGTGGCCCAGGGCAATAGCCCCGCCGTTGACGTTGACAATATCTTCGTTGAGGCCCAGTTCACGGATGCAGTACAGGGCCTGGGAGGCGAAGGCTTCGTTTAATTCGACCAGGTCGATGTCTTCAATTTTTATCCCGGTTTGCTCCATCAATTTGGGTATGGCTACTGATGGTCCGATACCCATGACTTCAGGCGGGCAGCCGGCTACGCTGAAGCCCCGGAATACGGCGATGGGCTTCAAGCCCAGGGCTTTGGCTTTGTCTGCTGACATAACCACCGCTGCGGCTGCACCATCGCTGGTTTGCGATGAGTTCCCGGCAGTAACGGTGCCGCTTTCATGGAAAGCCGGGCGCAGCTTGGATAGGGCTTCCAGGGTAGTGTCAGGGCGGACTCCTTCGTCTACTTCAAAGGTCTTTTCTTTTTCTACAATCTTGTTGTCCGGTCCAACTTCGCGTTCCGTGATGTTGAGCGGGACAATTTCGTCTTTAAAACGCCCTTCATTGATGGCTGCTGCCGCTCTCTGGTGGCTTTTCAAGCCGAACTGGTCCTGATCTTCCCGGGAAATGTTATAGCGCTGGGCGACAAATTCAGCGGTAATGCCCATGGGAGTATAGGCTTCAATGTGTTCTTCGGCTAAGTGGGGGCTTGGAGCCAGTTTGTTGCCGCCCATGGGGACCATGCTCATACTTTCTACTCCACCTGCCACGATGACGTCGGCAAAACCGCACATGATCCTTTCAGCAGCCATAGCTATTGACTGCAGGCCGGAGGAGCAAAAGCGGTTTACGGTCTGTCCCGGTACGGAGTCGGGCAGCCCGGCCTGTAGGGCCACGATGCGGCCAATGTTCATCCCTTGCTCTGCTTCCGGGAAGGAACAGCCTAGAATCACGTCTTCTATTTCAGATTTGTCCAGGCCACCGGCCCGGTTTATAGCCTCTGTAACAGCCGTAGTGCCCATATGTTCAGGCCTGGTATTGCGCAGGGTGCCCCGCGGCGCCCTGCCGATAGCCGTCCTGACAGTGGAAACGATAACAGCTTCTTTCATCTTTACTTACCTCCTTTTTAATTCCGTAAAGGCTTGCCTGTGCTCAGGAAGTGGTTGATCCGTTCCTGGGTCTTCTCCTCGCCGAGTAGACGCAGGAAGGCATCTCTTTCAAGATCGAGCAGGTACTGCTCACTGACAAGCGAATTCGGTTTTATATTTCCTCCGCAGAGAACAAAGGCGATCTCATTGGCGATTTTTTGTTCATGCTCGGTGATGTAACCGCCCCAGAGCATATTCTGGACGCCTACCTTGAAGGTGGCTATTCCGTATTCCCCGAGGACCGGGATCTGTTTGCGTTCCGGTGGCTCATAACCTTCAATGTGCATGGCCAGGGCGGTGTTCTTGGCATCATGCAGGAGGTGGTCCTGGTTAACCGTTACTTTATCCGTCTGCCGCATGAAACCGAGTTCCCTGGCATGGGCGGCGCTGGTGGCCACTGTAGCCATGGCGATCGCTTCAAAGGCTTTTTGAACAAATGGCAGCCGGTCTACCTTGACCCCTTCTTTAAGCCCTTCGGTAAAGCGGATCAAGTATTCCTTGTTTCCACCGCCGCCGGGCAGCAGGCCCATACCGACTTCTACCAGCCCCATGTAGGTTTCTGCAGCTGCATGCATCCGGTCTCCGTGCAGGGCTACTTCCAGGCCGCCGCCGAGGGTCATCTGGTGCGGCGCGGTGACCACGGGGATCGAGGCGTACTTCATGGCCATCAGGCCGTCCTGGAGTCTCCTGGCGGTCTGGTCGATCATGTCCCAGTCGCCGGACTGGGCCGCCATCAGCATCAGGGCAACGTTGGCCCCGACACAGAAGTTGGTCTCCTGGTTGCCGACCACCATACCGGCATAATTTTTCTCGGCTTCTTCCACGGCTTCATGGATGAATTCCCAGAACTGCGGGGAAAGGGCCTGGCGGGGGCTGTGCTGTTCCAGGCAGCAGATCCCGTCGCCCAGGTCAACCAGGCTGCCGTCGTCATTGCCCTTGATCAGCTTGTTCTGCTTTTTCAGGGCGGGCAGGCTGATTACCTCGGGGCTGATCGGCACCTGTTTGTAGTCCTTTGCTGCAAAATCGTAAAAGTAAAAGAACCCGTCTTCATCTTGCTTGTAGAAGCTTTCAAAGCCTTTAGCGAGCATTTCTTCCACGTTAGCCGGGATGGTTTCGCCTTCATTTTTCATTCTTTCAACGCTTTCTTTGACACTGATGGTATCCCAGGTTTCAAAGGGGCCTAGCTTCCAGTTAAAGCCCCAGCGCATGGCCCGGTCGACGTTAACGATATCGTCGGCAATTTCTGGTATCAGCCTGGCGGTATAAATAAGGAGCTTTTTGGTCAGATCCCAGGCAAATTTTCCGGCCTGGTCATCTGATTCGACCAGCATCTTATAGCCTTCTGTAAGGCCTTCCTGCTTGGTCTTGGAGAGGATATCAAAGCGCGGCTTTTCCTTGGGCCTGTATTCAAACTTGTCGTAGTCAAGAGCGTAGATTTCAGAGCCGCTTTCTCCCTTGACCTTCTTGTAGAAGCCCTGCTTGCTTTTTTCACCAAGCATCTTGTTGTCGACCATCTTTTGCAGCAGGTCGGGCACTTTGAAGACTTCTTTTTCTTCCGGGTCATCCGATTTGTTGTAGACCGTGTTGGCAACATGGTAGAAGGTGTCGATACCGACCATGTCTAAGGTCCGGAAAGAAGCGCTTTTGGGATGGCCCATTGGCGGGCCGGTGATGGTGTCGACTGCCTCGATACTTATGTTTTCATCCTGCATCAGCTTGATCGTGTACATCATGGCGTAGGTGCCGATGCGGTTGGCAATGAAGTTTGGGGTGTCCTTGGCGTAAACTACTCCCTTACCGAGAACCCGCTCGCAGAACCGGTGCATGTAGTCAAGGACTTCCTTAGAAGTGTCCTCGCAAGGCACTAATTCTAAGAGCTTCATGTAACGCGGAGGGTTGAAAAAGTGAGTGCCAAGGAAATGCTTGCGGAATTCCGGCGAATTTTCTGTGACCATCTCGTTAATGGAGAGGCCGGAAGTATTTGAGGACACGATCGTCCCTTCAGTCCAGTTATCCTCGACCTGCTTGAACATCTTTTTCTTAATGTCCATGTTTTCGACGATAACTTCGATCACCCAGTCTACATCTTTTAGTTTGTCAATGTCGTCTTCGAAGTTGCCGGTCGAGATCCGGTCAATGTAGGATTTGCGGTACAGGGGATTCAATTTTTGCTTGAGCAGTTCGTTTTTTCCGTTATTAGCCAGGCGGTTCCGAACTTCAGGGCTTTCAAGGGTCAGCCCCTTCTTTTCTTCTTCCGGGGTCAGCTCACGGGGGACTATGTCGAGCAGTAAAACCGGAATGCCCACATTGGCCAGGTGAGCGGCGATAGTGGCGCCCATTACTCCGGCGCCGAGAACAGCAGCCTTTTTAATCTCTTTCAAGGCCATCTAAATACCTCCTTCATCATGTTTAATTAAAGCCACACGTTTTAATACAAAAAGTTGATTTGAAAATTATTGCAGCCCTTTAACCAGCAGGTCAAATACAGGGTTTTTTAGATCGGCCAGCTGGTATGGCTTGCTGGACATGACCCAGCAGGTAACTACTTCGTCGATGGCGCCGAAGACCACTTTCCGGGCGGTCCTGGTGTCGAGTCCCTGCCTGTATAAAGCCTGCTTTTTACCCTCTTCAATCACCTCCTCGATCAATTGAAAATAACTTAAAAGCGGTTTGGATATACCTTCATTAATCTTTTGATCAATCTGCCTGAGTTCAATCTGGGTTACCCTGGCCTGTTCCGGCTTGCTGCCGAGAGTTCTCAAGTGATAGCCGATGATTGTTTCCAGTTTTTCGTTGGCATCCCGGCAGTGGGTAAGTTCGGCTTTTAATTCTTGTACAAAACGGTTCATTAAATCTTGAAAAACGGAAATTAATATATCTTCCTTGTTGTTAAAGTAAATGTAGACAGTTCCATCCGCAACGCCGGCTTCACCGGCGATGTCGGATACCCGGGTGCGGTGGTAACCGGCCCGGGAAAAAGTTTTAACTGCTGCATCAAGAATGACCTGATGTTTTTCGCCGCTTCGTTTGGCCATATAACCTCCGGGTGGAGTTTTAGTTAAATGAATGAAGGCTCATTCGTTATATATTGTATACTATTTTGAGACAATAATCAAGATTTAAAGCGATTATTTCAAAAATATAAGAGGTGCATATGCACTATGCCGGCTTTGCTGGTGAGTCAAGTTCATTATAAATAAAGTTGTCTGCTGGTTATAATTTATGTGGAGAATATTTGTTTGTATTGGTTGTCACTAGTTTTTTTCTATGATAATATAATAATTGCTTTCAACGCCTGAATAAAAGGCGTTTTTAATTGTGTTTTATTTATGCCACATCAGGAAGATGTGTTAAGATAAATATCAGCTAATAATCATGTTTGGAGGAACTGGAAAGCAAGGAGAGGAGCAAAATATGCTAAAAAACCATGAAAAAATAGAAGACAACAAGGTAAAGCTAGAAGTTGAAGTTGCTGCGCCGGAAGTCGATACGGCGCTGGCCAATGCTTACCGTAAGGTGGTTAAAAAGGTTAGCCTGCCCGGTTTTCGCAAAGGCAAGGTTCCGCGCAAGGTCCTGGAATCGCATTTTGGCCCGGAAGTCCTGCATGAAGATGCCCTGGAAGAACTGGTCCCGCCGGCTTACGAGCAGGCCCTTGAAGAAGCAGGAATCGATCCTATCAACCAGCCTGACTTTGAGTTGATCCAGGTTGAAGAAGGGAAACCGCTTCTATTTAATGCAGTTGTCGAGGTCCTGCCCGAAGTGGAGCTGGGTGAATACAGGGGCCTTGAAGCCGAACAGGAAGAAGTAGAAGTTGATGATATACAGGTAGATCACCACCTCTACATGTTAAGGGAGCAAAATGCTCGTTTGGTACCCCGGGAAGATGAGCCGGCTAAAGACGGTGACCACGTAACCATAGATTTTAAAGGTTTTGTTGATGGTGAACCCTTTGAAGGCGGCGAAGCCGAGGATTATTCATTGGAACTGGGTTCTCAATCATTTGTGCCCGGTTTTGAAGAACAACTGGTTGGAGTAAAGCCCGGCGAAGAAAAAGAGGTTGTTGTCAACTTCCCGGAAGATTACCGCAATGAAGATCTGGCCGGCAAAGAAGCCACTTTCCAGGTTAAGATGAAGCAAATTAAAGAAAAACAGCTTCCCGAGCTTGATGACGATTTTGTCAAAGAGGTCAGTGAATTTGAAACCCTGGATGAAATGAAAGCTGATTTAAAAGAAAAAATGCTTAAGAATGCCGAAGAGCAGTCGAAAACAAAGCTTGAGGAAGCGCTGATTGAAAAAGTCAGCGACAATTCTGAGGTAAAGCTGCCGGAAGTCCTGGTTGAACGCCAGGTTGACCGGATGATGAGTGACATGGAGAACTACCTTCGCCAGCAGGGCCTGGGATTGGACCAGTTCCTTGAGCTTTCCGGTAAAACCAGGGAAGAGCTTCGCGAACAGAATCGCCCGGAGGCGGAAAAGCGAACCAAGGCCAACCTGGTTCTGGATGCCATCGCTAAAAAAGAAGGATTTACGGTTGATGATAGCGAACTAGATGAAAGGATTGCAGAAATAGCTGAAACCTATAACGATCAACCGGAACGGGTCAAGGACATTTTCGAAAAGCAGGGGCGCCTGCCTTCTCTCCGTGAAGAAATGCGCATCCGTAAGGCGGTTGATTTACTTGTTGAAAACGCCAGTATAACCATGGTAAAGCCTGAGCATAAAAAAGTTGAAACAGGCGGAGAAGAACAAGAAGAAGAGAAAAAGGATGAAAACAGCCTTGAAAACTCAGAAAATGAAAACGGGGAAAATGAGGGAAGTGAAGAGAAAACAAATAACGAGAACGAAGATCGCTAAAATATGTTACCATAGAAATAGATAAAAAAGAAAGAATAGGAGGATTTAGATAATGAGTGTATTGGTGCCGATGGTGGTTGAGCAGACCAGCCGCGGGGAACGAGCTTATGATATTTACTCGCGACTGCTCAAAGACCGAATCATTTTCTTAGGCAGTGCTATAGATGACAATGTGGCCAACCTGGTTGTTGCCCAGATGCTGTTTTTGGAGTCCGAGGATCCGAAGAAGGATATCAGTCTCTACATCAACTCTCCCGGCGGTTCAGTTTATGCTGGAATGGCCATATATGATACAATGTTATATGTAAAACCAAATATCTCGACTATTTGCGTAGGGTTGGCGGCCAGTTTTGGTGCTGTGCTGCTGGCGGCGGGAGAAAAAGGGAAGCGATATGCTCTTCCCCATTCCAGGATTATGCTGCACCAGCCCGCCGGCGGGGCCCAGGGACAGGCCGTCGACGTAGATATTCATGCCCGGGAAATCCTCAAAGTCAGGGAAACATTAAACGAAATCCTGTCTCATCATACCGGGCAGCCGGTGGAAACGATTTCTAAGGATACCGACCGCGACTTTTTTATGTCGGCAGAGGATTCTCAGAAGTACGGGATTATTGACGATATACTGGAAAACAGGAGTTAAAGCAAGTTGATTCTAATATGGAGATGAGGTGAGTTCTCCAAATGTTTAAGTTTAATGAAGAAAAAGGACAGCTGAAATGCTCATTTTGCGGAAAAACACAGGAACAGGTGCGCAAACTTGTGGCTGGACCCGGCGTGTATATTTGCGATGAATGTATTGAGTTGTGCAATGAGATCATAGAAGAAGAGATTGGTGAAGATAGCGATCTTGGGTTTGTGGAACTGCCCAAGCCGCAGGATATCAACGAGGTGCTCGATCAGTATGTGATCGGCCAGGAATCGGCTAAGAAAAGCCTTTCAGTAGCAGTATATAACCACTACAAGAGGGTAAATGCCGGTCAAAAAGTGGAAGATGTAGAACTTCAGAAGAGCAATATTGTTTTGATCGGGCCCACCGGGGTCGGTAAAACCCTGCTGGCCCAAACTTTAGCCCGGATCCTGAATGTGCCTTTTGCCATCGCTGATGCTACCTCTCTCACAGAGGCGGGTTATGTCGGCGAGGATGTAGAGAATATTCTTCTCAAGCTCATCCAGGCTGCAGATTATGACCTGGAAAAAGCGGAAAAAGGTATCATCTATATTGATGAGATCGATAAGGTGGCCCGCAAGACTGATAATCCCTCCATTACCCGCGATGTTTCCGGAGAGGGTGTCCAGCAGGCCCTGTTGAAGATCTTAGAAGGCACAGTGGCCAGTGTGCCGCCCCAGGGCGGACGCAAGCATCCTCACCAGGAATTCATGCAAATCGATACCACTGATATTCTGTTTATCTGTGGTGGAGCCTTTGACGGTCTGGAAAAAATCATTCAGAACCGGGTCGGCAACAAGGGAATCGGTTTCGGGGCAGAAGTGATGACACCCGATGACAAGAACCTGGGTGCCATATTAAAGCAAATCTTACCGCAGGATCTGCTCAAGTACGGACTTATTCCTGAATTTGTGGGCAGGATACCGGTTATTGCCACCCTGGATCCGCTCGATGTAGATGCTTTTGTGCGCATTTTAACAGAACCGCGCAATGCCCTGGTAAAGCAGTACGAGAAGATATTTGAGCTCGACGGGATTACCCTTGAGTTCAAAGAAAACAGTCTCCGGGCAATCGCTGAAGAAGCGATGAACAGAAATACCGGAGCCAGGGGCCTGCGAGCTATCCTGGAAGAAACCCTGCTTAATGTAATGTATGAACTTCCCTCCAGGGATGATATCGAGCGCTGTATTATAACCAGGGAGGTCGTTATGAACGGGGATACCCCTATCCTGGTGACCAAGGACAAACGCAACAATAAAGAAGAATCGGCCTGATCCGGTTCCGGTTGATAATAGTTTGCCCGGAACAATCCAAAATCCGGGCTCCTAAAAGGAAAAAATAAAGCGGGGAGCGAATAGTTAACAAACGAAGGCTTCTCGCTTTAACTTTTTATCGAAGGTGGTTTTAGCTATGCCAAAAGAAGAAAAACTGCCGGTTTTGCCTTTACGGGGCGTTCTGGTTTTTCCCAGTATGGTTTTGCATTTAGATGTTGGCAGGGAGAGATCTGTCTCGGCCCTGGAACGTTCGATGGTAAACGATAACCGGATTGTTTTAATTACCCAGAAAGAAGCCAAGGTCTCGGAACCCGGTATAGACGATCTGAACGAGGTAGGGACCCTGGCCACGGTAAAGCAGATGATCAAATTGCCCGGCGGGACTGTCCGTGTTCTGGTCGAAGGTTTGAACAGGGCCCGCATAAAAAAGCTTCACACCGAGGAATTATTTTTTGAAGCGGAAGCTGAAATAGTAGAGGATGAAGAGGAAAAAAACCAGGAAACAGAGGCCCTGATGAGGAGCGTGCTCAACCAGTTTGAGCAGTACATCAAGATCAATCGCAAAGTTCCACCGGAAACCCTATCCACTGTTACGGATATTGAAGAACCCGGCCGGTTTGCCGACGTCATTGCTTCCCACCTTAGTACGAAAATTGAGCAAAAACAGGAGCTGCTGGAAGCAATAGATATTCAAGAGCGCCTGGAGAAATTAAATGAAATATTGAGCAACGAGATTGAAATCCAGGAGATAGAACAGAAAATTAACTTAAGGGTCCGCAAGCAGATGGAGGAGACCCAAAAAGAATATTACCTGCGCGAGCAGATGAAAGCGATTCAGAAAGAGCTGGGGGAGAAAGATGAGAGAGCGGCTGAAGCCGAGGAATACAGAAACAAGATTGCTGAAGCCGACCTTCCCGAAGAAGTAGAGGAGAAAGCGCTCAAGGAAGTTGATCGCCTGGAAAAAATGCCTCCGGCCGCAGCCGAGGCCATTGTTATCAGGACTTACCTGGATTGGCTTTTAGAGTTGCCCTGGCAGGAAGAAACCGATGACCGGTTGGATCTCGATGCAGCCGAGCAGATCCTGGATGAGGATCATTACGGTCTGCAGAATGTTAAAGAAAGAATTATTGAGTACCTGGCAGTACGCCAGCTGGCTGAAAAGCTAAAAGGACCAATTCTCTGCCTGGTCGGCCCTCCCGGGGTGGGCAAAACGTCACTGGCTAAATCTGTGGCCAGGGCCCTGGAACGTAACTTTGTCCGCATTTCCCTGGGCGGAGTGCGTGATGAAGCAGAAATCAGGGGACATCGCCGCACCTACATCGGGGCTTTACCGGGCCGGATTATCCAGGGTATGAGAGAGGCTAAGTCAAAGAACCCCGTTTTCTTGATGGATGAAATTGATAAGATGTCCACGGATTTTAGGGGGGATCCGTCTTCGGCCCTGCTGGAGGTTCTCGATCCCGAACAGAACAGCGTTTTCAGCGACCATTATGTCGAGATGCCCTTCGATTTGTCCCAGGTAATGTTTATAACTACCGGCAACACCTCTTTTAATATACCCCGGCCTCTTCTTGACCGGATGGAATTGATCCATATCCCCGGTTACACCGAAGAGGACAAGGTAGAAATAGCCCGTCAGTACTTGATTCCAAAACAGCTAAAAGAAAACGGGCTTGACGAAGATAATCTCCGGATTTCTGAAGGAGCTATCAGGCGAATTATAAGAGAGTATACCCGTGAAGCAGGAGTAAGAAACCTGGAACGGAGCGTATCCGCCATTTGTCGCAAGGTGGCCCGGGAAGTGGTTAAAAACAGCAAGAAAAAGGTTCGGCTGACCAATAATAACCTGCAGAAATACCTGGGTATTCCCCGCTACCGCTACGGTGTGGCGGAGAAAAGGAATGAAGTTGGAGTGGCCACGGGATTGGCCTGGACAGAGAGCGGAGGCGACCTGCTTTCAATCGAGGTTTCCCTGATGAAGGGCAAAGGTAAAATGACCCTGACCGGGCAGCTTGGTGAAATTATGCAAGAATCAGCCAAGGCGGCAATGAGCTATATCCGGTCCCGGGCTGATGCGCTTGGACTGGAAGAAAACTTTTATGAAGAAATGGATATACATATCCATGTGCCTGAAGGGGCTATCCCCAAGGACGGACCTTCAGCTGGCATTGCCATGGCTACCGCCCTGGCATCAGCTTTTACCCGAATTCCTGTCAGGAATGATGTTACCATGACCGGAGAAATTACTTTGCGGGGCAGGGTCCTTCCGGTAGGTGGGGTGAAAGAAAAAATGCTGGCTGCGCACCGGGCCGGAATCAGGTATATGCTTATGCCTGCTGAAAACCGCCGGGATTTAACCGATGTTCCTGCTAATGTAAAGCGTAAAGTTGAAGTCAGGATGGTTGAACATATGGACGAGGTCCTGGAAATGGCCCTGGCCGAAAAGCTTGAAGGTATAAAGAACAAGCTGCCGGACAAAAGGCTCAGCAAAGAAGATCTGGAGATGCCCGAAGAAAACCGGGATTCTTCAATCCGCCACTAATAAGACAAAAGGTGACACTGTGAAGATAAAGCAGGCAGAATTGAAAGCCTCAGCTTATGGGTTAGAGCAATTTCCGGGCTGGGAGATTCCTGAGATTTCCTTTTTGGGTCGTTCCAATGTCGGCAAATCATCGTTGATCAATAAATTGATCGGGCGCAAGAATTTGGCCCGGACCAGCTCAACTCCGGGCAAGACCCGGGGCCTTTATTTTTACCTGCTTAACGGAAAAATATGTTTTGTCGATCTGCCCGGCTATGGGTATGCTAAAGTATCGAAAAAAGAACGCCAGCGCTGGGCGCCGATAATTGAAGAATACCTTGAAACGAGGGGTAACCTGTATGGTTGTGTGCACTTGATCGACTGCCGCCATGAACCGACAGAAGACGACATGTTGATGGCAGAATGGCTGCGGGTGCACAGTATTCCCCGGGTTAATGTGGCCACAAAAGCTGACAAGCTTTCCAGGGGAGCTCTTGCCCGGCAAACCCGGGTGATCAGGTCCCGGCTGGGTTTGTTTGAAGAAGAACTGCTGGTGCCCTTTTCTGCTCGCACCGGAAGCGGCCGGGATCAGCTTTGGAAAGCGATCGGCGGTCTTTTGCCGCATTAATTATTTGGAGATGGAGGTACTTAATATGCCAGTAGCAGGAATAGATGTAGGATCACTAACAGCCGAAGTTGTTGTTTTTGATAAGGGAGAGGTGCTTAATTCAGTTATTCTGCCTACGGGGGCAAACAGCAGGGGCGCCGCCGAAAAGGCGATGGAAAAAGCGCTTCATGAGTCAGGCCTAAAGAGATCCGACCTGGAATATGTTGTATCCACAGGCTACGGGCGGGTTAGTATTGATTTTGCCGACAAGCGAATTACTGAAATAACCTGTCACGGCCGGGGGGCATTTTTTCTCGATCCTTCTGTGAGAACGGTTATAGATATCGGAGGCCAGGATAGCAAAGTTATCCTCATGGGTGAAAACGGCCGGGTTCTCGATTTTGCTATGAACGATAAATGCGCCGCCGGGACCGGAAGGTTTCTCGAGGTTATGGCCCAGGCCCTGGAAGTGGAGCTGGAAAACCTGGCTGAGTTGAGCCATCAGGCCAAAGAAACTGTTTCCATCAGCAGTATGTGTACAGTATTTGCCGAATCGGAAGTAGTTTCTTTGATTGCCCGGGGGTTGCCGCGTGAAGATATTGCCCGCGGCCTGCACCAGGCTATAGCAGATCGAACTGCCGGGCTTGTCCGCCGGGTCGGGCTGGAAGAGAAAGTGATGATTACTGGCGGGGTGGCTAAAAACGCTGCCGTGGTTAAGGCCCTCAACGAGAAGCTGAATATAAACTTGATTATCCCCGAAGAGCCGCAGATAGTAGGGGCCCTCGGTGCAGCCCTGCTGGCCCAGGATGAACTGGCCCAAAAGCAATGACCTTAAGGTGGGTTTTAACCTGTGACCGGAACTGGGATTGGTGCGCTTAATGTGGAGATAGCTTGTCACCCGGACACGGTGTGACCAAGCCCGTTACGCTCGAGAGTGCTCCTGAGCTGTAAGCCCAGCCAGGCTGCCAGCCAGGCCTTGAGCAGGTCGAGGGGCAGGTAGGGCAGGACTCCCACAATAATGGACTGGTAAGCGTTATAACCCATGATCAGGCCGAGCTGCAGGGCTCCGAAAAAGTAAATTATGGCCAATGCCGCCAGCATGGCCGCAGTATTAATGAAAATAGTGTGGCGACTGGTTTTTTCTGTAATCAGGCCGATAAGATATACTGCCGGTATGAAGCCCCACAGGTAGCCACCGCTGGGTCCGGTCAGAATGTGCATTCCCCCGCGAGCCAGGGAAAAAACCGGTGCACCGGCAGCCCCCAGCAGGAGGTAGGCGGTAATTGATAAGAGTCCGGCTCTTTTTCCGAGCAGGCTGCCGGCTAAAAAGACTCCCATTACCTGGCCGGTAAAGGGGACCGGGCTGATAGGTACCGGGATGGCAAACTGAGCCAGGACAGCGGTGAGGGCTGTGAAAAGAGCGCTCATCGTTAACCTGCCCGGGTGTGTAGGCCCTTTAGTGGTGTTCCGGTTACTCAATTTCGCCATAATAAATTCTTTGCACTGCCCCTTTTTTATCTTTTACAAGAAGCGAACCATCCCTGTCCAGGTCAACAGCCAGACCCACCAGGGTGCCCCCGCTCCATGTTACTTTTACTTCCCGTCCGAGGAAAGCCTGGCAAGAAAGAAGGCTTTCTCGGAAAGGAGTAAAGCCTTCCTCCATAAATAGGTCATAAGCCCGGCAAAGGTTTTCCCACAGCGAAAAGAATAATGAAGTGCGATCAAATGCCCGGCCGCTTTCAAGTAACAGGGAAGTAGCCTGTTTCTTGAGATCTGCGGGAAAATCATCTGCCTGCTGGTTGACATTCAAGCCCACACCGATGATGAGATATTCAATCCGGTCCGGTTCACCCTTGACTTCGCTTAAGATACCTCCGAATTTTTTAGCGTTGATCAGCAAGTCATTCGGCCATTTTATTTTGACTGCCAACCCCTGCTTGTTTTTCAGGTTGTTGGCCAGGGTTGCTGCAGTAACCAGGGTCACTGGAGCTGCATTGGCCAGAGTAATTTTTTCCGGGCGTAATACTACTGAAAACCATAGCCCGCTGCATGCGGGTGAAAACCAGTCGCGTCCCAGGCGGCCGCGGCCCTGTAACTGTTCTTCTGCTATGACAGTGGTGTATGAAGGACAGCCCTCTTCGGCCAGGCGGCGGACGACCAGATTTGTTGAATCAACTTCCCGGTAATACATGATGCCACGTTCTTCGAGGAGGTCTTTGTTTAGCCGGTCCGGTTCTTCTTCCAGGCGATAGCCGCAATTAGGGCGGGCATTAATTCGGTACCCTTCTCTGCGAAGATTGCAGATCTGTTTCCACACTGCCGCCCGGCTGATGCCCAGCTCTTTGCTGATAGCATTGCCGGACATGTGCCTGTCCCGGTTGTTTTGCAGGTAATCTAAAATATTTTTTTTCATACTATCCCCGGACATAATAATTTGTTAGAATAGTATAGGATTGAAAAGAGATTGTCAACCTTAAATTGAGGTCAGTGGTTTACAATCTGTAAAGGAATTAAAAGAGAGGCGCAATTATTAACAGCTAATTTTTTTTGTCCAGATTTCCGGCTGATGGAAGAAGGGATCGAGAATAACCAGGCAAGCCCGGTGGATAAAGAAAAAGCCTTCTTGAGGCAAAACAAAAAAAAGCGCAGTTTTTATAAACTGCGCTCAAAGATATATATAAAAAGAGGGGGTCAACTCACTTATTATTATAAACCTTGAACATTACAGGATTATTACAAGATCATTGTTTTTTAATTACATATGTATCAAAAAAATGTAAAACCGGCATTTCCCATAGATTTCCGCTTTTGGCGGTGAAAAAATGAAAACTGTAGACAATAATGGAAGATATAGAGACAAGAAATATTTTGCAGGAGAAAAAGTATTTAGGGCGAATAGCAATTAGCGGGAAAGCGATTATTGTGATTATTACTTTTTGGGGAGTTGAAGTTGGTTCCCCGAAAAGGTTAATAAATAATATATTCAGGAGGTTATTTGATGTCTAAGAATGTCGAAGAAACAACCACCACCGATGATACCCTAAAGGCGACGCTAGGGTTGATCAAACAATCGGTGGAACTGCTGGAGATGTCCAGTGATGTCTATGAATACCTGCGGGTACCGACCCGGTTCGTGGAAGCCTCGGTCCCGGTGGAGATGGACGATGGTTCCACCAAGGTATTCACCGGCTACAGATCACAGCACAACAATGTATTAGGACCTTACAAGGGTGGAATCAGGTTTCACCCCGACTCAACCGTCGATGAGGTAAAAGCGCTTTCCATGTGGATGACGCTGAAGTGTGCCCTGGTTGGAGCACCATTCGGCGGGGGCAAAGGCGCGGTTGTTTGCGACCCGCGCAAAATGTCAATCAAAGAAAAAGAAAAAGTGGCCAGGGGATATGTGCGGGCCATGGGAACTGTGCTTGGACCGGAGATAGATATACCTGCTCCCGATGTTTATACCAATGCCCAGGTTATGGCCTGGATGGCCGATGAATATTCGGCCATTATGCGTGAGCCGAGCTTTGGGGTTGTTACCGGTAAACCAATCGCTGTGGGCGGCTGTGTAGGCCGTGAAGAAGCTACTTCCAGGGGCTGTGTTTATATCGCCAAGGAAGCAGCCCGGACTCTTGATATTCCGATCAAGGGAGCCAGGGTAGCGATCCAGGGTGCCGGTAATGTGGGCGGATTTGCCGCCTTGCTCATGGCTGAAGAAGGGGCCAAGATTGTTGGGATCAGTGACTCCAGGGGCGGAGTTTATGACCCGGCCGGCCTGGATGTTAAATCAGTTATCGAGCATAAAAAGAGTACCGGCAGCCTGGAAGGTATTTCAGGGGTAAAAGAGATTACCAACGAAGAGCTTCTTACCCTTGATTGCGATATTCTGATTCCGGCAGCCATGGAAAACCAGATTACTGGCAAAAATGCTGCTGATGTAAAGGCCAAAATAGTGGTGGAAGGTGCCAATGGTCCGACTACACCTGAAGGCGATCAGATTCTAAAAGAAAACAATGTCCTGTTAGTGCCGGACATCATGGCCAACAGTGGCGGGGTTACCGTATCCTACTTCGAATGGGTCCAAAACAACTACGGTTTCAGCTGGGATTTTGCAACTGTTGACAAGCACCTGCGTGAAAAAATGGTGGATGCATTCAACAATTGCTATGATTTTTACTGTGAGAGATGTGTGGGTTCCGATATGCGGACCGGTGCTTACATGTATGCTATCAAGAAACTGGCAGAAGCAATGCAGCACCGGGGCTGGATTCGGAACGGTATTTACACTTAAAAGCGGTAGCTTTGATGCTTATAATTACGAATTTGCGAATTAAAATGAGTTTTTTGGAGCAGGGGAGGGTTTTGTGCCTCCCCCCGCTCCAACTGCTGGCTTGCTAATTATTTCAGAAAAATATAAGTTAGAAGTGAATTAAATAAATATATATTTCGATTTATAGTAACTTATTGTCACTTCTATCAGGCTGAGAGAAAAGCTATAAATCAAAATTTTTTGTACAATATGTCAGGGTTAATAAAAAGGAGGATACAATTTCTGGTGCAAACTAACAAAGGTGACCATACTGCAGATCTTTTAATCAAGGAAGAGTGGTGTAAGGGATGCGGTATTTGCGTAGCTTTCTGTCCAAAGGAGGCTCTTTTTTTGGACGAAAAGGGCAAGGCTCAGAAAGATAAAGAAAAATGTACCAAATGCGGTATCTGTGAAACATTTTGTCCAGATTTTGCGATTTCACTGATCAAGAGGAGGCTTTCTGCAAATGCCGGAGACGAAACCGGTCTTAATGCAAGGCAATGAAGCCTGCGCTGAAGGAGCAATTAGTGCAGGAGTTCGTTTTTATGCCGGGTACCCAATAACTCCTTCTACAGAAGTAGCTGAAAGGATGGCCGCCAGGCTTCCTGATATAGGGGGAGTTTTTATTCAGATGGAAGATGAAATAGCCAGCATGGCTGCTGTAATAGGCGCTTCCATCGGTGGCATGAGAACTCTTACCGCCACCAGCGGACCCGGTTTTTCACTCAAGCAGGAGAATCTTGGTTACGCTATTATGGCCGAGATACCATGTGTTATTGTTGATGTTCAGCGTATGGGCCCAAGCACAGGTGTTCCAACCGCCCCTTCGCAGGGTGATGTTATGCAGGCCCGCTGGGGTACTCACGGAGACCATCCAGTTATTGTTTTTTCCCCCGCTTCGGTTTACGAGTCCTACTACCTTACCATTGCCGCCGTTAACTTGAGCCAAAAGTTGAGGCAGCCGGTTATAATACTGCTTGATGAAGTAATCGGTCATATGAGGGAAAAAGTTACTATCCCCCGAGATAGTAAATTGATGGTGGAAAAGATCAGCGACAAAGTACCTGCTGACTGGAAACCCTATGATGAGAAAGGACTTACTCCCCTGGTTCCGTTTGGTTTTGGGCATTATTATCATGTGACCGGCCTGTTTCATGATCAATATGGTTTCCCCACCGGGGATCCGCCTCAGGTCGAGCGTGCCCTGGACCGGATCCATGAAAAACTGGAAAAATACCGGGATGAAGTGGTGCTGACAAACTATATCGGCCACAAGGAACCCCGCGTAGTTATAGTGACTTACGGCTGCACCGTGCGTTCGGCCAGGGCCGTGGTCAAGAAAGCTTACTGGAATAATCGTCAGCCGGTGGGACTGCTGAGCCTGCAGACCCTGTGGCCGTTCCCTGAACGGGAAGTTAAGGAAATAGCCAAGAAGGCTGATGCGATAATAGTGCCTGAAATGAATATGGGCCAGATTGTCAGCGAAGTAGAGCGCCACGTGAAAGGTGAGGCAGAGGTTATACCTCTAAATCGTTATGATGGCGAGATGATCAGTCCCGATCAGATATCTGAAGTAATGGGGGGGTGGCTGTCATAGAACAGTTAACACAGGAATTTTTAAGGACCAAGAAGTTGCCTCATATCTGGTGCCCCGGGTGTGGAAATGGAATTGTCACCGCTGCCCTGGTCAGGGCTATAGAAAGGGCTGATTATGATCAGAAGGATGTGGTGATTGTATCCGGTATTGGATGTTCTTCCAGAGCTGCGGGATACTTGAATTTCAATACCCTGCATACCACTCACGGCCGGGCCCTGTCATTTGCTACCGGTTTGAAAATGGCCAGGCCCGAATTGAAGCTGTTTGTTATTATGGGTGACGGGGACTGCAGCGCTATAGGCGGCAATCATTTTATTCATTCAGCCAGGAGAAATATTGATTTGAACGCCATAGTAGTCAATAACCATATATACGGCATGACCGGTGGCCAGCATTCGCCGCTTACACCATCAGGCAAAAAGGCGACTACCGCACCCCGTGGAACCCTGGAACGGGAGTTCAATATTTTGGAACTGGCCAGGGGTGCTGGAGCTACTTTTGGGGCCAGGGGTAATGCTGCTCAGCCCCGGCAGCTGGAACAGTTCATAACGAGGGCTGCCAACCACAAAGGCTTTTCGATAGTTGAAGCTCTTTCCCCATGCCCGATTGCTTACGGTAGGAGAAATAAGCTGGGCGGGCCTGTAGATATGTTGAAAGATTTGAAGGAAAACAGTATTTCCATCGAAAAGGCCGCCCGTAAGGAAGAGGCGGAACTGGAAGGAAAAACCTTGACCGGGGTTATTTATCAAGATGAAGTTCCTGAATACTCCACCGAGTATTACCATTTTATCGGTAAAGAAATACCGGGAAATACCGGTGGTTAAAAAGCGGAGGGAGTTCTTTTGGGAAACAGGCAGGAAATATTATTAACCGGTGCCGGAGGACAGGGCCTGATCCTGGCCTCGATTATACTGGCCCAGGCTGCGGTTAACGACAACAAAAACGTGGTCCAGACCCAGTCTTATGGTCCGGAAGCACGTGGTGGGGCCAGCATGGCCGGTGTCATTATCGACATCGACACAATTGAATATCCCAAGGTGGTTAACCCGACGGTCCTGCTTTGCTTGAACCAGGCTTCTTTTAACAAGTACCTGCCCAAGATCAAAAGAGTTGGAGAATGTGTGGTTATTGTGGATTCAACTTTTGTCAGTGGGCCTTTCCGGGAAGAGTACAAGGTGCAAAGCTATCCGATTACCCAAATGGCAAGGGAAAAACTGGGTAAAGAAGTTGTAGCCAATATGTTGGCCCTGGGTGTCCTTAATGCTGCCGCTGAACTTGTGGATCGAGAGATTTTCCGGGAAAGCATCTTTGAGTTGGCCCCCAAGGGCAGCGGTGAGCTTAACCAGGAAGCATTTGATCTGGGCTACCAGCTTTTTAAGCAGGGAGCCGGACAGGATTTCGGGGAATCAGCCCAAACTCCTCAATAAGAGGTATTTAATTGCTGTTACAATAACAGCCTGCTCAGCAAGCTGATTATGGTTGCTAGAGAAGTATCTTCTGTGTATTTTTTGAACTGCTTTTTTATAACCATATCCACAGCCTATTGCTGCTATCCTTTATTTAGTTAACAGGGTTATCTGTAACTTCTGATCAACGGATTTTAAATGGTTTTTTTGGGAGTGTATTTGTAAGTAATGGCTTATTTAATATTTTTTCTTCTGGTTTTTTCCATATTGGCTGTGGGTTATTTCCTGTTTAGATACCTGATGAGACGTGATATAAATTACGTAATTAAAACATTTAGAGCTAATGATGCTGTGGGTCCTGATAAAGCCAGGTCAAAGATGGAGTTGGGATTATCTGGAGTTGCTGATAGCACAATGACTGAGCGCTTGTTTAAGGTTCGTGATTACAAACCTTACGTTTTTGACACTCTTGTCCAGTTAGATATTGTAAAAGTTACTGAAGATAACAAATTTTACCTTTCTGAACCGGACCTGCAGAATTCAAAGCTTTCCGACCATATTAAGAAAGGATCTTTTAGTGAAAAAACCTGTAATGACTGAAATTTAGATATTTATACTGGTTATTTGAGAATGTTTATCTGGATGTAGTTAGTTAAATAGCTTTGTTAATTGACTGAAACTCTTTTTAGCATTCTAAAGCATCTTAATTGGTTGTAGTGTACGCATTAAGTCGGCGTACATTTTTTTTTTGATAGTGACGCTGTTAACAGGCGTATACTAGTGGGTTTTGTTTTAATACAATTACGATATGTATTATATTGAACCATCACATATTACTAGTAAAATTGAAACAACTAATAAAAATCGAGATATTCTATTAATAATATGCAAATAAGACATTTTACATTATTATTTTGGTGATGTAAAATTAAAAATAATAACATATCGTTGCAAAGTATAATTATTCTGTTGTTATTTAGGTTTGTATGAGACTGCTCATTAATGTTTTTCTCGATGTGAAAACTCAGTACTATTCTGATAATTTAGAATAACAAATAATAAAAAATTATTTGGTCTTTGTGTATCGTATAAATTATTCTTGAGAGGAGAGAATAGGTAATGGGTAACGGGTATGAAGATTCGATTGTTATTAATGCATTGGATTACAGCTTATTTACCAGGGATTATATGGAGTACTTAAAAGAATCAAAGATAACAGCAGTCAGCACTACTGTGACGGCTCTCCATTCTTGCCGAGAGACAATGGATTTGCTGGGAAGCTGGTATAGATGTTTTAGGGAGAATGGGGATATAATCCGGCAGGCTTTTACAGCCGGAGACATAGAAAGAGCGAAGCAAGAAGGAAAGGTTGCAGTGATACTTAATTTTCAAAACACCTCGCCTGTGGAAGACAATTTGGATTTATTGGCTTTATATAAAAGGATAGGTGTAAATGTAATTCAGATTACATATAACCAACGCAACCTGGTTGGAGATGGCTGTATAGAAAAGAGTAATGTAGGGTTATCTGATTTTGGAAGGGATTTAGTGAGAGAGCTCAATGCTCTTAATATCTTGATAGATCTCTCCCATGTAGGTGAAAGGACATCTTTAGAAGCCATAGAACATTCTGAGCAACCCTGTGCTTTTACGCACGCTAATCCGAGTACATTATACCAGGTGGCGCGAAATAAAAGTGATGAATGTTTGAAAGCTTTGGCGGAAAAAGGTGGAGTGGTGGGTGCTAATGCATTCCCGACTTTTTTATCAGACAAGGAGTCTGAACAGCACCTTGACAAATATTTGGATAATATAGATTACCTCGTAGATTTGCTCGGAGTTGATCAAGTTGGGGTTGGCACTGATTTTGTTGAGGGTCAGCCCTATGAATTTTTTACGACCCGTAGTGGGATCGGTAGCTATCATACGCCCGGCACAATGCCCTGGCCGGTCAAGTTTCCCAAAGGAGTTGAAAACAGCGCTGAATTAAGGAATGTTTGGGATGGACTTTTAAAAAGGAATTATTCTGAAAAAGAGGCAAGAGCTATAATGGGAGGTAACTTTCTAAGGCTTTTTAAGAAAGTCTGGGGAGAATGATTGATTTAACAGGACGGACAGATATTTTGTATCATGATTATTCATGCTATATATGCTAATTTGTTTGCGGCAATATTATCCACCTAGTTAATATAATCTGAATTTGGAAGGAGGTGACAAAATGGATTTGGTAACTAGTGCGATGCTCTTTCTTCTCGTAGCGTTTATTGCTTGGTTAGCTCCATCAATTGTAACTTATATTTACCTTAAATTTTATTACCAGGATTAAATCTAAGGAGGTAAAATTATGATAGTTTGGCTTGGTGCTTTAGTCGTTGGCGGGACTATTTTAGCTTATATCATTGTCGGCTTATGGTATGCCAGACGGGTAAAAACAGCTGAAGACTTTTTTACAGGTGGTAAAGGACTGGGAATATTGCCCCTGGTAGGAACATACACAGCTACTTATTTGAGTGCTGTTACAGTGATGGGCATTCCTTCAGGAGTTTATTCTCAGGGATTTTCATTTCTGTGGTTGCCGATGTTCTGGTCACTTGGGGCTGTAGGAACAGTTATAATTGCTATGAGATATAAGAGATTACATTATTCTACCCCGGCTGACTTTTTTAGGCATCGTTATCAATCAAAATTTTTAGAAATACTTATTAGTGCCGTAAGTGTTATCGCTTTGATCTTCGGCTTAGTAGCTCAGTTTACGGCAATGGGTATTGTATGGAGCGTCGCCTTGGAAGGAACTTTTACACTGGGTGTTATAGTTGCTTCTGTTAGTATATTAATTATCGTTGCCGCTGGAGGTCTTGTTTCAGTGGCATACTCTGATATTGCCAAAGCGATCATTTTCTTTTCTGCATCAGTTTTAGCTGCGGGGTATATGGTAATCACAGGTCCGGCTTTTACGGATGTGGCAAGTATGGCCATAGATAGAGCTCCCGAACTTGGTGCTTTGACGCGTGGAATGGGTGGCCCAATCGGTATATTTTTCCTTTTCCTGACCTGGTGTTTTGGGGTAGCCGCTCATCCGCAATACTTAATTAGGATATCCGCAGCAATAGACGAAAGAGTGGCTTTAAAGCAATACATGTATGCATGGCCTATTTTGGCAGTTATTAATTTAACATTCGTTGTTTTCGGGTTATGGGGCGCTGCCTTTGATCCCGAGTTGCCCATGGGTTATACGAGAGATCACATTGGAGCAGTTGTTGTGCTTGAGTATGCACCACTAGGATTGTATGCTCTATTTTTAGCTGGTCTAACTGCTGCAGCTTTATCAACCACCGATAGTGTAATCCAGTTATGTGCCAGTTATTTGACAAATAATGTAATCAAAGAAGGTTTTAAACCTGACATATCTGACCATGCTCTACTTAAAATATCTCGTTACTTTTCTATCGGTTTGGTGATTTTCGTAGCAATTATTGCTTTATACCGGTGGGCATGGATAACTTTTATCGCAGGTTATGCCTGGGGTTTGCTGGCCATCCTTTATTTTGCTCCCACTCTATGGGGTTTGTATTCAAAGAGAGCAAATACAACTGCAGCAATCGGTTCCGTTGTCGGTGGCCTACTGACATTTGTGATTGCGCAAACTTTAGCGATTTTGGGTCATTGGCCATATGATGTTGAGGCGCCCCCCACCGGGGTTGGAGTTCTCGTTGGAATTATATTAATGGCTGTTTTAAGCTATACGACCAAGCCTCCGGAGGAAGCGCAGATCAGTAGGTACTTTGAAAAAAAGTCAGAGCAATAGTTTAGTTTGAAAAAGGCTGTGGAGATCCGAGCTTATTCAAAGGTAAAAGGTATCTCCACAGCCATATCAACAGGCAGGCAAGGAGGTTGTTGCAGGTGTGGGAAGACATAAATGTTGAAAAGTTAAAAGCATGTGTTGAGAACAAAAGCGAGTATGACAAGCTTTTCCCTCGCTTTATTTCTGAAATAGGAAGAATTGCAAAAAATAAATTGAAAGACAAATATCCTCAAGTTCAGGAATGGGTTGGTCCTTATGCAGGAGAAAAAGTTCAAGCTTTGCATCCCGACATGGAGGAACCGTTTTTTTTGGATTGGGTCTGCTTTGGATTTGAAGGATATCCTCCTGAGGAAGCTCATGTCGGGGTTTTGTTTTTTGTAAACGAATGGCCCATTACATATACTATTGGGGTCCATGCTTTGGATCATATTTGGAGCCCACGGGAAAAAGAAATAAAGGAAAAACTAAACAAGTTAAATAATCCACCAAAAGTATATGATTACCAAGAAGCTTTTAAGGAACATCAATTTAATGATCCAAAGAATGAACTAAATTA
>Ga0207421_10001506_pt1 | contig 29895 bp, 22 predicted proteins | sample SodLakKL_010_SED_4_FD_187542 | JGI IMG/M metagenome (GOLD analysis project Ga0207421, IMG submission 187542) | Alkaline sediment microbial communities from Lake Tanatar, Kulunda Steppe, Russia - 8KL_010_SED (SPAdes) (version 2) | ecosystem: Environmental > Aquatic > Non-marine Saline and...
CGTCCATAGTTATCGTTATTTCAGATTTTTCTTCTTCTCCTTCGGGCACATCGCCTTCCCAGTGGCTGAACACCCGATCGTCTTCAGGTATAGCTTCTACGGTCACGTCTTCTCCTTCCGTATAAGTGTACGTATCGGGCTCAGGTATTGTAGTTCCGCCTTCTTCCGCTTCTATAACTAGTTCAAATTCGACTTCTTCTTCTATCTCTTCAAAGTGCGCGGTGATATCGTGATCGTCTTCCATTGTTATGGTAGTCGAGTTGGATAAGGTATCATCTATTGTTCCATCGTCGCCAGTCCAATTCACAAATTTGTAACCTTCGTCAGCTACCGCTTCTAACTCAACGACATCTCCTCCTTCATAAGTATGCGTGCCTTCAACGGGTTCTACTACGCTACCTCCGTCCGTCGATCCTATCGTAAGACGATATTCAACACCAGGATCTTCCTCTTCCACTGAGAACTCGCTCTCCCATCGATCATCAAATTGCTGATAAAACTCGACTCTAACGTCATAAGTGCCCTCATCATCTTCAGAGTGTTGGAAAGTTACCGTAGTGGATTCACCGTGTTCTACGTTCACACTTTCATTCTCTACAAAAGAATCATCGATGTATAGTTCTACAGCATCAACTCCCGTCTCCTCACCGATATTCTCAACCTGACCTTCGATGGTTAGTGTTTCGCCAGAACCTACAACTTCCGGCTCGATCGACCAATCCCGTAGAACGAGTTCAGCTTCATCCTCATCTTCTTCCACTATCTCGAATGAACTGTGCCACGTGTCGTCAATCCCTTCCTTTGTTCCACACCACGCATGGATATGTACATCGTATGTGCCTTCTTCGCTCTCCGAATGAGTATGCATGAACGTTTCTGTCTCGCTAGGATCTAACGTATTCCAATTCGTGGATTCATAATCGCCGTCTATGTACAGTTCTGCAGACACGTCGCCGGTCTCATCGCCCACGTTCGTTATCTCGCCCTCTATGGTTACGGTCTCGTCAGACTCAACCGTTTCCGGACTTACAGACCAGCCGGAAAGTTCGAATTCCGGAGTTCCATCCTGAATATCTGATATGTCCAAATCGGAACTCCATGTGTAAGGATAATCTATCCAATAAAAATTTATCACGTCTCTAGCGCTCTCACCCTGCTCTTCATAAGGATACGGATTACCTGCGGTATACTCCTGATTATGATCGTCATATGGGTTATAGGTATAAACGCTAGTACCCCTAGCGTCCCAATGCATTATGTGATCACCCATATAACCCGCTCCAAGGCCGGATATCCTCTGAGATCTAGAGTCCCAGTTCTCCCAATTATCGCGGATATGATGAAGTTGATCCTCCCAATGCCATCCCGAAACGTACGCGTCAGCGGCGATACCCATCCTGTGCGAATATCCACCGAAGTTCCTGTATCCACTGATTATTATCACTGGTTCACCCGTTGATGTCCTAAGACCCTGTAAAAAATCTACGACTTCATAAGTGATCGACCACTTGAATTGACCTCTCTCCGGGTCCGTAGTCCTTCTGCCGTCAGTATCATGATCGAGGCCCACGAATACAGTCTGACCGTCGGCATCGGCGTTGCAGTAAAATTCACGTAGAACGAAATTAGGAATATCCAACGGGTTTATGTTGAGATCATTAGTTACGTAAAGATATCCCTGGTCAGTCGATACTTCTGGAGTGTATATATGATGGACATAATTTCCATCGAGCTCGTCTCCTGGTTGTATACCGTCCCAGCTACCGGTTTGGTGCAGGTGATCATAGGTATCGTCGTTCATGTAAACCTCCCACGTATCCTGATACATCTCCCAGCCGTTATCATTATACTTCACACCCGTTCTCGTTTCCTCATAGTTCCAGCTCTCAGCGATGACCGATTCAAGGTTTCCTTCGTTCGACCTTAAATCACCTAATCCGGCAGAAAAAATGGTCGTACCAGAGAACGTAGCTATTAAAAGTAGTAGAACCGCCAGAATAGGGAAAAATTTAATTTGCTTTTTCATTTTTTCCTGCTCCATGGGATGATTTTAGGTATATAACTATCTCTTTTACAATACTTATAATCTCCGGAAAATGTAGATCCACAAAGATTCTATGTGATGTAAAAGAGGATGATCTCGACCGAATAATAAAAAATATGCCTAATATTATCGAGCGTGGATTTTATATATATCAAAAACGATTTGCCTCTTACACACATCGAAGAACTACCTTACTAGTGATGAAAAATATGAAAAAAATAAGCGACAGAGACAAGATACTACTTCACCTCTCGCATCATAAGGAATATGAGAGTGAAGATGTCGTCCCCCACGGCGTGTGCCAAAGAGGTATATCTGAAAGTATAGACCTGAATTATGATCGTGTAGGGGATTGTTTAGAAGAATTGATACAGCAGGGATTAGTGAAACGTGAAGCTCGGTCCGTAGTAGGTCTCCAGCGCGACAGGAAAGTTTACTTTCCCACTGAAGAAGGCTATGAAAAAGCGGAGGATGAGCTTCGTGAGTCCTTAGGTGAGAAAGAGGTCACCGTGAAGACCAGAGATGGTGAAGAGAGGGTGAGATTAGAGGACATCCACGGGTATACTGACGACGAACATCCCATGCTGTCCGGTTTGAAGAAGATGAACGAAGACGGTTTGATCGACCTTACTAGAGAAGTAGAGAATAGAGAAGATATCTTCGTAGGACGTGAAGACGAGCTTGAGAAGCTCAAGGAAGTGATGCAGAAAGTTGAGGAGCAGGGGTGCTCTATCATCTTTGTTACAGGTGACGCCGGAGTTGGAAAGACACGGTTAGTATCTGAATTTAAAGACTACGCGACTTCACACGGCTTCGAATTTCTAGCGGGCAGTGCTCACTACGACACTTCTGAGCCATACCTGCCTTTAAGGGAAGCCTTTGAAGAATATATGGAAAAAAGAAGTGAGGATATCGAAGATTTTACCAGCATGGCGTTGCTGGGTACGTCGGTAGGTGAAAAGAGTATAAAAGTAGAAGATAAGAAGATGTTCGACGCCGAGAGGACGGCGGACTGGAACAAGAGTACAGAGAGGGTAAGAGAAATAGCTTCTAGAAAACCTCTCTTAGTACTGTTAGACGATATGCAGTGGTCCGATCAAGCGACTTTACAGCTCTTACACTATATGATGAAAGAACTTTCAGATTCTCCTGTACTTTTCATCGTGGCTTTTCGATCCGAGGACGTGATAGAAGACCACGCCTTGGTGGAATTCAAGAGGAGAATGGTGCGTGAACGTCTCTTCTATGAGTTACAGTTAGAGCCGCTTGATAGCGACGACACGAGAGTGATCATAGAAGGCGAAATAGGAAGTGAAGACCCACCGGACGGTTTTGTTGAATTGGTGCATGATACTGCCGAGGGGAATCCTCTTTTCATACGTGAGGTCTTAAAGCAGATGTTAGAAGAAGGGGAGGTGGACCTAGAGAAAGGAGAATATCCTGAAAGAGTAGAAACCGCAGATATGTTGGACGTTATCGACGACATTGTCAACAGAAGGATCAGGAGATTGAGTGATACTGCTGAGAGAGTTTTGTATAGGGCAGCAGTTATCGGAGAAAAAGTTCCTTTCGAACTGTTGACAAAAATGGTGAAGATGGATGAACTCGATCTGCTAGACCATCTAGATAACTTGGATAAGACCGGCCTGATATACGAGGACTTTTCTTCAGAAAATTTCATCTTCTCACATGGTTTAATACATAAGGCGATCTTCGATGGGATCTCGATGAGAAAGAGGGAGAAGATCCACCAGTTGGTCGCGAAAGGGATGAGAGAGTTATACAAGCAACGCGGAGAACTCGAAAATTATTATTCAGATTTAGCTTATCACTACGAAAAAGGAAAAAACTACGGGAAAGCGGTCGAAAATTACTACAAGGCCGGACAAGAGGCCGAAGAAGTTTACGCACACGAAGATGCCATCCAGATGTATCAGCATGCCTGTGAACTTTTGGAGAGAAGTGATGAGGACACTAGTATCGAGAAGATCACAGTGCTCGAGAAGATAGGCGACGCTAACAGGATCATAGGGGAGTACGAAGAAGCTGTAGAGTATTACAAGAGAGGTATAGATACAGCTCGAAAGGGAGAAAAAAAGGCCGGCCTATGCAGGAAGATAGCAAAAGTTTACGAAGAAAAAGGCGATTTTGACAGTTCTCTGCAGGAATGCGAAAAAGGATTCAAAATGGTGGATCAGGAATCGAGTGTGGAAGGTACAAAACTGCTTGGAAGTAAAGGCTGGGCGTTGTTGAGGAAAGGGGAATATGACAAGGCTGAAGACATATTCTCCCGCAGGATAAACATCGCCGAGACCTTAGGTGATAAAAAAGAGGCTGCTCAAGCACAGCACGATATGGGCACCGTTTATCTACAGCTAGGTAACTATGAAGCAGCCTTGGTCCATCTGCAGAACGCTCTTGAGATGAGAAAAAAGATCGATGACGAGTCTGGTTTAGCAAGCACTTTAAACAATCTAGGTATACTCTATGACGGTAAAGGAGAATTGAATAAGGCTCTTGAGTATCACAAGAAGGGGCTAGATATAGACAAGAAGATAGGTGACAAATGGGGGACCGCTATCTCTTTTAATAATATAGGCACACTTTACCTTCGCAGCGGTGAACTTGATAAAGCGGTGGAGAAATATAAGCGTAGTATGCAAATAGAAGAGATGATAGGAGATAAAAGAGGGATCGCATCTTCTCTCAGTAATTTAGGGAGAGTTCACCTGCTCAAAGAGGAATTCGAAGAGGCTTTGGAACATTTTGAACACAGTCTAAATATATGCGAAGATATCGGGGCAAAGCTCTACAGTATAGACGCTTTGAGCGGTCTCGCAGAAACTAAGCTTTTGGAAGGCGATTTAGAGGAGGCGTTTGTGAAAGCCGAAGAAGCTGTCGATAGGGCCGAGGAAGTAGGAGTTGAAAGCATGGAAGCCACAGCTCACAGAGTTCTGGGAATGGTATATAGGGAGAAAGAAAAATTTGTTAGAGCAGAAAAAGAGTTCCAGAAAGGTAAAAATTTATTGGAAGAAGTCGGCGAAAAGGTCGAGATTCCGCCGCTCCTCCATGAATATGGATTGTTGTTGAAAAAGATGGGGAGGAAAAAAGAAGCCGAACGTGAGTTATGTAAGGCAGTACAGATGGCTGATGAGATGGGCATGGAATTTTGGGCGGAGAAGTGTGAGATCGAGCTAAACGATTAGTTTTATTTTTCTTTTTTTAATTCTTCCAATGAGTTAAGGATCTTCCTTGATAAGCTGGGTCCGATGCCTTTAACTTCTTTCAGGTCCTCTTTCGAAACGTCTTTCATATCTTCTATGGAACGATAGCCCTCTTCGTAAAGATTTTCGGCTTTAGAAGATCCGACCCCTTTGAGCCGCTTAAGTTCTTCTAAAGCTTCCTCTTTCGATATCTCTTCAGGGGTTCCTTCATCTTCTTCTACTTCTTTTTCAGTATACTCTACTTCCTCTTCCTTCGATACAGGCGTAGGAAGTGGTTTTTCTCTTCTAGCCGTTGCCTCGGTGATCTCCTCTGTCTCTTGCACATCTTCAGGTTCAAATTCTTTTTCAGGTCTCCATGTATCGAACTCTTGACTCCCTTTCGTCTCTTCACCCTCATAGGTGATATTCAATTTGTAGTGGTCTCTCACATCTTCGTCCTCTTTGTGCACAGCTCTTAAACAGACTTCCGAACTCTCCCCTTTCTCTGCGGATCGAGGTATATCTACATTGACGAGAACGAGTTCGTCGCTCTCTCCTTCCACTACTATCTCATCCTCTACTTCCGTTTTCCAGCCCCTTGTAGACGATTCAACTGCAAGTTCGTAGGTCTCGCTCCCTTTACCGTGATTGGTAACTACGAAATCGTATGTATAACTTCTATCGAGTTCCATCTCGATCTGATCTTCCGGCCCAGTGACTGAAACATCATGTGATTCACTATTATAAAACAGAATGAAGAATAATAAGATTACGGGGACGATCATGGCTAAAAGGCCCACAAGCCAAAATTCCACAGGCAGCAGTGTACTTTCCTCCGCTTCTTCTTCAAAATGCACAGTGATAGATATGTCATCTTCTATAGTGATACTAATCTCCTTTTCGTCTGCTTCGTGTTCACCGGTCCATTCGACGAACTTCCAACCGTCTTCCGGCTCGGCGGTAAGCACAACTTCGGTCCCTTCCTCGTATTCATCTTCATCAGGATATAGCTCTACATCTCCTTGACCTTCTAAATCAACCGTAAGGCCATAGAGTCGGATGAAGTGTGCTGTCAAAGTCTTATCTTCATCCATCACTATGGTTATCTCCTTCTCCTCTTCCTCTCCTTCGGGCACGTCTCCTGACCACTCTGTGAAGTTCCATCCTTCCTCAGGAACCGCTCGTATCAAGATCATCTCCCCCTCGGGATAACTGTATGTCCCATGCTCAGGATCCGTGGTGCCGCCTTCCTCTTCGTTAATGGTAAGGTTATACTTAGTGATGTCTTCTTTGAAGTGCACAGTTACCTCTTTATCTTCATCCATCACTATGGTTATCTCCTTCTCTTCATCGCTGGTTACGTCACCGGACCAGTGACTGAAGGCCCAACTCTCAGCGGAGATAGCTTCGACAGTGACTTCCTCTCCTTCTTCGTAGGTATGTGTACCTTCCTCAGGCTCGGTAGAACCCTCTCCTTCAATACTTATAGTAAGGTCATACTTTTCCTTCTCTTCCACGGTCAAAGTAGTCACGGGAGATACTACTCCTTCAAAGGTGGCTGAAACATCATACTCTCCGCTCTTTTCTTCGTAAAAGATCGCTACGTTCTCTTCGCCATCAACTTCAGATATATTCTCCCACTCGAACTCCGTCACATCGTCCGTTATCAAGTTACCGTATCTATCATTGCCTTCTACAGTGAACTCTAATTCCTCTCCAATAGATACGGATCGATCAGCGGAAGGATAGATAGTCACTTGTTCTAAATCCGCGGCCTCTACCGTCAAGTGAGCGGTATCTTCGGATCCTTTGTACTCACCATATACGGCCCAATCTCCGACGAATTCTGAGGTATACTCGTTTGCATCCCATCCGCCTCCTGCTTCAGCTTCTATACTCCAGTTAGTCTCTTCCGTTACATCTCCTATCTCGTTGTCGAATACATCATAGGCGGTAGCGTTATAGGTCACGTTACCTCCCGCTGTAGTGGTCTCCTCCTGCGGCTCTATAGCTATATTTTCAAGTTCCGCCGACTCTACCGTTAGAGTGGTCACAGCCGATTCCACCTCTGCACCTTGTCCCGTGATCTCGTGTTCCCCCGCATCTGTGTCGTAGTAGTAGAAGTCCACTGCACTCTCACCATCGTTTATCACCACTTCTGTAACTACTTCTCCCCCGGGTTCCTCTCTAAACTCATAGGGACCTTGAGAAGTAGTTGTAAGACCGATTGTCAGATCCCCCATCGTCACCTCGTCACCGTCTTCATCCAACCGTTGGATCGTGAATCCCTCTTCGTTGCCGGCGGTCATGGTCTCGACTGGGTCTAAATAAACCAGTTCATGCGCTTCTTTCGGCTCCAAGTAAAAATCTTCTGTCAAATCTTCACCGGGCGGTAAAGTGATCTGAACTACATCGTCTTGATGAGCCGGCACCTCGGTCACTTCTAAAGCGTATTCGGTGTAGTCAGCATTTAGGTCTTCGAACAGATAACTTGCATCTGCGGAGAGGTCGTGCGTTTCCACCTCGTTGCCGTCCAAGTAGAGCGTCACTTCACCGGCGGAGGCTTCCTCTCCCTCATGCCCATAGACAGTTCCACCGATAGATCCTTCTTCAGCCTCTAGTGCAAATAACGCTAGGAAGCCGACGTTCGAGTGTTCACCGCCATCCCACGTGAGTGTGGTCTCCCAAGGGTGATCGCCGTCGTGAACAGAGGTAAAACCCGTGACACCGTGTACCTCAGAACCGTCTTCATCTCCGATAGCGTGAACTACGTCACTCAAATTTTCATCATCGAATCTCGGATCTTCAAAGTCTCCGCCGTCACGACATGCGGCACCGCCTATGACGAAGACGTTCGAGGAAGAAGGTGCGGATGTCGTTCCTATGTGAAAACCGGTCTCATTATCCACGCCGGTCTCAGCAGCGGTCGCAGCATCTTCGAATCCGACCGTGTAAGGGCCTTGAAATTCCTGGAGGACGAAAAATCCATTCCGACCGTCCTCATCTTCATCCCATGTGACCGTGACCTCTTCAGGCTCGTTTTCAGAGGCGATCTTGGACCACATCGCCACAGCACGGCGTTCACCGCCATCGTCTAGGTCCGCATATACTTCCACATTAAGGTCCCAATCTTCATCGTCAAGGTACGGATCTTCATAATCCACCCGGTGTCCAGAGAAGGCGATGAGTAGGTTACCTTCCACAGGGGACTGATCCCATCCTGCCGTTATACCGTCCAAGGAACCGTCGGCGTCGACGGACTGGACCCTCTCCAACGGTGGTTCTTCCAACACCGCATCTTCCGCACTAACGAGAGCGTTCACTCCTGCGGTAAATCCAGTTAAAATGAGAAATATCAGGCAAAAAAAAGTGATCATTTTCTTCATATTCCTATCCATATCCTTCATGCTTTCTTCACCTATTATCTTCGGAAAATTTAAACCGACGTGTTTATAAACTATAAGCAACCACATGATATAAAAGTGTTAGGAAGAACTCCCTTTCAAAAATCATGCCAGCTCTTGTGAGCCTCTATCTTCTTGAATTTTGTCCCACAATTGGGACAGACCTCGAATCTTGCCGATATCTGTTTGCCGCATTTACCGCATTGGACATAATTAGGGTCGTATTCAGTTCCACACTCGGGACAAACGTCCGCATCTCGCGGTATCGACTCGTGACAGGACCCGCATTCCGCTATATCTCCGGAGTCTCGATGTTTTATCTTCTGTACCGAAGAAGGGAGTCTAGAACCTCCTTCGGATCCTTCACCTTCGACTTTTAGGTCCTTCCCGCAGTCCCCACAGTAATTGGCTGTTTCATCGACTTCCGACCCACAGTTCGAACAATATGGCAAATGTATCATTCCTCCGCCCTAATAAGTCCATCCTGAACCGTAACAGGGCAAAAGTGTATCTATTTTAGATTATATATCTTTTAGGGTCTGCAATATAGAAAAAATAAAAAAGAAATGTTTTTATCAGAAAAACATACCGAACGGAACTGTGTTTATCACCAGGGCAAATGCGATCATGGACGCACTAGCCACCATACACAGCATGAGTTTTTCTTGATCGGATAGGTCGTACCTGCTGTAAAGAAGATATGCCGATCCTATGGCCGGGATGAATATACCTATAGTTATCAGTAGAGAACCTATAGATCGCAGGTACCTGATGTTATCGAAGGCGTCTTCCCGATCTTCCATATCATCAGGATTAGGGTCGATGAAACCCGAGACCGATATCAACATAGCGCCGGTCAACAGTATGATCATCCCGAGAACCAATATGATCCCCAAGGTATGTTTTAGATCTCCTCTTCCTTGATACGAAGCAGGCGGCTGTTGTTGTTGAGGAGCAGGCTGTTGATATCCCTGGGAATAGTTTTGTTCCCGTTGTTGTCCTTCACCATTCATTTTTTCACTCATAAATCGATATCGTATCAATTATTTATACATTCGGTTGTAAAAACTGATCAAAGATACTCCATACATTTTTCCATCCAGAGATCCATACCTCTTTCATCAAAATAGCTTTTAGCTTCTTCAAACAGTCTTTCCGCTTTTTCGTCCAGTCCTTTCTCCAGGCACAGCAGACCGAAATCGTACATGCACATAGCACCGATATCCATGGGTTCTGTCTCTTCAAATATCTCCAAAGCGTTTTCAAAATGTTCCATTGAGCTCTCAAAGTCGCATTTTTCACGGAGGACCGCCCCTTTCAAATACTCCGTCAAAGCACTGTCTCTCTCCACGTCTCGATCCGAAGTTGCTTCTACCAGGTTTTCCAAATGCTCTTTGGCCATTTTGTAGTCGCCTCTCTCGAGTGCCAACTGTATCCACACGCGCTCACACTGTACAGTTTTGTCAAGATGACCTGTCCTTTCGGACAGCTCTAGGCCCTCTTTCAGGTAATCTAGCGCTTTATCGTATTCACCTTTATCGAAGTATACCTCCCCTATGTTCACCACGGTATGGCACTTTATGAACTCGTTATCCATCTTCTCAGATATATCATAGCATTCCCGCAGGTGTTTCAAAGCCCTGTCGTGATCACCCTTCTTCTGATATATCAGGCCGATGTTGTTATGTATGCCGCCTATTTGGACTTCGGCACCCATGTCCTGGTATATATCTAAACATCTTTTGTACTCCTCTAACGCCTTATCAAGGTCGCCGATATATGCAAATACTCCTGAGAGATTGCTGAGCGTCCTGGACAGCCCCATCTGATCGTCGATACGTTCACGTAAATCCTTGGCCTTTTCAAGATTCTTTAAGGCATCCTCGTGTTTTCGTCGCATCAGAGCTATGGTTCCAAGATCGTGGTAAGCCTGGGCGACCTGCTTTTCATCTTCTAGATCTTCAGCGACCTCTTTTTCCTTGTTGAACGCCTCTACGGCTTCATCGTAGCTGCCCATCTGCATCAATGACCAACCCTTCTTTCCGAGCAGTTGGCTCTTTTCAAGGTTGTTCTCGTTCTCAAGAGATAGCCTTTTCTCTATGAGGTCTAAAGCTTTTTCATACTCTCCGTGCTCCTGCCAAGTGTTGATTATGTCAAGATATATTTTCTGCTCCTCTCTAAAATTAGAAGCGATACTCAAGGCCTTATACAGGTGATCCTGACTCTTTTCGTAATCGCCGTTTAGCCTGTAAGCGTCTGCCATCTCCTTCAATATTTTCATCTCCTGTATGTCGTCGATCCAGGACGATATCGCCCTAGCTTCTTCGTACATCCTTATAGCGTCCTCATTGGCATAAACATTTTTCGCTCTCCGTGCTCCCTTCAGATAATAGTCGAGGGCCTCGTGATATCTCTCTGCCTCCTTGTAATGTTCCGCCAGTTGAGCATATCTCTCATCTAACTCCTCCTCATAGACATCCTCTAAGGCTTCAGCTACTCTCAAGTGTAATCTTTTCTTCTCCAACCATTTTCCTATACCATTATAGACGGTCTCGGCGATGACTTCGTGCGAGAACAAAAATTTGTCCTCTATGGGATCTTCTATCCAAAGTCTAGTTTTTATCAACTTATCGATCTCGTCCAAGAGTTCGAATTCATCCATCTTCGAAGCGCTAGCCAGCAGAGAGAAAGGGATCTCTTTTCCGATCACACTTCCGAGCTGGAGCATCTCTCTAGCTCGGTCGTCCATCCTGAAGACTCTTCTCTCAACAACGTCACGTACCAAACCTGCAAAAGAGAACTCTTCCTCCTTCTCAGGGAATTCGCCTTCATCTAGAGAGATAACGTTAGATTCGACCATCTGTCGTATACTTTCTTTGATGAAGAGTGGGTTACCTTCGGTCTTTTCATACAGTATCTCCACGAAGTCAGAAGGCAAGTCCTCGACGCCGGTGATATCGTTCACGAGGTCCCAAGTCTCATCAAAAGTAAGAGGTTCTAATTCTATCTCGTCGAAAAGATTCTTTCGAGACATCTGCTGCTTCATATCTATGAAAGAAGAACCAGAGATCGCCTCACCGGGCTGATACGTTGCTAAAAACAATATGGGTGTGTTTTTGAGTCGATCCGAAAGGTAGTGGAAGAGATTCAAAGTTGCCTTATCGGCCCAATGTATATTCTCTATTATTATCAGATGTGGAGTTTGACCCACCGCTTGTCTAAGCTGTTCCGTGGTTTCGTAGAAAGCTACTCCTCTGTACTGTCTGTAAGTTTTAACATCCTCCTTTTCTTCCAATAGGTCCTCCTCACCTACGGTAAAAGACAGAGAATCCAAAGCTTCTTTCTCCGAATCCATCCATATCTGCTGAAACGGAAGATAGGGTTCGGCCGTGGTTTCACTGCATACACCCTCCAAAACATCGAAACTTCTGTCACCGGCCATGGTTTTTATCTCTCTCATCAATTCGGATTTACCCACACCCGGTTCGCCTGAAACAAAAATCGTGTTTCCTTTTCCGTTTTCTACTTCGGCCAATATTTTAGAAAATACATCTAACTCGTCCCTGCGACCTATCATCTTTCCTTCTTCGAGAACACGTTCCATGGCTCTTAACCTCCTACTGATCTCAAGGTATCCTTCATAGCTCTATCACATCTTTCGATCCAAAGTTGCATACCTATCTCTTCAAAATACTCCGATGCATCTTCGAGCACTTCTTCGGCCCGGGGGTGATCTTCTTTTTCTAGAAAAAGTAAACCCATCTCATAAAGAACTTTCGAATATTCGATGATCGATATGTCTTCGAGTATCGCACCCGCCTTATCCAGCTCTTCCTCCGCCCTATCTATCTTTCCTTCTTCCCTACATAACTTTCCGAGCACTCTTCTGCATTCTCCCTCCACTTCATCGGTATCGATTTTTTTGGAAAGCAGCAGGGCTTTCTCGATCTTCTCTCTCGCCTTTTCTATTTCATCTTTTTCAAGATAAACTTCAGACATGGTTATCAAAGTGGAGGAGACGTCCAATTCTTCTCCCACGTCCTTCAACAGACCGTAGGCTTCTTTAAGGGAGTCTAAAGCCTTCTCCGTGTCTCCTCTTTCGTGATATGTATCACCCAACGACTGAAGCACCCAGCCTACTCTTACCGGATTACCTGTTCCTCTGAACATATCGAGACTTCTCTTTTGAAGTTCCAAGGCTTTTTCCAATTCGCCCTTCAATCTGTAAGTTATCGCCATATTGTTCAAACACATAGCAAGACCTATCTCGTAGTCTACTTTCTTTTCGACTTTTTCGGCCCTTTCGAAGTGCTTCAGTGCGGTATCCAATTTTCCACTATCTCGATAGATATCGCCGAGATTGTTTAGAGTTATACCCACGCCGAGGATATCTCCCATCTTCTGAAAGTTTTCTAGGTTCTGTCTGAAATAATCTTTCGCTTCATCCCATTCCCTGAGATACATCTTGACCAAGGCTAGGTTGTTGAGTGACGAGGCCAATCTTTCATCTTTACCGCATTCTTCCCATGTCTCTATCGCTTTTCCGAAGTGATCCGCTGCCGTGTCCATGTTACCCTGAAGGTAATTGAGAGATCCAAGATCATGCTTGGACTGGGCCAAGGCCTCTTTCTCGCCGGTCTCGTACGCCATCTCTTCCTCACGCTGGAACAATATCCTCGCCTTCTCGTGCTCTCCTTTGTGCATGTATGCCTGCCCTTTATTGCTTAGAAGTTTACAAAGTTCGTGTACGAGTTCATCTTTATCGTGCTTGTCCAAAAGTGAGAGCCCTTTATCCGCATATTCTAGACCTTCATCGAGGTACTTTTGTTCCAATTTCATACCGGCTAACTTTCTGTATGTCCTAAGGCCCCTCTTCTTGTCGATATCGCTGTCGAGTATAGAGCGGAGGAACTCCTCGCACTTGTCGTACCTGCCCAACGTCTTGTAGACCGATGCCGCTTCTTCTCTTATAGCAAGCATCCTATCTCTACCATCATCCTGTTTTTCCGCTGTTGAGAGCGCTTTACGATACATCTCCAAAGCGTCTTCGTGGGCATATATGCTCTTAGCTCTCTCTCCCGCTTTTGTGTAGTAGTCACAGGCCTTTTCGTACTCATCGGCTCTCTCGTAGTGATAGGCCAATTTAGGATATTTCTCATCTAGATCTTCATAGTGTACTTTTTCCATGGCCTCGGCGACCTGTTTATGTAAAAGCCGTTTTTTGAGACCTCTCAGATTGCTGTAGACCGTATCCCTCAATATGCTGTTATGAAAATAGACCTTCTCCTCATCTGGACTTTCACGCCATAGGTCCGCTTCGAGCAGGATATCCATCTGATCGAGAAGGTCGAACTGGTCGAGGTCGACTACCTCAGAAAGCACTTTGTAGTCCACTTCATCACCGAAGACACTCCCTATGTCAAGTACTTTTTTAGCCTCGCCGCTCAAACGGTCTATCCTTCTTTCCAGCACATCCTTGATTATCTCCGGAACGTCGATGACACTCTTACGGGAAGGATAAACGTCATCGTCCGGCCGGACTATACCTTCTTCCACCATGTGTTTGACTATCTCCCTGGTGAAAAGGGGATTGCCTTCAGTCTTTTCGTGTACGAATTCTACATACTTAGATGGAACCTCCTTTGTCTGAAGCACACCTTTTATCATCCTTTCAGTACTCTTTTTACCTAAAGGCGAAAGTTCCATCTGAGAGACGTTAGGATAGATGGTGATCATCTGATGGATGATCTCCTTTATCTGTTTATTTTCATCTATATCTTCGGGCCTGTACGTGCATACGAAAAGGACCGGCGCGGACCCGAGCTTATACGTCATGTACATCAATATCTGTGCGCTAGCTCGATCTATCCAGTGAAGATCGTCAAGAAATACCAAAAGAGGATTTTCTTTTGCCAGATCCCTTATATATTCAGTGGTCTCATAAAATGTCGCCTCCTTTTCTGCATCGAACATCTTTTTGGTGGGTACATCCCTGGTCTTATCCATACCCATGAAGGCGATCCTTGCACCTTGGTCCATCTGGGCTTCTTCCTTCTTTTTAAGATGAGAGCGAAAAGCCTCCTTGAAAGGAAGATATGGATCCCCGGTCTCTTTCACACAAGTTCCTACCAGGAAGTCGAAACCTTCCTCCAAAGCGTAGCTCTTGAACTCAGAAACGATCCTCGTTTTCCCCACGCCCGCTTCGCCGGCGATGAAAACGGTGTGGGCACCGGATCTTTTCACTTCTTGAAGTCTTTTCCAAAGATCGTTCAACTCCTGTTTCCTCCCAACGAAAACGTATTCCGAGCTGATATCTTCGTCAAGTCGTACCGTCCCGTCTCTTTCCATCCTGCTCAAGATATTGAGCATGGGATCCTTCAAGTCAAGGTGATCTCTCACTTCCTTCAGCGGGATCTTCTTGACTTTCTGACCCACTTTTATACGGACCTTTTCATCTTTTATACTTTCTCTCAAGTCTTTTTCTTCTTCGATGCCCTCGTCGGTCAAAAAGTAAACGTGCCTTTTCCTCTTTCTGCCTTTCACGTGCTTCTTTCTCTTTTCGATCAAACCCTCCTCGAGAAGAGATCCGATACCTTTGTGTATCTTTTTTCTCTCGTTTTCGATAGCGCTAGCGATACCCGACAGAGACGTACCGAAGGGTACCACGTCCCGTTCTTTGTGAACTTCGTAGTCTTTCAAGTGCAGCAGGATGAGTTCTTCTATACCGTAAACAGTCATCTTGTCTCATGTTATGTTTTTAAAATATATATAGCCTGCGCTTAGTAGTGTCTTCGAAACCCATAACTCAAATAAAAGATATTTATCGTATAGTTGGAGGTATCAAAATTGCAGATCCCAAAAGAGGATGTTTTAGATAAATTCAAAGGATGCATGCTGGGCAGCGCTCTGGGCGATGCTATCGGTGAACTAGCTTTCAGATATACCTCGAGAGAAAAGTTGTTATCCGCTGTTGATGAGAATGACATGCTACGATACACGGACGATACGGCCATGGCGATCGGTATAGCGGGATCGCTGATAGAGAACGAGGGGGAGTTGAACCTGCATCATCTGGGGGAGACGTTCAGGAAGAACTTTCAAAAAGAACCGTGGCGCGGTTACGGCCAAGGACCGCCGCACATATTCGATATGGTGAGCAAAGGTGAAAAAGAGAGTTACGTAGAAGCGGCTAAAACTCTCTTCGGCGGCGAAGGTTCCATGGGTAACGGTTCCGCCATGCGGATAGCCCCCGTAGGGATCTTCTTCAAAGACGAAGAAAGAGTGGTGAAGGAAGCGGAGAGATCCGCCGAAGTGACCCATGCACACGAACTAAGCAAGGACGGAGCCGCAGTGCTGGCTTCAGCGATAAATATAGCATCTGATCATCATTGTAAAGCCTCGGCGGCGGAAAGACTCAAGCCTGTAGAGACCGCTGAAAGATTGTCCAAAATAGCTAGAACTGAAGTATTCGCCGAAGCGTTAGAAGAAGTGAAAGAACTCTTAGAGAGCGAAACGAAGAGAGAAGAAGCCGCACGAAGACTCGGTACCGACATATTGATACACCGCTCCGTTCCTTATTCCATATTCAGTTTTTTAGCCGCACCACATTCATTCGAAGAGGCGCTGATGAACGCGATAATGGTGAGAGGTGACAGAGACACCATAGGGGCCATGACCTGCGCCTTATCTGGAGCGTACCTAGGAAAGAGTTCTATCCCCGAACATCTTCTTCAAAAGCTGGAGAACCACGAATATATAGAGAGTTTGGCGATCCAGCTGTTCGAACTCAGTCCCTATATTTGAACACGGAGAGAGGCACGTACATCTCCTTCTCGGAAGTCCCGCCGTGATTACCTACCATGAAGTGCTCTTCCTCGTTCTGAAGCGTATCATAGAATATGTAATCGTCTTTCATCACAAGAGTATAATCGCCTATCCTGTCGTGAAGATCCGGGTTCGGTTCAAAAAGGCCGAAATAATCTTTCTCCACCAGATCCTCGCTCTTATGCAGTTCGCAGAAGTCCCGCAGATTATCTTCCCAGTAGTTTTCGAACTCCTCGGTTCTAGACGGACGTACGTAACAGAAGACGGTTCGATGGTCGCCGCAGAAAGGCAGAGTAAGGCATCTCTTGAAACTAGGATGATCTTTCAGCCTCAAGGCACGCTCCTTCTCCGTATCTATGAATCCGTGATCCGAGGTGACTAGTAAAGTGGTAGATGTTTGGTCTATCCGTTCAACGAACTCTCTCAGCCGATGCTCGATCGCGAGAAAGTGCCTCGCAGCGGAATCGCTGTTTATACCGTCTTCGTGGGCCGCAGCGTCGAAACCGTTCCAATAAGCCCTGATGAACTTTCTTTCCTCCTCTTTGAGTAACCTTTCAAGGACTTCAAACATCTCCTTCAAAGAAGAATAGCCCTTACGTTCGAGGCCCCGGGCGTAAAAGGAGTTGAATGCCGAATCTTTCAACTTTTTCAAGGTCACGTCATAACGCTTTCGAGGGACTTCCTTCATCAGCGGCTCATAAGATAGTATGGAATCGATATCCACTTCAGACTCGCTCAAACACTCCCCGCCGAAGCGGGGTTCGAAGGGAAGTATAGTAGAAACTACGCCCAATTCTTTTATCAGGGTATACCAACCCGTCACCGCGTGTTCCTGGGGAGCGAGACCCGTAAAGAGCGTAGGTATCGCGGAAGCGGTGGACGAAGGAAACACCGAAGTCAACTTCTCTTCAAGATGTTCGTTGAGTATCGTGTCCTTCCCCTTCTCTTTCAGATACTCATAGCCGAGTCCGTCCAAGATCAAAAGAACTATGTTCCGCTTTTCCTTCAATCCCTGGATGTCGAGAGACGGTAAAGGCTCGTACGGCGAATCCGCACCGATGCTCCTCAGAACGGAACTCATCAGGTTTACCAAACTCTTTTCTTCATAATCGGGTGATACCATCAAAGCAACCCACACGATGAAACGATAAATCGTTTTTGTTCATGCAACATAGCGCTCCAACTTTTCCGGTATCAATTCGACACCTAGCCCCGGTCTATCCGAAGTGAAAAGTTTTCCGCTCTCGAAGGTGAGCCCACGGCATAGAGGTTCTGGGAGCATGAAGTGTCCGTCTAGATCCGCGTACTTTATATTATCACTGGAGTTGAAAAGGTGCACAGCGGCGGCCAAAGACTGCTCTATCTCCAGCATACAGCCCACCATCGCCTCCACGTCATAGCGTTCTATGACTTCGACTATCTTCCTGCCGCCCGTGAGGCCTCCACACTTCATCAGCTTTATGTTAACCATGTCCGCCACTTCTTCGACGCATATCTTCTCTGCGCTCTCGTGGCCCTTCATCGACTCGTCCGCCACTATAGGTATAGACGTGTTCTTCGTCACCTCTTTCAATCCCTTCAGGTCTTCCTCGTCCACGGGCTGCTCCACGAATTCGATCCCGTGTCCTTCCAACCTGTCACAGAAATCTTTCGCCTCTTCCACGGAGTATCCCTGGTTCGCATCCAAATATATCTCTATATCGGAGCCTACGGCCTCTCTAACGGCCTGTATCCTCTCCAGATCTTTTTTCATGTCCAGACCGACCTTTATCTTGATAGCCTTGAAACCGCTCTCCAAGTATTCTTTAAGGTGCTCTAGAGTTTCCTTCTCATCCATTATGCCTATCGTTCTATCGGTCATTACGCCCTCGTCTTTTCCGCCGTAAAGTTCGAAGACTCGTTCGCCTTCTAACTTTCCTTTCAAGTCGTGAAGCGCTATATCTAGACCCGCTAGAGCGGAAGGATCCGCCGGATTCATTTCTCTGAACTCACTCCATACTTCCTCTATATCCACGTCCTTGGAGATCAACTCACTTCTGAACTCTTTCAAACAGCTCAAGATCGATCCGTTCGTCTCTTGGGTCACGCCGTTGGAAGCTCCGCTACCCCAACCTACCTTTCCTTCTCCCTCCACTCTAACCACCACGTTCTCAGTGGTGAAGGAGGTACCGGTGGCGATCTTGAAGACCTCTTCGTTCTCTATCTCCAAAGGATAGAAGTCTATCTCATCGATAAGCATCTTGACTCAACTCAAGGGAACAATCTACTCAAAACATATCAAATTTTTGTTCAATTGTTCGATCCTATAGAACCTAGTTCGAAAACGTGGATGTCGACTTAAGAAAAAAGTCATGATCCGAGTAGGGGATCAATAAAGGAGATCATGGAATACGGCATCTACTGTCTGAGTTTCATCCCGTTGATCTCCTCTCGAAAAGAATGGTAACATATTTATAAGACACACCTATCGAGACCAGATGAGGACTCCACCATGGGCATGTCAAACGGTCTTCGGTCCGATTCAAGGTTTCAGGACCTGTGTGAAGTATTTTTATATAGGTTATCATCTATGGAATTACAGTGGTTGAGTCCTCTTAACGTCAAGAAACATATAGGTAGGGAATATAGATGAGTGAAAAAGAAGAAGATGACGACGAGAACGGATCTGGTGAGAGGTGTTATCCCGCTGAAAGTAAGAACAGGGAAGGCAGTATCTGCGTTATACCCGAGAGGTGCAAGGGATGCGGATTCTGCATCGAATTTTGTCCAGTCCAGGCATTAGAAGCGTCGGAAGATACCACGGAAAAAGGCTATCGCCCTCCGAAGATGACCGGAGACTGCGTGTTATGTGGGAAGTGCGAGAAGGTCTGCCCCGAATTCGCTATATATCTCAAAGAGAAGGAAGAAGATGAAGAGAGAGGTGAATGGATATGATGGAGCCAGGTACCTATTTCATGGAAGGCAACACCGCCTGTGCGGAAGGCGCTATAGCCGCAGGATGTAGATTCTTTGCGGGCTATCCGATAACTCCGGCTTCCGAGATACTAGAGAGGATATGCGAACGTTTTCCCGAGGTCCACGGCAGCTACCTGCAGATGGAAGACGAACTCGCGAGCATAGCTTCGATTTTAGGTGCGTCCTGGGCAGGGAGGAAAGCGATGACCGCAACTTCTGGACCCGGTTTCAGCTTGATGATGGAGAACTATGGTTTAGGCCTGATGACCGAGACTCCATGCGTTATAGTCAACGTGATGAGAGGAGGACCTTCAACCGGATTACCCACGATGGTCGCTCAAGGAGACGTGAACCAGACAAGGTGGGGAACCCACGGAGACGTGGGTGTGGTGGTTTACGCCCCGTCATCTCCTCAAGAACTCTTCGATTACACGATAAAAGCGTTCAACACCGCCGAAAAGTACAGACTGCCAGTAGTCATTCTATCAGACGAGATGGTCTCGCACATGACGGAGAAAGTGGAAGTTCCGCCAAAAGACGAGATAGAGATAGTGGACAGGAAGAAACCGGAGGATCCTCCGGAAGAATATCTTCCGTATCGCCCAGATGAAGATCTAGTGCCGCCCATGGCTAATGCCGGAGACGGTTATTCCGTCCACGTCACCGGTTTGACTCATGACGAGAAAGGACATCCATCGGTAGACGAAAAAACCCAGAGCGTTCTGGTCACTAGACTGATAGATAAGATAAGAAAGAACGCTGACGATATACTAGAATATGAAGAGTACAAGGTGGAAGACGCCGATACGATGATCGTGGCCTACGGCAGCGTTTATAGAGCCGCTATCGAAGCGGTTGATATGGCGAGAGAAAAGGGCTATAAAGTCGGTCTTCTTCGACCATTGACCATATGGCCCTTCCCTGAGGAGAGGATCTACGACCTCGCGAGAGAAGGCATAGATTCGTTCCTCGTCGCGGAGATAAACTTCGGCCAGATAGTTTACGAAGTGGAGAGGTGTACTGGTGGCGCATCTGATACGTATCTCGCTCCGAGGATGGGCGGAACCATCCATACGCCAGAAGAGATAGTAGACCGGATAGAAGCCATAGACCGTGGAGAGATCCCGGCCTTCAAGGAGTGATTATCATGAGCATAAGAAAGAGTAGAGATTGGTTTTCCCCGGATTATATGGAGCAGAAGTCAAAGAAAGAAGGCACGTACGGTCTTCATCCTTTAGACAATTACCTGAGAAAGGACAGGATCCCGCACATCTGGTGCCCGGGCTGCGGATTGGGCATAATACTGAACTCTTATCTCAGGGCGCTGAAGAATTCAGACATAGCTCCCGAAGATACCGCCGTCGTCTCCGGTATAGGCTGCAGCGGGCGAGCCGCAGGTTACGTCGACGTGGATTCCTTCCATGTGACTCACGGTAGGGCCATACCCTTCGCTACAGGTTTGAAAGTCGGGAACAAGGACCTTGTAACCACCGTATTCAGCGGAGACGGCGATCTTTTCGCCATAGGCGGCAACCATTTTATCCACGCGGCCAGGCGCAACGTAGATTTCAACGTCATATGTGTCAACAACTTCAACTACGGCATGACGGGGGGTCAGGCGGGACCGACCACGCCACAAGGCGCCAAAACATCCACCACGCCTTGGGGCGGTTTCGAACAGCCCTTCAATCTTCCGGCCGTAGCTGCCGGCTCGGGAGCGGTTTACGTGGCTAGATGGACAACTTATCATGTTGAGAAACTTATCGAATCCTTTGAAGAAGCTCTCAACAAGCAGGGTTTCTGCTTCATCGAAGTCCTCTCCCCTTGCCCGACAGGTTATGGTCGAAAAGTTGGATTGAAGACTGGTAAAGAGACCATGAAGTACTACAAAGAGAACAGCGAGATAAAGCCGGATGCCGATCCTTCCGAAGTGGCCTTAGATCCCGAGGACCCAGAAAGCAAGATAATCGTGGGGAACTTTGTCGATAGGGAGGCGCCGACCTATCAGGACGAAAGAGGTAAAGTGTTCGGAGAGGCTAGAAAAAAAATGGAGGTGGACGGATGAAAAAAGAGATACGCTTTTCCGGCTTCGGCGGACAGGGCGTTATCCTGATGGGACACATCTTCGGAGAGGCGGCGGTCATCGACGGCAAAGACGTCACCTTGACTAAAAGTTACGGCCCCGAGGCCAGAGGAGGCGCCTGCAGCACCGACATAATAATAAGTGACGACAGAGTCCACTATCCACAGGTCAGAGAACCGGACATATTGATATCCATGTCGCAGTCCGCTTTGGACACGTACGTTTCCGAGCTCAAGGAAGACGGCCTGCTTCTGATAGATACCGGTCTGGTGGAATCTTCGAGAGAGGCCGAAGGACTTCACGCCACTGAAATAGCCGGGGAAGAACTGGGCCTTAAGATGGTCGCCAATATAGTGATGCTGGGCTACTTCACGGCTAAAACGAAACTGGTCAGTAAAGATTCCATGGAAGAAGCCGTGGCTAAACTGGTGCCGGAGGGCACCGAAGAGAAGAACATAGAGGCCTTCAACAGAGGATACGAGGAAGGAAATAAGTGAGTATGAAAGGGCCTAGGCTCATCGCGCTGCCGCTGGTACTGACGTTCTTCCTCTTCCTTCTTATCATACTTGTAATTTTATCACTCGTTATCGGCTCAGTTTTCAGAGCTTTGGGCTTCTCTCCTTTAGCCACTATAGCCATCTTTTTTTTCTCTCTGCTGGGAAGTACCGTGAACATACCTATCTATACGAAAAAACTGAAACGACCGATCAGTATGAACAGACCCAGATCGATGTTAGGCCTATTATATACGGGCATGAGTGACAAGACCATCACCAAGACCACGGTAGCTGTCAATCTCGGAGGTGCGGTGATACCCATGCTCGTTTCTTTTTACCTTATCTTCACTAACCTGGAGCTTTGGACTCAGTTCTTGATCGGTATCCTAGTGGTCAGTGCGGTATCTTACAGGTTCTCCAAGATACTTCCTGGTGTCGGCATAACTCTTCCTCTGTTCATACCTCCCATAATCGCGGCGGTTATAGCTGTGCTGCTCCCCGGCGAACCTAACACCATCATCGCCTTCGTTTCCGGAGTTTCGGGTGTACTCGTAGGAGCGGATATATTGAACTTGGTTAAAGCCGAAAAGCTCGGATCTAGGACCTTGAGCATAGGTGGAGCGGGAACTTTTGACGGTATATTTTTGACCGGTATCGTTTCTGTACTCCTTGCTGCTTTAGGATGAGTAAATTCAGAAAGATATATTTTTGAAGACATCTTTTACTTTGACGATGGATATGAGCGAAAACGTGAAGATGGAAGAGATGAGCTGGAAAGAGTTGGAAGAGAAGATGGAAGGTGGAAAAGACACTATTGTGATCATGATGGGGTCGTTCGAACAGCATGGACCGCACCTTCCGCTGTATACCGACAGTTTCATCTCGGACGAACTGGGAGAGAGGATAGCGAACAAGTTGGACTACGCTCTCATGGGACCGACCATACCTTTCGGAGTCTCACAGCACCACATGGATTTTACCGGGACCGTTTCGCTGTCGGATAAAACTTTCATAGAACTCGTCAAAGAACACTGTAGAGCTTTCGACGAGCATGGATTCGAGTTCGTTGCGCTCGTACCTTTCCACGGGGGGAACTTCGCTCCGGTCAAGGCCGCTGCTCCCGAGATAAAAGAAGAGATGAAAAATTCGAAGATCATTACCGTTGCGGACCTGGAAAAGAACACCGAGGTGATGCTGGAATCTTTCAAAAAAGCCGGTATAGATTACGAAGAGAAGCCGATACATTCTGGCGCCACCGAGACATCGATCATGCTCGCCATAGATGAGGGACTAGTCGACCGAGATGAGATGGAGAAGGGCTATGAAGGCGAATTGTCAGAATCCGAACTTTTCACCGAAGGTCTCAGGTACTTTACCGAGAACGGCGTTTTAGGAGACCCGAGAAAAGCTTCGAAGAGAGCCGGCAAGATCATGCTTGAAGATCTTTCTCAGGATCTCGCTGAAAGGATCGATAAAAAAAGAAAGAGGTCCGTATAAGGTACGAAACGTTTCATCAGAGCCCGATAACATCCGGTCGAGATCTATCTCCATCCGTATCCCCGTCCAAGATCAATCCCAACCATATTCTGGGTCTTCTGGCATTATCACCCATAGGATTATGTATATCAAGATGGCCGTACCTAGAGACGCGAAGGCAAGGACGATCCATATGATCCTGACGAGAACGGGGTCTACATCAAAATACTCGGCGAAACCTCCGCATACGCCTCCTAACAATTTTTCCCTCCTGGATCTTCGCAGTCTCTTTCGATCTCCAAATCGGTCCGCCTCTCCATCCATATTTATACACCTGGGTATGTTCTATAGTGGATAAACTTCTTCATACTTTAATCTTATCAAACCTCGTCAACATCAGATCCGATCACGCCCTTCTATGGGAGAAGATATATATCCTCTCTGATCTCTTTAAACCGAGAAGGTCTGTGGAAGTGTTAGATCATGTGGATCCAAGCGGCGGAACTGGCGGTTATGATCGTTCTCATGTTGTGGGTCAATAAGGATGTTATAGGGGAAGACATTATCTGCGGAACAAAATAATGTCATCCCCTGCTAGTGAAGGACCCAGAAAATACGAACATCTGTGTCCTTCACTATAGAGAGCATGATTTTATAACCTCGTTTTTTGGATCTGGGTCGGCGCTACGGTTCTGGCTTATTACTTCGTATATTCGATAACGGGAGTGATCGTCGTTTTTCTTTTGTACCTGGGCTGGAGCAGAGCGTTCGTGAAAAGGATGGAAGAGGGAAAGATCTGAGTCTGTAAAGGATCAAACATTAGCCGGGTCATGACCGTCTTCCGTCACATAAATTTTACTCTTTTTAAAAATGACAGCTTACCAAATTCCGTTTCATAGGAAACTATTTTATAAGACCGTTTCATGCGAAACTAGTATCGGACCATGACCGACGATCCTTCAACCCTAAAGAACGTTTATAAAAAACTCAAACAAAAGATGGGTAGACCCAGTAAGGACGAGATCTTGGAAGGGAATACAATAGGGGTGATGTTCAAACTGGCCTGGCCCATAATGGTGGCCACTTTTCTAAGGACTCTTTACAATCTTGTCGACACCATCTGGCTGGGTAGATTACCGGCGGAAGAAGCACGTTACTCGGTCACGGCGGCCAGTCAAGCCTGGTCCGTGGTGTTCATTATCATGTCAGTAGAGATCGGGATGGGCATCGCGGCTCTAGCATTGATATCTCAATATACAGGAGCAAAAAAATATGATAAGGCATCTGAATACGCGGGTCAACTCTACTTTCTCGTCATCGTCTTATCCATCGTCTTGGGAGTGATAGGCTACTTTACCAGTCCCATCCTGTTAGAAGTTCTTACCGGCCCGGAATCTGCGGAGCTGGCCGCATACGGTACCAGTTATCTACAGATCATCTTTATGGGCATACCCGCGATGTTCCTTTTCTTCGCTTTCATGTTCATCTTGAGAGGGTGGGGAGACAATATCACGCCCATGAAGATAGTGGCGGTCACCTCTGTGTTAAATATGGTGATAGACCCCATACTGATATTTGGATCTGGGGCCGTTATAAATCTAGGTCCTGTAAGTTTCACGGTTCCGACGATCTTCGGATATTCGATACCAAAGATGGGCTTAGAGGGTGCCGCTTATGCGACGATAGGGACTAGAGCGTTGGGTGCGATATATTCTTTCTACTTGATGTTCTCAGGCAAATTGGGTATAGAACTCAAGCTCTCATATCTCATCCCGGACTTCACCAAGATAAAGCATTTCATCAAGATCGGAATCCCGGCCGCATCGGGAAGATTTTTCAGTGCACTGGGATTCCTTATCCTCTGGGGGATAATCTATAGATTACCCAACCCCGATGTGGCAGGGGCCGCCTACGGCGCCGCCAGCCGTATACTCAACATCACATTTTTGGTCGTGGGTGGGGTGACCATGGCCATGAGTACCATGGTAGGTCAGAGCCTCGGCGCCGACATGATAGAGAGGACGGAGAAGGTTACAAGGACAGGACTCATCGCCTTGGCCGGGCTGACATCCGTGATAGCGGTAATGATATTCCTTACGAGGAACATCCTCATGGGCTTTATAGTACCTGAAAATCCTGAGGTGATCAGTTCCGGGGCTGAATTTTTATTTATATTCTCATTATCGATGCCTTTCTTCGGGATCTTCAGGGGTATCACGGATATTTTAGGGGGTTCTGGACATACGACGCAAAAGATGGTGCTCGATCTTAGCAGGATATGGGCCTTCAGATTACTTTTCGTTTTCATCTTAGCACTGGTCATAGGGATGGATTCTACCGGTGTATGGATCGGCATGGCTATCAGCAACGTAGTGGCTGCGGGAGTCGGCTTCTTCGTTTACTCTATGGGTTGGTGGAAAGAAAAAGTTATACACGACGAACCGACTTCTAGACCCGATCTGCACACAAAGAAAAATGATGATGGATATAATTGAGTGTGAAAATATGAGAGTTGGATAGGAGGAAAAAGATGGTTGAAGACTACTCTGAGGAGGATTCCATACATAAGCTGCACCAGATAGTTCATAAAAAATTGATCAGCTTTATCCGAAAGGAGATGGAGCCCTACGATTTCAGTAGGGGAGAATTCCCGGTTCTCTTCAAGCTTATAAAGAACGGAGACGGCAGGACCCAAAAGGAGATATGTGAGATGCTGTACGTCTCAAAATCCACCACATCCAAGATAATCCAAAGCCTGGTGGAAAAGGGCTATCTGAGGAAGGAAAAAGATGAGGAGGACAAAAGAGCGATGAGGATATTTCTCACGGAAAGGAAAGATGAGATAGAGGACCTCATCAAAGAATTGGACGAAAAAGCGGAAAACAAGATGCTAGAGGGGTTCGAGGAAGAAGAAAAAAAGCATCTGAGGGATTACTTTGAGAGGATTTTAAAAAATTTGGAGCGTTGATTTAATACCGAAGAGAGAACCAGAGGAACGATCCGATCAAGACCCCACTTACTAGTCCGGAGATAGCACCCGCGGAAAAGGCTGTGGTATAAGCGACTGCGGTACTCCACGCGAACACGAGTCCGAGCGCGATCCCAACAAGCGTTCCCCATCCCATGCCGAAAGGTATGATCAGAAATTCTCTTTGACCGAACCACTTTTTTATCAAACCCAAGGCACAGATGGAACCTATGATTATACCTGCGGCAACACCGTTGGTAAGTCCGATGCTAGTCCCCATATTGAATAAAGCACCGGTGATTATCCAAACCGGCGTTCCGACCACGAGACCTAGCGTAAAACCCGTGGCGCCGAGATGTTTAGATGAATCATTATTCTCCATAGGATATCATACAGCCTATATTATTTATATTATTCTATCTCATCTCTCTCCGATCACCCAGTAGTGATCCTGCGTTGATCCGGTATCGATCATCTTGAAATCTTTTTCCTCCAAAATTTCCACTGCCTCCTCTTTGGTCAACCTCACATGCGAAGGAGGGCCGTTTTTTGTTACTTTTTGCTTGTCCCAATCCACTATCAAAAGTCCGCCGTTTTTTTTCATGACTCTATGGACTTCATTCAGAGTCGAGAAGTCGTCGAGCTCGTGCAGAACGTTCAACATGAAAGTCTTGTTTACCTCGCTATCTGGTAAAGGGATCTCGGTCTCTTCGGAGAGAAGGACTTCGACGTTCTTTGCTCCATGTTCTTCAAGCCTCTCTTCAAGTTTCTTCACCATCTCTTCCTGCACATCAACGGCGTAGATTTTTCCGCGCTTTGCTCTCTCGGCGGCGGGAAAAGTCAAGAAACCGGTACCGGCACCGAGGTCCAATATAACGTCGTCTTCTTCTACCTTCAATAATGAAAATATATATTCTGGCCTCTTCCTTTCTTCGGAATCTAAGCAATCTGCTCGACTTGGATCGTACTTATGACCGCTCATGGTGAGGGATTTGAAACATTCTCTATTAATCTTGTCCTAGGGCGAAAAGGTTTATCTACGCCGGCTCTTATAGACAAACATGAGCAAGGGAAGTATAATCGCCATGGGAGGCAACATAGATCTTAGACCGGACACACCGCTTTTCAAGGAATATTTCAACATAGCCCAGAAGATAACTTCCGGTACGCCGACCATAGGGATCATACCCACCGCCAGCGGTACACCTGAAGTGAGCATGCAGGGTTATACAGAACTTTTCGAAAGCTTCAGTTCTAAAACAGTAGTTATAGATCCAAAGGACAGAGAAGAAGCTAACAGCGAGGAGACGGTAAAGAAGGTAGAGAAGAGCGACGCCTTCTTTTTGACCGGTGGTCACCAGTTACGGATCACTGCTCTCCTAGGCGGAACAAAACTGGTAGAGAAGGTTAAAGAAAAATTTGAAGAAGGAGCTTTGATCGGAGGTACCAGCGCCGGTTCCGTCTGTTTGACCACCATAATGATCTCCGGCGACCTACTGAAAAGACCTTTCGTTCACGGGCAGGTCGAACTGACCCAGGGACTGGGTTTCATACCGGATATGGTGATAGATACACATTTTACGGAGAGGGGAAGATTTCCCAGGTTGATCCACGTCGTGAGTGAAAATCCTGCTATGAAGGGCATAGGGATAGGAGAAGGCACAGCCGCGGTGTGGAACCTTGAAAAAGAGGAGTTCCGAGTGATCGGTAGGAATACCGTAGCGGTAGTGGACGGCGTGAACATATCTAAGAACAACGCTCCCGATCTGGAATTCGGAGAACCGATCTCGGTGAGCGGCGTAGAGGTCCATGTGTTAAGCAGCGGCGCCCGTTTCGATTACGACAAGTGCGAGATGTTCCTGCCGGAAGAGGACTAGTCTCTGTACTTGTTCTTTATCATCTGTTCTGGGTCGAATATCTCGTCCAATTTATTTTCGGGCAGAACTTCTTTTTCTCTAGCCAGTTCTTCAAGGGAAACGTCCCTTTCCATGGCCTCTCTAGCGAGTTTCGCCGCTTTCAGATAACCTATCTCTGGTGACAGTAGAGTGGCTAGAGCTGGAGTTTTTTTCATATTATTTCGACAGACCTCTTCGTTCGCTTCTATACCACTGACACACTTCTCCTCGAAGACCGGCAAATAGTTATTCAGCATCTTTATCGAATCTATGATGTTGTAAGTCATCAGAGGGACCATCACGTTCATCTCCATCTGCCCGGCCTGATTCGCTAGGGAGTTCGAGGAATCTCTCCCTACGATCTGGAAGCAGATCATGTTCAAACATTCAGCCATCACGGGATTCACCTTTCCCGGCATCATAGAAGAACCGGGTTGGACTTCGGGTAATCCTATTTCGACTATACCGGTTTTAGGGCCAGAGGCTAAAAATCTGAGATCGTTCGCGATACGTATCAGTTCAGTAGCCAGGTCCTTTAAAGAGGAAGAGTATTCGGCCATCAAAGCTCGGCTGTGGATCGATTCGAATGAATCCCTAGCGGGTTCATAATTTCTGTCGAAAAGTTTCGACAATTCTTTTAAAACCTCTTCTCTGAATCCTTCAGGTGTATTAGCTCCTCTTCCTGTAGCAGTGCCGCCTATCGGAAGTTCAAGAAGGTTGTGAAGTGATCGCTCCAGTCTTTCCTTGGTTCTTTTTATAGCTGAAGCGTAGGCCACAAATTCGTCACCTAAACTTATCGGAACGGCGTCCATCAGATGAGTCCTTCCCGCTTTACCTACATCCTTGAACTCTTCGCCTTTGGAGCGGAATGAATCCGCCAGTGATCCTAAATTGGCCAGTAATGTTTCAGAAGTTTCGATCATCGCTATATGCGACGCGGTGGGAAAAGTATCGTTGGTCGACTGGGACATGTTGACGTGGTCGTTAGGATGTATCTTGTCGTATCCACCTTTATCCTCTCCCATCCTCTCTAATGCTATGTTGGCGATAACTTCGTTCACGTTCATGTTGAAAGATGTTCCGGCTCCTGCCTGGTAAACGTCCACGACGAACTGATCCTGGTAGTCTTTTTGGAGGATCTCGTCACAGGCTTTGATTATGTACTTTCCTATGTCCTGGTCGAGTTTGCCGCATTTCATATTGGCTATAGCACACGCTTTTTTTAACATCACGTAAGCCTTTACAAACTCCGGACTCTCGGTCGACCCGCTGACCGGAAAATTTTCTAGCGCTCTTACTGTCTGAATGCCGTAATATGCTCCTTCCGGCACCTCTTTTTCACCCATACTGTCTTCTTCAGTCCTAGTCATCCTTTCTCCCCTCCAGTTCCTGTCTAGCTTTACCTATACCGAAGTTGGGCGGCACTCCTTTCGGACAGACTTTTCTACAGTTCGTGTAGAAGTCGCAGGCCCACCATCCGTCCTCTTCGTCTGCTGAAGCCAATCTATCTTCGTTATCTCTTGGATCGATATGAAAACGGTAGAGC
>Ga0207421_10001507_pt1 | contig 29877 bp, 27 predicted proteins | sample SodLakKL_010_SED_4_FD_187542 | JGI IMG/M metagenome (GOLD analysis project Ga0207421, IMG submission 187542) | Alkaline sediment microbial communities from Lake Tanatar, Kulunda Steppe, Russia - 8KL_010_SED (SPAdes) (version 2) | ecosystem: Environmental > Aquatic > Non-marine Saline and...
ATATTAATACCTCCTTTTAAAATTGTTTTTAATTTGTAACTACTCAGGCTCTATGTGAATAATGGTAACTTGACACCAGGTCCGACCTCCATGGGGAGGATTTAAAGGTGGGAGGTTTTTTTATTATCTAAGCTTTCAAACCGTGAGTAGTTTTTTTAATTTAAATAATCAGGTATTTACTGCTTGAGCACTATTAAAAATTACACTTGTAATTCTTAAGTAGTTAATTATATTTTAATTATTATCCCCTGCACCTGCTCACCTTAAACATTACCAGTTATTTGCCCTGTTGACAACCTGATTGTACAATAACTCTGATATTCCTGAATATGAACTTATATATGACTCTGCCCCGGCTTGTGTTATAATAATTTTAGCCAATCAGACAATTTATAAATTATTTTTGATGATAAAAATAACTGGTACGAAGGGGGCAAGGTATCTGTGAAAAAGGCAGTTTTATTAATAATTCTGGTTTTACTAATACCTGCATCCATTGGCTTGATTTTATCTACGCCTTCCTGGATTGAAGGGCGGTTGACTTCTATATTCAACGAAGAACCCGTTCACCATAACCAGGATAGTAAAAAAGAAAAAGAACAACGGCCTAAAGAAGCTACTATTCTGGCTACCGGGGATATCATGGTTCATTCCAGGCAGTTTAACGAAGCTAAAGAAAGAGGTGATAATGCTGATTACTGTTTTAGTGGAAGTTTTAAGCATATTACACCTTACCTTAAAAAAGCTGACCTGGCCGTGGCTAACCTGGAAACAACTTTCGGAGGGGGTAGACCCAGGGGATATCCCCGTTTTAGCGCTCCCGATGAACTTGCATCAGATTTAGAAGATGCGGGTTTTGATTTGCTGTGTACTGCCAACAACCACTCGTTGGATACTGGAAAAGAAGGGTTGTACCGTACCCTGGAGGTAATAGAAGAAGAAAATTTAAAGCCTTTTGGAACATTCAGGAGCCGGGAAGAAAGAGATGCCCCACTGTTGGTTGACGTTAACGGAATAAAGGTGGCTTTTTTAGCGTATACCGACAGTACCAATGCCATCCCTGTCCCCGAGGGCAAAGATTATATAGTAAATCTTATCGAAGTTGATAGTGAAGAAGGTTTACAAGAAGCCGAAAAGCTCATTGAAGCTGACATTTTAACTGCCAGGGATAAGGGAGCAGATATCGTAGCTGTTTACATGCATTGGGGCTGGGAATATCACCTTCCGGGGCCCAACCCTGTACAAGAAAGGCTGGCCAAAAAGGTAGCTCGCTTGGGAGGGGATATAGTATTTGGTTCCCACCCCCATGTTATACAACCTATGGAGTTTATTGAAACTGAAAAGGAGTGCGGAAACACCAGGGAAACACTTGTGGTTTACTCAATGGGTAATTTTATATCCAACCAACATAAAATACCTGGCTCAATTCCTACAGAAGAAGTAAAATACGGTCTTTCAGTACGGGTTCACCTTAAAAAAGACAAAACCGGAAACAGTGCTGAAATAGACGAAGTTGATTATATAATAAGCTGGGTTAACCGTGATCACAAACACCAGGTAATCCCGGTGCATAACCTGCTGGATGCTGACCCGGGAGAATATAATATTCCCGGAGACAAATTACACAAGTATGAGCGCATAGAACCAGTCACCATAAAAACCATGAAGCGCCTGGAAGAGTTTCAACCCGTGTCTTCACTGATAGAAGTTATAGAAAATTAGACGGTAAGCTTGTACTGCTAACCACAGCCTAAACCTGGTGTATTCAAACTTCTGTTTTAAGAATTAATCCTGTGGGGATTGAATAAACTACATGTAGTCGTAAGGAGGGGTTTCTTGAAAATAGGTATTTTTACGGACAGCTTTCGACCATATACAAGTGGTGTAGTTCGTTCTATAGAGTTATTTACTCAAGAATATTTAAAAAAGGGGCACCAGGTGTATATTTTTGGCCCCGGAGCCCCCTTTAGTATGAATAAATGGGAAACACATGAGCATGAGAGTGAAGACGGTGTTTACCGCTTTTTTGCTGTCCCCGTACCTACATTTTCCGAATACGCCATTCCCATTCCCGTTTCACCGCAACTTCGCGCTACGGTAAAAAAAATTGGTTTGGATATAATCCACGCCCATTCTCCTTTTTTAATGGGAAGGCTGGGAGCAAGGGCTGCAAAAATATTTAATATACCCCTGGTTTTCACCTTCCACACTCTCTACGATCAGTATGTTCACTATATGCCCCTGGCCCGCAGTGCATCACGGAAGGTAGTGCGGGTTATAGCCAGGGACTTTTGCAACCGCAGCGACCTGGTAATTGCCCCCTCATCCCCGGTTAGAAAATACATGAGGAAAATAGGGGTTAAAACCGGGGCAAAAGTAATACCTACCGGCATAGATTTAAACGAATTTAATAACACTAATAATCGCTGGCTGAGGGATAATTACCAAATCCGTGAACACGAAAAAATATTGCTTTTTGTGGGCAGGCTTGGAAAAGAAAAAAATGTTGTGTTTCTTTTAAAAGCTTTTAAAAAAGTTCTCCAACATCACCCCCACGCCAGAATGGTTATGGTTGGCAGCGGGCCCATGAAAAATGAACTAATAAAGTTTGCTCGCAGTTTAAATATTGAAGATAAGATAATATTTACCGGGCTACTACCGCGTAACAAGGTTGTGCACTGCTATGCCAGTGCCGATATTTTTACCTTCCCTTCAGTAACTGAAACCCAGGGACTGGTTATAGGTGAAGCCAAAGCTTGCGGTCTTCCTACTGTTGCTATAAACGCTTTTGGAACCCCGGATATGGTTAAAAAAGGAGAAGACGGTTTCCTGTGCAGTCCTTCATTGGAGGATTTTAGTAGTAAGGTTATCCGGCTATTAAAAGACGAAGAGCTTTACCGGAAAATGAGTCAAAATGCCCGGGAAAATTCAGTTTTGCTTTCTTCTTCTTACTGTGCCGATTTAATGCTCGCGGAATACGAAAAACTGGCGCAAACAAAAACTGCCCCTGGCTCCCGCATTAAAAAAAAGCGTAAGGCAAAGAATGTCAAAAAATAATTTATCGCTAACAGAAGATTTCAACCTGGAGCGTTTATGTCTTTAAATTTTTAGCCTTTTCTATTCTTTCCAGCACTTTTTCTTTTCCCAGGATAATCATAATGTTGTTAAGCTCGGGGCCCATTAATTTACCGCTCAAGGCAGCCCTTACAGGTTTAACAATTTTTGATAGCGAAATATTGTTCTCCTCGCTTAATTCTTTAAACGAAGCCTGTATATTTTCTGGAGATAATTCCTCCAGGGAAGCCAGCTTTTTATATACCAGTTCCAGGTTACCGCTGGTTTCCTCCCTGGAAAATACTTTTTTTAAGGCATCTTCATGAAAAGCAAAATCTTCGGTAAAAAAGAAATCACATAGTTCCGGCAGTTCTTCCAGCGACTTTATCCTCTCCCTGGATACTTCAAGCACTGTTTTTACCATATCTTTTTCCTGGGAGGTTATTTCATCAGGCACCATACCTTTATTCTGTAAAAACGGAATAGAAATTTCAGTAAGCCTGTCCAGGTCAGCTTCCCTTATATAATGGCCGTTAATCCAGGCAAGTTTTTTTTCATCGAAGACGGCGGCAGTTTTTCCTACTTTATTAATATCGAAATGCATTACCGCTTTATCCATGGTAAATAATTCTTCATCATCCGGTGGAGCCCAGCCCATTAAAACCAGGTAATTGGTTAAAGCTTCTGCCAGGAAGCCCCTTGCCCTGAATTCTTCAACCGAAGTAGCGCCATGCCTTTTACTCAGTTTGGTTTTATCCGGGGCCAGTATAACTGGAACATGGGCAAATAAAGGCGGGCGGTATCCCATGGCTTCGATGAGCATCAGCTGCCGGGGCGTATTCGACAGGTGTTCTTCCGCCCTTATTACGTGGCTAATTTGCATATAAACGTCATCTACTGCACTGGCGAAATTGTAAGTGGGAAGCCCGTTGGATTTAAGTATTATAAAATCATCCAGGTGCCGGTTTTCAAATACCACCTCACCTTTAATCTGGTCTTCTACGGTAGTTTTACCTTCCTCCGGGGACATAAGTCGCACTACACAGGGGAGGTTATTTTCCTTGAGTTCCTTAACCCTTGAATTTTCCAGGTTACGACACTTGCCGGGGTATAAAAACGGGATCCCCTTCCTTTTGGCCTCTTCTCTTCCTTCCTGGAGTTCTTCTTCGGTACAAAAACACCAGTAAGCCCTTCCATTTTCCAGCAGACGATTTATTTCTTTTTTATACAAATCCAGGCGTTCTGACTGATAATAGGGAACGTATTCCCCTCCCCTGCCGGGTCCTTCATCCCAATCTATGCCCAGCCATTCCAGGGATTCCAAAATATTATCCACGAATTTTCTTTCGGAACGGTCTGAATCAGTATCGTCTACACGAAGTATAAACGCACCCTTGTTTTTCCTGGCAAAAAGCCAGTTTAAAATAGCAGTTCTGGCTCCGCCCACGTGAAGCTCGCCAGTAGGGCTAGGTGCAAATCTTACCCTTATCGAACTCAATATTTATCACTCCCGGATCAAGACTTGTACATTTGCAGGCTCGTTTTGTAATATAACACATATAAAATGAAAAATCTACTGGTTTAATGCTATTAATAACTTCTTATTTAAACTGATTTAAAGCCATTTGAATCTGTTGGGCACACTCCTCTGCTTTTTCTGCAGACATCTCAAACATGTTTCTGGCCTGTTCATTTTCGGTATCTTCAGCTGCTTCTCTTAATTCCCGGGCCGATTCTTTAAAGTTTTCCAGGCACATTTCTACACGATTTCTAATATCCATAAGGTAAAACCTCCCGTTTAAGTAAGTAGATAGTTAGTTTAAATCCCGTCACGTGTATTATGCCCGACCCGGGTAAAAAATAAACACGCAGCACCCGGTAGTTACTTTTATGGTAACTACACAGTACGTATAAAAAAATATGTATAGGGAAGTATAAATAATGAACCCCACAAAGGTTGCAAAAGCCAGTAAACTCAGCCGGAGTTTACCATAAGTCTACTTCTTTGTGGGGTTCGCTTTATTTGAATTTAGCCCAGAACTGCCAGAAGGAGTCCCGCCGCCAGGGCTGAACCTATAACCCCGGCTACATTTGGCCCCATGGCATGCATTAGCAAGTAATTGTCGGGGTTCTCCTCTTTGCCCACAGCTTGCGATACCCTGGCCGCCATGGGAACCGCAGAAACCCCTGCCGATCCTATCAAGGGATTAATGCTTTCTTTTTTAAACATATTTAGAAGCTTACCCATTAAAGTTCCAGCTGCAGTTCCCAGGGAAAACGCTAAAAGTCCCATCAGGATAATTTTTAACGTGTCTGCAACCAAAAAATCACCGGCTGTGGCTTTGGCACCAACCGAAACACCAAGAAGTATCACAATTATATTATTCAACTCGTTCTGTGATGCTTTACTAAGCCTTTCCGTAACGCCGCATTCCCGAAACAGGTTGCCCAGCATAAGCATTCCCAAAAGCGGCAGTGCCTCGGGCAAAAGCAGGCCGGTAAATATAATAACCACTATGGGGAAAATTATCTTTTCGCTTTTGCTTACTGGACGCAGCTGCTTCATCTTAATTTTTCTCTCTTGTGGATTGGTAAGCAACTTCATTATTGGAGGTTGGATTATGGGCACCATGGCCATGTAGGAATACGCTGCAATGGCTATTGTTCCCATTAATTCAGGAGCCAGTTCACTGGAAGCAAAAATGGCGGTGGGCCCATCCGCCCCGCCAATAATTCCAATGGCCCCGGCTTGCTGCGGGGTAAAATTAAGAGCCACTGCACCAATAAAAGTAGCAAATATTCCGAACTGGGCCGCTGCTCCCAGCAGAAAAGTTACCGGGTTGGCTATTAGTGGGCCAAAATCAGTCATGGCGCCAACCCCCAGGAAAATTAGCGGGGGATAAATCCCTTTATCTACACCTAATGAAATGTAATATAAAAGCCCGCCTTCATCCATTAAAGTATTTAGCGGGAAATTGGTTAAAAGTACTCCAAAAGCTATGGGTACCATTAAAAGCGGTTCGTACCTTTTTACTATACCCAGGTAAAGCAGCAAACAGGCTATGATTTTCATTACCAGCTGATATACAGATATATTCAGGAAACCTGTAGTTTCAAAAAAATCCAGAAACATCTCCAGCATAACACTGCCCCCTCTATTTTATTACCGCCAGGGTGTCTCCGCTGTTTACCGTATCACCTTTTTTTACATTTATTTCTGCTACTGTCCCGGAAACCGGGGAAGTTATTTCGTTTTCCATCTTCATGGCTTCCAGTATTAATAGAAGGTCCCCTTCTTTTACTTCCTCTCCAGGCTGTGCTTTTACCTCAATTATCGAACCTGGCATGGGTGCATTTACACTGGTCCCTTCCGCGGGCTCAGCCGACTTATCATCCTGCTTCTTTTCTTCAACACCAGTATCCTCATTTTTGTCGGCAGTGGCATTACTCCCGGTTTCTTTAGGAGCAGTTTCTTTTAGTTCTTCTTTTCCTGATACTTCCTGGTATTGTTTCTCTTTTAAATTATCTTCCGATTTATCTTCCGATTTATCTTCCGATTTATCTACTGAGACTTCCTCTACTATAACATCAAATGACTGCCCGTCTACAGTTACTTTAAAAGACCTTTTTACCATATCTCTCCCTCCTTGTTCTTTCTAATTCCTCTCCGGCGTTAAGCAATTCTTTTCTCCCCTCCATTAACCAGGTATTTTTACTTGAAGTACCTGTGGATTTACGGATGCCGGTTATGACAAATTTTCTGTTTTCCCCGTATTTGTGGTAAATACATTCGTATACAGCGGCAGCTATAGCAGCAATTTTTTCCGCGGCAATAGCGTCTCCCAGGGGATATACGCTGGAAGTTACCGGTGTCTCTTCCCTGCCAACTTCAACTTTCGGCCCCAGCAGCTTACCAAGCAGTACCATAAACAAGTATAAAATAAAGAGGGTTGCAATAACAGTAGAGAAACCTATCACCATTATTTTAACCGCTTCCAGTATTTCTTCCATTTCCCATTCTCTCCTTATGTACGGGTTACAACAAATATATTAAACACTTTTTATATTTTATCATTTTATCGTATTATAAAAAAGCATTTTTATTGTAAGCGTATCTTAATTTTTCTTTTTTTATATTTACGAGGGTTCCATAATCCAGGGATATATACCCCGGGTAAATAATATTACCGTCACCGTGAAAATCCGAACCGCCAGTTACCAGAAGTCCTTCTTCTTTGGATATTTTCTTGTAGTATTCGTTCTGCTGTTTTTCGTGTTCCGAATGAAATGCCTCCACCCCTTTTATGCCAACTTTTTTAAAGTAACCAATACTTTCCCGGTCTTCTCCGGTAATCCCCGGGTGAGCCAACACAGTAACAGCTCCCGAGCGGTTTAGAATACGTATAGTCTCTTCACAACTCAACTTTTTTCGAGGTATGTAAGCAGGCCTGCCCCTTTTCAAAAAACCATCAAAAGCATCCTCAATTAAATTTACATATCCCTTTTTTACCATTACCCTGGCCAGATGCAGCCTTCCGGGGGCCGCTTTCCCGACTTCTTTCATTAATTCTTTCCATCCAATCCGGATATTTATTTTTTTCAATTTGTTTAGCATACGGTATGCTCTTTCATACCTGTCTTCTTTAAAACGTAACAACAATTTTTCCAACCTCCCGGGTATATAATAATAATACCCCAGCACGTGGATCTCCCTTCCTTCGAAATTGCAGCTGACCTCTACGCCGGGAACAACTTCTATATTGTGAAGTTTGCCGTATTTCATGGCTTCCGGAAGGCCGCTTATAGTATCATGATCTGTTATGGAAACTGCTCTTAAATTATTTTGTTTGGCCATTTTTATAATTTGTTCCGGGGTATACAGGCCATCCGAATAAGAGCTGTGTATATGCAGATCTATTTTTTCTTGCATCTTATTTTCCTCTCATGATAATTTTTGCTTTCTTTTATTTACTAAATTTACGGGATAACATTATATAACAGATTCCTTACGTTTCCCGAAAAGATTAATTCTATTTCGTATGGTAAAAATCCTTTTTCCAGCAGCCCCGCAGCCAACAATTTATAACAGGTGCAGTCGTATATTTCATTTACAGTTACATTTATTCCGTCGAAATCAGACCCTATGCCCAAATGTTCCACCCCAATCAGTTCAGCCATGTATACATAATGCTCTAAAAGATCTTCCAGGCTGGCTTCTACGCTGTTTTTAATGAATGGCGGATAAAAACTAACCCCTATTACCCCATTTTTTTGGGATAAAACTTTTAGCTGTTCATCTGACAGGTTCCTGCTGTGGGAGCATACACCCCACGCGTTGGCATGGCTAACCAGGGGAGGAAGTTCGGTTAATTCCATGGCCTGGTAATATCCCGCGGGAGAAAGGTGCGCAAGGTCCAGCATTATACCAAGTTCATTCATGGCCCGGACTGCTTTTTTCCCCGCCCGGGTTAAACCTCCGCCGGTTTCTTTTTCGTACAAACCGTCGCCCAGTTGATTCCGGTAATTCCAGGTCAAGCTTATACACCGCACTCCCAAGCGGTAAAATAATTGAAGCAAGGCAATTTCTTCACCTATGGAACCGGCTCCTTCCAGGGCTAAAAGAGAAGCCATACGGTCATGTTCATTTAACCTGTTTAAATCACTCGCAGAAGATACATGTCCTATCTCCCCTGCATTCTGCTGTATGTTTTGCCAGTACCTTTCAATTAAAGCACAGGTTTTTTGAAATGCGCTCTGGTAATTATCCCCTTCTGCTTCTAGACAAAGTGCAAAAAATTGTAGTTTAACATTTCCTTCTTTTAAGCGCGGCAAGTCAATATGCATGCTGTTGTTTCTTTCGCCAAAACAATAAAAGCGGTTTTCTGCCGGGTTTTCAAAATTAGCTGCAGTATCGCAGTGGCAGTCTATAACCCCGGCCTTATCCAGTATTAATTTACCTTTTTCCAGGTTATCCCATGCAATCTCCATGGCCTACCCCCCTTTCGTATTATAAATACCATTTTTATCATTAGCAAGCTGTTTAAAACAAGAAAAAAACACCTTCCACTTTTACAGAAGTGGGGTGTTTTTTTAAAAAACTATTAATCATATCAAGCTTTACCTCTTAACGAGGCTCTACAATAAGTTTTATAGCCGTTCTTTCTTCACCATCAATTTCGATGTCAGTAAAAGCTGGAATACATATTAAATCTATTCCGCTTGGAGCTACAAAGCCTCGTGCGATAGCTACTGCTTTTACTGCTTGATTTAAGGCACCTGCTCCAATAGCTTGAATTTCAGCAGCGCCGCGCTCTCTTAAAACTCCAGCCAGTGCACCGGCTACTGAGTTAGGGTTAGATTTTGCTGAAACCTTTAAAATTTCCAACAGTCCTGATACCTCCTTGATTGTTTAGATACTTGGTTTAATTTATCTTAAATTCAGGCCCTCCCGGGCAACTACGAAATATTATGTACTTAAAATATTTCGTGATAAAAAAGCTAACTCCTGCCTGAATAATAAGAAATTGTTAATTCTTTTTAAGATTTTTTAATTATTTTTTAGGTCGGGTAAGTATTAAATATACGTTCTATTTTGATACTTTTCCCCGTCTTTTCATCCACTTCAATTGCAACCGCGTTAAACTGCACCTCCCTTGAACTGCCAACTTTTAATTTTACCGGCATTCCTGAAACGAACTTGAAAACAGCTTTTCCTTTATCCACCCCCAGTACCGAATCGTAAGGACCAGTCATTCCTACATCGGATATATATGCTGTGTTTTGTGAAAGTATTCTTTCATCAGCGGTCTGCACGTGGGTGTGTGTTCCAATTACAGCACTTGCCATACCGTCCAGGTACCAGCCCATGGCAACCTTTTCTGAAGTAGCTTCGGCATGAAAATCCACTATAACTTGTGAAGTTATGGACCTCAAGTGTTTAACTGCTTCCAGGGCATGGTTAAAAGGACATTCTACCGCCGGCATAAATGTTCTCCCCTGGACACTAACCACTGCTATTTTACTGGTGCCGGTATCAAAAATACCCGCGCCATTACCGGGTGAATGTGTAGAATGGTTTAAAGGCCTCAGTAACCGCTTTTCCTTATCAATAAAACTAAATACTTCCCGGTTATCCCATATATGATTGCCCCCGGTTATAACATCAACTCCCGCGTCAATTAGCTCTTTTAAAGCTTTTGAGCTTATGCCCAAGCCGGAAGCCGAATTCTCCCCGTTTACAATGACCAGGTCAATACTGTATTTCTTTTTTACTTCCGGAAGGCACCCGGTTAAACATTTACGCCCTGGCCTTCCAACTACATCCCCGACAAAAAGTACGTTGGTCATTTCCCCTCCTGCAATGCAAACTTTAAACATGCCTTATGTTAATAACGTAAACAGGTCAGCTAAGCGCTTTTACCTGTTAATATATTAACACCATTTTATCAAGAAATTGCCTTACCAACAACATACAATTTCCATTTATTTTATTACATTGAACCTGAGTAGTTAAGTTACAACAATTTAAAAAAGCACCCTTCCTTTACGAAAAGGGTACTTTTTTAATATCCAGGATTATATTCAGTTAAAATACTATCTGCTACTTGGCGTAGTCCACTGCCCTGGTTTCCCTTATTACTGTAACCTTAATTTGACCGGGGTATTCCAGTTCATCTTCGATTTTCTTTACAATGTCCCTGGCTATCTTAAACGAGGTTCCGTCGTCAACTTTGTCGGGTTTAACCATAATACGTATTTCCCGGCCTGCCTGTATGGCATAGGCTTTTTCTACGCCCTCAAAAGAATCTGCTATACTCTCTAGCTTCTCCAGCCTTTTAATATATGCTTCCAGGGTTTCTCTGCGGGCGCCCGGCCTGGAAGCCGAAATTGCATCGGCAGCCTGAATAAGCACCGCCTCCAGTGATTTTACCTCTACGTCCCCGTGGTGAGCTTCCACAGCATTAATCATTTCCGTTGTCTCTTTAAATTTCTTTAATATTTCCGCTCCAGTAAACACGTGAGGTCCTTCGTATTCCTGGTCTACCGCTTTACCTATATCATGCAGCAGACCGGCCCTTTTGGAAAACTTTACATCTATGCCCAGTTCAGCAGCCATAATTCCCGCCAGGCTTGATACTTCAATAGAATGCTGGAGCACATTTTGTCCATAACTGGTCCTGAATTTTAACTTGCCCAACAACATGACCAGCTCCTGGTGCAGCCCGTGTACCCCTGTTTCGAATGTGGCTCTTTCACCTTCATCCCTTATCTGTTTTTCTACTTCCTGTTGCGCTTTTTTAACCATTTCTTCTATCCTGGCCGGGTGTATCCTGCCGTCGCTAATAAGTTTTTCCAGGGCCACCCTGGCAATCTCTCTTCTTACCGGGTCGAAACCGGATATTATTACCGCTTCAGGGGTGTCATCTATAATGAGGTCTATTCCCGTAAGGTTTTCCAGGGTGCGAATATTTCTTCCTTCCCTACCGATAATTCTTCCTTTCATTTCGTCGCTGGGCAGGTTTACTACTGAAACGGTGGATTCCGAAGTGTGGTCCGCCGCACAACGCTGTATAGCCATAGTTATAATTTCCCTGGATTTCTGATCGGCTTCCTCTTTGGCTTTATTTTCTATATCCTTTATTTGCATGGCCATTTCGTGCTTGATTTCATCCCTTACCTGTTGCAACAGGATTTCCTTGGCTTCTTCCGAACTCAACCCGGATATACGCTCCAGTTCGCTTACTTTCTGCTGGCACAGTTCGTCCAGGCGATTCTGGGACTGGCTTAACTCTTCTTCTTTTTTTTGCAGCTCTTCTTCTTTTTTTTCTATGGAATTAGCTTTTTTATCCAGGCTTTCTTCTTTTTGGGTCAACCTTTTTTCTGCTTTTTGCAACTCCGCCCTGCGCTCTTTATTTTCCTTTTCTACTTCATTGCGTAATTTGTGTGCTTCTTCCTTGGCTTCAAGCACTCTTTCTTTTTTTACAGATTCAGCTTCATTTTTTGCATTTTCTATTATCCTTTGGGCTTCTTGTTCTGCCGATTCAATTTTAGCTTCCGCTATATACTTCCTGGAGAAATAACCCAGACCAATCCCGGCTATTATGGTTACTATTCCAACAATTATGGTAATTACTAAATCCAAAAACTCACCTCCGTTTTAATTAATTTAGCTGGTGTATTTACTATTTGCCCCCGCAGACACCAAAAATTATTTTAAAAATAAAACAAGCTGTGTGGGTCCACAGCTTACCGGGAGAGAAAAAAGATACACATTTTCCCTTCAATTTATTAAAAATTAACCGAAATAATAAAACTAAATAGAAGGAAAATATAATTTTTTATATATCTTTAGTGCCTTCTTGCGGCACATATTTCTCTTCTTTTGACCCCACATTACCAGTAAATCCGTTTAATTGTATATAACAAATTTTATAACGTGATTTTATACTTTACCTGTACTTATGTCAAGTAACTCCAGTATTCATAAATCGTGGTTAAAATACTCATTTAATACCTTGTTTACTATTACGTCACTGTATCCCCTGCTTTTCAAGTAAAAAGCCAGTTTATTTTTCTGCTTCATTCTGGAGTTTTTAGTATCTTTCTCCGAATATTGTCCGCTTTTATTAATTTTCTTCTCCAAAAGGATTCCCGCATAATAAACCTCATCTTCTTCGCACAAGCATTCCCGGAGCTGTTCTTCAATTATTCTTTTATCTACTCCCTTATAGAAAAGCTCCTGCATAAGCTTTGTTGAACCGTTTCCCCTTTTAGCTCTGGAAATTATCCATTCCCTGGCAAACTGCCTGTCATCCAGGTAACCACAGGAAGTAAGCCGCTCCAAAACATTTTCAATAACCTGGCTGGAAAAACCTTTTTTAATTAAATATTCATTCATTTCTTTCCTGGTTCTCTGTCGAAAACCCAGGTAACGTAGCGAGTATTTATACGCCTTTTCTACCTCCCTGTCCTCTTCATTCATTATTTACCACTGTTGTTGGCAGTATTTACCTCCCCGCTGGAGGCGGCTGAATTTTCAGTTTCCTGGGGCAGTCCCAGGCTTTCCCTCACCTTGCTTTCTATTTCTTCTTTTACCTGAGGGTATTGCCTGAGGTATTCCCTGACGTTTTCACGGCCCTGTCCCAGCCTCTCTTCTCCGTAGGAATACCAGGCCCCGCTTTTGGTAATAATGTTTAAATCCTGGGCCAGATCGATTATAGAACCTTCCTTGGAAATGCCCTGGCCGTACAAAATATCAAATTCGGCAGTTTTAAAAGGTGGCGCTATCTTGTTTTTAACTACCTTGGCCCGGGTTTTATTACCAATAAGCTCGTTCCCCTGCTTCAACGCTTCTACTCTTCTTACTTCCAGCCTGATCGATGAATAAAATTTTAATGCTCTACCTCCCGGGGTTGTCTCCGGGTTCCCAAACATGACCCCTACTTTTTCTCTCATCTGGTTAATAAATATTGCAGTAGTGTTTGATTTGCTGATTACCCCGGAAAGTTTACGCAACGCCTGGGACATCAGCCGGGCTTGCAAGCCTACATGAGAATCGCCCATTTCTCCTTCTATTTCCGCCCTGGGGGCAAGTGCTGCCACGGAATCTACCACTATTACATCTATTGCCCCACTTCTTACCAGGGACTCCGCAATTTCCAGGGCCTGTTCCCCGGTGTCTGGCTGCGATACCAGCAAATCTTCCAGGTTTACCCCGAGATTTTCCGCGTAAGCCGGATCCAGGGCGTGTTCCGCATCAATAAAAGCTACATAACCTTTTCTTTTTTGAGCTTCCGCTATAACATGGAGTGCCACCGTAGTCTTACCGGATGATTCCTGTCCAAATATTTCTATTATCCTTCCCCTGGGCACGCCGCCTACTCCAAGAGCAATATCCATAGACAAACAGCCCGTGGGGATTGCTTTAACCTCTGATTTAACTGAATCCCCCATTTTCATTATAGCACCTTTGCCAAACTGTTTTTCAATCTGCATTAAAGCTGATTCCAAAGCCTTTTCCTTTTCCATAAAATTCCCCTCCCCAAACAATATAAGAACACCTGTTTGTAATAATTCGGGATAAAACAAGCATGTCCTTCATATTATTCCAAATTAATCTTATCCAACGGTGTATATACCGCACCATGGGATCGCAAATCACTGCGATATATGGTTACGTTATTAACCGTGGCTTTAGTAGAAAGGCTGATGTCCCTGTATTCGTTAATTATTTTTTGCACCGGTAGCTTTTTTTGCACTCTTCTTATACGACCAATTGTTACATGTGGATTAAACGGTTTATCGGAAAAAGGGTACCCTTTTTCCTGAAAATTTATTTCTACTTCTTTCCATATGCTCTTGAGCTCTTCACCGCCCTGGTCTACCCCGACCCAGATAATCCTGGGTTTACCGGGATGCGGAAAAAAGCCCAGCTTTTTTAATGAAACTTCAAAAGGAGTAAAACCCTTTACTGCCTTTTTTACCAGGGAAGAAAATAAATCCAGCTCTTCTTCTTCGGCTTCACCAATAAACTTCAGGGTTACATGAAGGTTGGCCGGTTCCACCCACTTTACACTGTTAAACTCTTTTTTCAATTCTTTCTGCATGGAACAGAGTTCATCTTTCTGATCCTCGTTTAAATCTACCGCTATAAAAACACGCAATTTCCTTACTACCTCCTCTTATCCTTACCTCCTCTATTTTTGCCTGCTCTATCCTTGTCTCCTCTAATTCTCCCCTCCCGTATAACTTTCTCTTCTCTGAAAATAATGGCGCTCCAGGTTAAAGCCGCCCGGAAGCTGCGGCACGCTAATAAAATCCGCTGCGGAAAGATAAAGTTCTTCTGTTTCTTCCACCTGGTTAAAATTCAAAATATACATGCTGTATTTTTCCTCGGGACGATCCAGGCCCCTGATACCCGCGGCTCCAGTAGTGCCGGCATTTATGATCACCGTATCATCTTTTTCCCTTATATCCGGAATGTGGGTGTGGCCAGTAAGCACCAGGGGAGCCTGGTCGGAAAAAATTTCACCCAGGAGCGGGTCATGCACTGCTACCACATCGGGTTCTATTTCTTGTTCTTCAAACATATCTTTTACTTCAGATTCCGCGTACTCTTTCATCTCCTCCTCCGGAGTGGACACCGTAGCATGGCTGGCGGCCGCAGGGTCCTTTATACCGGCTATTACCATACCATCTATTTCTCTGATTTCATTATTCAACACTATTACCCCACGCTCCTCCAGATGCTCATAGACCATAGGCGAATCGTGGTTGCCCGGGGCCAAAACATAAGGCACGCCGATTTCGGCTACCCCGGAAACTATTTCTGCCTCCAGGGGGTAACCGTAATCCGTAATATCACCCGTGTCAATAACCATGTCCACATCAAAAGCTTTCACTACTTCCCTCATAAAGTCTACAGCAGCCGGGTTGTTGTGGACATCCGAGACATGCATAACTTTTAGAGAGGTCTCTGTGTCTGTTTCTATAGCAGAAAGCTGCTCCAGTCCTTCAAAAAGATAAAACAAGTTGCCGGCCATATTCTGAAGCTTTTCGCTTACAGTTTGGATAGCCATCAAGCCTTCGTCAAACAAATTCATGGCCCAGGGTGCCGCACTTAATATGCCATAGTACTGTGGGTTTTCAAATGCTGCAAGGTTAAAAGGTATTACCATGGTAACAAGAATAAGGATTATTAATAATAAAGCCCCCAAAGTGCCTCCTTTCCAGAACCTGCTTTTAATTTCAGGAGGCCCTAGAAAATAAGCTGCAATTCCGGCTCCCAGGAATGCTACTATCATGTTTCGTACCGCAAACCACCCGACTCCCCACAGAGCATCGTTTATCAGCTTCTGTTGCCACAGCTCAATATTCTGCTCGTTTTCCACGTTTTGAGCCAGCAGGTCAATATCTACATTTAAAAAGGTAATATTGACCTGAAAGGGAAACCAGTGAGTATGTGCACTGATTTCCCCCATGGGAGGAAGGTGTATTTCAGTTATCCCCTGTTGAAGAGGAGACAATGACAGAGCCAGGTCAAAAGCGTCAACACTTACATGTGTTTCTCCTAGAAGCTCCACGGCAATAAGCATACCCAGCACCGAAACAATACCAAAAGCAAGCATTCTTAATAGGGAAGGCAAGCGGTATCCCACAGACTTTCCTCCTCAATATCAGCTAAAATAGCAGCTACGCAAATTTTGCTTCTCTCATTTTATCAGTAATACCTTGTCGGGACAACCGGGAAGGCATACTTTACCATTACCTACCATTACCTGCTTCCGGCAGCTTTTTTTCTCCACCATTTGCCGGGCCAAAAACTGCCTTTCTTTTTAAGGTGTTTCCTTATAAATTCCCCGGACATTCTTTCTTCTTTCAACAACTCTTCGGCTCCCTTTTTAATCAGGGACAGGTTGGATTTTATTATCCTGGTGGCCCTTTTTTCCTGTTCGGATATGATATCCTGGACATTCTTCTGGATAACCTCACCTGAAAGGTGATCAACACTTACCACTCCCAGGGGGGATAGACCTGCATCAATTATCTTTTTGGCCAGTTCTACAGATTGATTAAAATCGTTGGATGAGCCTGTACTTTGTTCTCCCAGGACCAGCTTTTCGCTCACTGTCCCACCCATTAAAATACATATCTGGGTTTCCAGGTAATCTTTAGTGTAAAGCAGGTAATCCTTCTCCGGTTGCTGGCGTATATAGCCAAGCGACTTACCCCTGGGAGTAATAGTTACCACAGACACTGAATTCGGTTTCAATACCTCACCCACTACGGCATGCCCGCATTCATGCACAGCTATCCTTTTCAACTCACCTTTATCTGGTTTCTTATCCTGTTTTTCCCCCATCATAACCTTGTCAATTGCTTCCATGAAATGCTTTAAGGACAAGACCTTTTTGTTTTCACGCATGGCCATTATTGCCGCTTCATTGGAAAGGCTCTCCAGCTGAGCCCCGGAAAAACCGTAAGCTTCTCTGGAAATTTTATCCAGGTCTACATCATGGTCTAAAGGCTTATTTTTTGTGTGCAGTTTTAAAATTTCCAGGCGACCTTCCCGGTCCGGGAGCTCTACCTGTATAACCCGGTCAAACCTTCCCGGCCTCACCAGGGCCCGGTCTAACGATTCTGGCCTGTTAGTTGCACCCATTACCAGTATATTTATATCATCTTTATTGCCTATTCCATCCATTTCCGTTAAAAGCTGATTAAGCGTCTGGTCGTATTCCATGTGGCTGGAGTTGCTTCCTCTTTTACTACCAAGGATATCAATTTCGTCAATAAAAAGAACTGCACCGTTTTTCTTTTCATTTTTTGTTTTTTGGCGGCACTGCTGGAATAACTGCCTTACCCTCTGGGCTCCTACACCGGCGTACATTTCTACAAACTCGCTGCCTGAAGTGCTAATAAAAACCGAATTGGTATAATTTGCAGCTGCTTTGGCCAGCAAGGTTTTACCGGTCCCCGGTGGTCCAATCATTAATATACCTTTTAAGGGCCTGATCCCCATCTCTTTAATACGATCCGGGGATTTAATAAAATCCAAAGCTTCCAGCAATTCTTTTTTTGCAACTTCCTGTCCCCCGATTTCCTCAAACTGAATACTGGAAGAAGGCCTTGCAGTTTTGCCTATAGAATTATTCAAATTAGGCATTTTACCGCTGGTCATCCGGTAGAGCAGGAAAAACAAGCCTCCCAGGAAAATTACCGGAAGTATATTAATTTCAAACCATACAAGAAATATTATCAGCGCCAGTGCTATTCCCAGCACAACTTCTATCACCGGGCTTCCTCTCCTTCCCTGTCATAATTTAAAGGAACTATAACGTAGGCGTAGTAATCATCCTGTTTCACTTGCAGGTACATCCTCCTGGAATCAACCAGGAATCTACACTCATCAAAATCGTATCCCTTTGACTTTCCTTCCACGTAATCTTTAATTTCCAGGTAATTTCCTTTCCTGGCCCCTTCATGAAGGGCCGGCTTTACTTCCTCAACAAAATGTGATATTTCCCCGTTTCGGTTTTCGCTTAAGCTATACTGGTGATCTTTGTCCAGTCTGTCTTTTACCAGGTAATCTATTTCCCTGATTACCGGATAGATATTGGTTACATAATCCATCTCCAGGTTGATCCGTACTTTATCACTGTATTCCTGAAAATCAGCTTCCTTTACTCCCTCAATATTTTCCATATCCTCCAGCAGAGGAGCTTCTTTAAACCTCTCCCACAAATAAAAGCCTCCACCAAAAACCAGCAGAGCTGAAACAAAAGCTATTGCAAAGTAATGCCATTTCAAGCTTTTCACCGTGATCTCCTTCCCAGAAAAAATAGTAGCTATAATGTTAACATAATCTTTATTTATTATAGCAAATTATCATGTGCCAGAGAACCCGGTATGTGCAAATACCACATAAAGGAGATTTTAAGTTACAATGTTCTGCCATACAAGTCGTAAGCACTACAATGGGTTACCATAACATCCACCATGTCCCCATGGCGGTAATAGTATGGAGAAGTAAAATAGGTACAACCGTCTACTTCCGGGGCCTGCAGGGGAGTTCTTCCGCGGTACTGGTATCCGCTTTCACTGGTTACGCGGCTTTCAATCATTACGGGATAAATTTTTCCACGTTCCTTCTGGTTAATTATATAAGATATTTTGCGCTGCGTCTTCATCAGGTGTTCCCAGCGCTTGATTTTTATTTTATGTGGAACTTTATACCTGTAGTAGAAAGCCGGAGTCCCTTTTTCCGGAGAATAAGTAAAAGCTCCCATCCGACCAAAAGGGTATTTTTTAATAAATGAAACCAGTTCCCGAAAATGTTCTTCTTTTTCGCCGGGGAATCCAACCATAAAAGTGGTCCGCAGTGTTAGACCTGCTTCTTTTATTTTTTTAAACGTATTAATAATATCTTTTTTGCTGTAAAAACGGCCCATACTTTTTAATATTTCAGTGTTAACATGCTGCAGTGGCAGATCGATATAAGAGCAAACCCTGGGGTTTTTACTTATGGTATTTATAACCCTGTCATCCAGGTGAGAAGGATGGGCATACAATACACGTATCCATTTTAACTCTTTTATTTTTGAAAGTAACTGGAGAAGCTCGGGCAGCCTGCTTTTTCCGTTTTCAGGAATACCATAAAAGGTAGTATCCTGTGCAATCAAGTTTATTTCCCGGGCCCCATCCTGTACCAGTTTTTTGGTTTCATTGAACACGGAAACCATGGGCTTTTCCCTGAAATCTCCCCGTAGCCCAGGTATTACGCAGTAGTTACAGCGATTACTGCAACCTTCGGCTATCTTCACGTAAACGCTGTAAGACGGGGTGGTAATAATACGTTTTTGGGGGGTGAGTTTGTCTTCCGCGTGTGTACCGTGAATACAGACCCTGAACTTGTGGTTTAATGCTTTTTTAATTAACCCGGGAAGCCTGGGATAGCTGCTGATACCAACTACCAGGTCAATTTCTGGCACTTCTCTAAGCAGCTCTTCTTTATACATTTGAGCCATGCAGCCTGTTGCCACCAGCAACCTGCACTTCCCTGCTTTTTTAAACTGTGCTGCTTCCAGTATGGTTTCTACTGCTTCCGATCGGGCTTCACCTATAAACGAGCAGGTATTAACCACAATAACACTGGCTTCATCCATCCGGCCGGTAATACTTATGCGGTGTTCCTGCAGTGCTCCCATTATCTCTTCAGTATCCACCCTGTTTTTATCGCAGCCAAGCGATATAAAAGCAGCTTTTATTTCTTCTTTAGACATTAGTAATACATCCCTGTTATATAAAAATGGGTAACTGCTCAGGCAGCGGGGAGGGGAGTAAAGCGTTGAAGCAGTGAAGCGGTGAAGCAGTGAATTGTACCCCCCTGTTATTACAATAAAAAGTGTTTATTAAGCCTTAAAAGCCCGGGCATTATCTTAGTCGCCTAAATTAAAAAGAAAATTGCTGGGCACCCCAACTGGATGCTCTTCCAGTTCTCGAATTTTTTCTTCATTTACGTACATATCTACAGCAGAAGAACCAAAACGTATTCTTACTTCATCTTCTGCCTCAAACTGAAGATCTTCACCTTCATGATAGGTGTCCATCATATATTCTTCTCCGCCTATTGTTATTTGGAACCAGCAGGCAGAAGTAAATTCCAGCTCGAATTCCATCTTTTCTACTCCGGTTAATTCATAGACCATGGTACCATTTTCATCTTCAAGCCTGGTAAGACTTACTTCTTCCTCTTCTTCGTCTACCTCTTCCTCTTCCTCATCATTAATATCATCGTTATAAATATCCTCGTTAACCCGGTTTTCCACGTCGTTTTCTTCAATATCCCTGAAACCTGGAAAACTCAGGCTGAACCCATTGTCCCTCGAAGCCCACATTCCCCAAAATATACCAATTAAAACTATAGCCACCGCGGCAGCCATTAACAAGGGAAAAGCCCTGATCTCCCTGCCACCTTCAACCGGTTTTTTAGGAACTTCTACTTCTTTTTCCGGCTCTTTTTTATCATCTCTTAGCTGGCGATAAAGCTCCACTATTTCCTGCGGATCCAGACCTACCGCTTCTGCATAATGCCTGAGCGCACCGGTGATATACACTTCGCTCTCAAAATGTGAAAATTCACCTTTTTCCAGGGCCTCCAGCATTTTTAAGCTTATTTTGGTCTGCTCATTTATATCCTTTAAAGTCATATTGCTGTCTTCCCTGGCTTTCCGCAACTTTTGGGCCAGCGTCTCCATACTCATCCCTCCTTCTAATATAAATATTCCTTACATAAATATATAATCTCTTTCTCTTTAATTATTATCTTCCTTGAATTCATCATACAACTTTGAAGCCTGCTCCGGAGAAATAATTATTTCCCTGGGTTTGCTGCCTTCATGCCTTCCTACCACCCCTTTTTTCTCCAGGTCATCCATTAGCCGGGCCGCGCGAGTATATCCTATCCGAAAACGCCTCTGTAAAAGGGATACTGAAGCCTGGCCGGTACGCAGGATCAATTCCACCGCTTCAGGGAAAAGCTCATCAACTTCATTCCAACTTTCGCCTTCTCCTTCTTCCACAGTAACCAGGTCTTCTTCCTGGTTACTATCTTCTCCCTGTTCTTTAACAAAATCAATTACCGCTTTCAAATCGTTTTCACCCAGGAAAGCTCCCTGGACCCGCATGGGCTTTACGGCACCCACCGGGTAATAGAGCATGTCTCCTTTGCCCAACAGTTTTTCCGCACCGGCCATATCCAGGATAGTCCGGGAATCCACCTGCGACGACACCGTAAAAGCAATACGAGAGGTGATATTAGCCTTTATTATACCGGTTATAACGTCCACGGAAGGACGCTGGGTAGCTATAACCAGGTGAATCCCTGCTGCCCTGGACATCTGGGCCAGGCGGGCTATAGAATCTTCCACTTCCCCGGGAGAAACCAGCATTAAATCGGCAAGCTCGTCCACTATTATTATTATAAACGGGAGTATTTCACCTTCAAGTTCCCCGTTTTTTACTTTTTCGTTGTAAGAAGTTATATCCCTGACGCCTTCACGGGCAAAAAGGTCGTACCTTTTATTCATCTCTTTAATCATGTTCTTTAAAGCCGCGGAAGCTTTTTTGGGATCCATCACCACGGGCGTCAACAGGTGAGGGATACCGTTAAATATTCCCAGCTCTACCATCTTGGGATCTATCATTAAAAATTTAACTTCATGCGGCATGGCCTTAAACAGTATACTGGTAATTAAAGTATTTAAACACACACTCTTTCCCGACCCGGTAGCCCCCGCAATGAGCAGGTGCGGCATCTTCTCCAGGCTGGTAACAACAGGTATACCGGTTATATCTTTTCCAACCGCTATAGACAGCGGAGAACCATGGTTCCGAAAAGAAGGATCCTCCAGTACTTCCCTCAAGTAGATAAGAGATATTACCTTGTTGGGCACCTCTATCCCCAGGGCAGCTTTGCCCGGTATAGGCGCTTCTATTCTAATGTCCGGAGCCGCAAGGTTCAAAGCAATATCATCGGATAAATTTATTATTTTACTTACTTTTACGCCTGTTTCCGGCTGAACTTCAAAACGAGTCACCGTCGGGCCAGCATGCACATTTACTACTTTTGCTTTTACTCCAAAGCTGTTCAAGGTATTCTCCAGCAGCCGGGCCCGGTTCTGTATATTTTTTTCCTCCTGCTGGTAGTTTCCCGAAGGCTTACTTAATAAACTTAACGGGGGCAGCGCATATTCCTGGGGAAGCATTACTTCTCCAGTAGATGACCCCGTCCCGGAAATTTCACCGCTACCATTATCTGCAACACCTGTATCTTCACTACTTGCATTATAATTCTTAAAATCAATGGTCCTTTCTCCCTGGTAACCACTTGCTTCGCGCGAAAGCGCGTTCCGATTTTCGTCGTTTTCTGTTCTGGAAACACCAGCTGCCGCCGGTTCGCTTCCCGGTCCGCCATAACTACCGGGAATAAGTTCATCTGCCTTTTCCTGCCCGTTGCCGCCGTTTTTTTCTTCTTCCCTTTCCTCTTCTTCTACTCCTGCAATAAGCACCATATAAAGCTCTTTAAAAAAGCGTCCTGCGGCTTTTATAAACTCCAGTATACGCAATATAACCTTTCTTATCAAGCCAAATATCTGGCTCACAGAAACATTGGAAATAAAAAGCAGGGAAACTACGGTCAGGGTAATTAATAGAATATAACTGCCTATAGTATTAATAAAATTGTGCAAAACCACGAAAAACAATACACCTACCAGCCCGCCTCCCTGTTCACCTGTAACCCCTTCCCGCAAAAGCCGGAGATAATCATTTCCGGAAAAATCAACAGGTTCGGCCGGTAACACCGGCGGAAATACATCAAATAAATAATAAAACTGGTAAAATATTATAAATGCCAGGTAAAGCAACGCAATGCCGGTAAGCCTGGTCTTTAAATCTAATACCCTGGAGGGAAGCATTAACTTTAAAGCCAGCAAACCCAGCAGAAAAGGAATTAACAATGCAGTATCGCCTGCTACCGTCCTTAATACTCTGCTAATAAAGTCTCCCAGTATCCCGGCTTCATCTGTATACGCCAGGCTAAAATAGCAAAAAACAGCAATTGCAATTACACCCAGTCCCTTGATCTGTAATAAAAATTCTTCTTTAGGGCCTGTATTATTTTCGGACATCTTACCACCTCGGTTAAACCATAAACTTTTAAAAAGATAACCACAGAACCAGGAGGCCAAAAGCCCAGCAATAGAAAGCAAAATAATGAAACTTTTTCTCTTTAAGCAATGTTATAAATACTTTAATGGCCAGGACCCCAAACCCGAAGGCCGTAGCTGCACCTGCCAGGTAATTCCAAAGCATGGCCTTCTCCACCCCCGTGGAAAACAAGTCCTTTAACTCCAACAAGGTTGCTCCCATTATGGCCGGCGCAGCAAGCATAAAAGAATATTTTATTGCAGTCTCTTTATCCAGCTTGCTCCATAACGCAGCAGTCACAGTCGCCCCCGAGCGCGATATTCCCGGAATAACGGAAATTCCCTGAAATATTCCTATCCATATCGCATCTACCAAATTCATATCTTCTAGTTTTCTGGTTCCGGGAGTTAATAAAGGTATAGAGTATAGCAGCACTCCCGTTATCAGCAGCATTATACCTACCATAAAAGTAGATTCAAAAAGCGCCTCAAAATAACTGCCTAAAATTACTCCCACCGTCCCGGTAGGTATTACCCCGGCCAGCAGCAAAAACAAAAATCGCCTCTGCTTTTTATCCACATAAAAAGAGAATAATTTTACAAAATCTTTTTTAAATACCCAAAATACTGACAATAGTGTGCCAAAGTGGAGCAGTACTTCCAGGGTTACCCCCGGTTCCTGCAGGCCAAATAAATTTTGAAAAAAAACCAGGTGACCGGAACTACTTACGGGTAAAAACTCAGTTAAACCCTGGATCATCCCCAGGATTAGCGATTCAATTATACTCATGTACCTCTCCTTAATGGAGGCCTACAGTTTAATTTCTTTTTCTAAAGGCTAAATCCTTCAAAAAACTGTATTAATATTATGTAAATATCATTCAGTTTTTATTCACTGGGAAAACCAGGTCAATCAGGTGAACCCAGAGAGGAATCAGAGGTAGAAAAATCAAGGCCCCCAGTAAATTATAGATAGTATGCGAATTGGCTAACTGCCTGGTTAGTTCAGGGGAAGATATTTGAGCTAAATAAATAAAAGTATTCCAGAAAGGCAACAGCATTAACGCACTAAGCAGGTTAAACATGAAATGTGCAGCCGCTGTTTTCCTGGCGGTAACAGAAGTCTTTATAGATGCAATTACCGCGGTTATACAAGTTCCCACATCCGCACCTACAGTCAGTGCCACCGCAGAAGCAAAAGGCAGCACATTCTTTTCCAGCATGGCCATGGCAATACCCATTATGGCACTGCTGCTCTGAAGCAGCGAAGCCCATAAAAAACCGGCACCCATCATAGTAAAATTATTATCCCGGTATTTAAGCACTAACTCCAGCTTTTCAACTTTTAAAGGCTCAAAAGCTTCTACCATAAAGCTAAACCCAATCAGCAGCACCGCAAAACTGCGGAGGCACTTCCCCACCTCTTTAACATTTTTCACCGGTAGTAGACTCAATACAAACCCGGCGGCAAAAAGGGGTAAGGCAAAACGGTGCAAATCAAAAGAAAGAAGCTGACCGGTAACAGTTGTGCCCACATTGGATCCAATTATTACGGCTATAGCCTGGGCAAGTCCGATCACCCGGGCATTTACCATACCTACCATGGTCACCGAAGTAAGGCTGCTGCTCTGCAGCAAAAAAGTAGAAAACAGGCCGGTTAAAAAACCCCTGAAGGGGGTACTGGTCAAAAAATACAGTATATTCTCTACCCGGGGGCCCAATGAATTCTCCAACTCCCGCGAAAGCAATTGAACCCCCCAAAGAAATAAAGAAAGTCCTCCCAGCGCAGTTACCAGCAAAAGATGTGCCCCCTTATCTCCCCTTTAAATACTTATACAAGAGGCACATCATTTATAAGTATTGTTTTAACTGCTTATTTCAAACAATATTTACGACATGACGCAAGACGGGTTTTCCGTACTTTCATAAATCCTGTCATATCCTGCGCTTACCCGGGAAATATTACTTTGTTGCAGTTGCTTACCCCAGGTTAATATTAATCAAATTCCCGGGTTGAAAAGCGTGGTTTATATAATCATCGGCCTCTGCACTTATAAGCCTTACCAGCTTTCCTTGAAAAGGAGAAACGGGTTCAACAATTAATATTTTACCGTTATAATTTATTTCTAACAGTCCGCTATTCTGTTCAGGTTCAAAAAGTACATCTTCCAGGGATAGAGGGGTATATAATATCATTTTTAATCTCCTCGTATAATAGTGTTAAGGCTTAAAGATTTATCTTATTGCCAGGTATTTTTTAATTGGGGTTATACATCTTTATCCTGGCGTTCTTCTATCATTTCTTCTAAAATCTTAACCGCATTACCTACGCCCCCGACTTCATTAATCAGTCCTTCTCTTACCGCCTCATCACCAATCAGTACGGTTCCTATGTCCCTGGCAAGCTGGCCGGTATTAAACATCAGTTCTTTAAACCTATCCTCCATTATATTGGAATGTTTAACAATAAACGTAGAAATCCTTTCCTGCATTTTTTCCAGGTAATCAAAAGTTTGTGGCACACTCACCAGGTTCCCGCTTAACCTTATAGGGTGTATGGTCATGGTAGCGGTAGGCGCAATATAAGATACATCAGAAGCTACGGCAATGGATACCCCTATACTGTGTCCGCCTCCCAGGACAAGTGAAACACTTGGCTTGGACAGCGTATCAATCATTTCTGCTATAGCCAGGCCCGCTTCTACATCCCCTCCTACTGTATTTAGTATTATTAATAAACCTTGAATCTCGGGATTCTGCTCTACCGCTACCAGCTGGGGGATTATATGTTCGTACTTGGTAGTTTTATTCTGCGAGGGCAAAACCATGTGCCCTTCAATCTGCCCGATAATTGAGATGGTATATATATTGCTCTTGTTGCCCGGTAGCGGGGGCTGCCCCAGTTTTTCTATATTTTCCGTTGTACTTTCATTGCTCTGTTTCAACACAATCTCATGGGTGCCTGGTTTATTATAACTAAAATCACGGTAATGCAATTTTTTTTTAACTCCCTTCAATTTTAGGCCGCAGGTTTATTTTACGAATATTTATCCCGGGTTATGCAGGAGTAAATCACCTAAAGGTAAGGAAAATTTAAAAGAAATAGTGACAGTTATAGTAGCTACCCGGCGGGATACCTCATGGGAAGTTGGACCTGGTATCTGGTTACCATTATCCACATAGAGCCTGAGTAATTACAAATAATCAAACACTAAAGACCCCGGATAAAAACCGGGGTCTTTTCTTTCATTGGCGCGCCCGGGAGGATTCGAACCCCCGACACGCGGATCCGAAGTCCGCTGCTCTATTCCACTGAGCTACGGGCGCGCACACTTATTATAGTCCAAGAAACCCCGTCACGTCAAGCCTCATCAGGGGTCAGGTCTTGAATTATAACTAACTATATTTATGTTATTATATATCTTATGATCAGGCCATTACGCATTGAATATCCTGGAGCGGTATATCACATAACAACATGGGGGAATGCCCAGAATGTTATAATCGGTGATAACGGGAATCGTGAAAACCTTTTCGATATCCTAAACGACACTGTCAAGAGGTACATATGTGGGTCATGTATAGCGAAATTCGTCAATTAAAACAGATAGGGCTAAAAAAATCAAAAGTGGCCAGGAAGTTAGACGTTAATGCAATGACAGTCATGAAGTATTGGGATAAAACCCCCAAGCAATTTGCTGAAGCCGATAATCAAACAAAAAGTATTAGAAATGAAAAGATTTATGACGCGCACGTTAAATATGGATACACCCTGAAAAAGATCTTGGATTTCCTGGGTATTCATTACACGATAGTCAGTAAAGTAATTCAAAAAATGGGGCAAAAATAAAATATAATATTTCAAGACCTGACCCCGTATATTACTCACCAACTTTAATTAACATGGCGTCACCCTGGGCCTGGCCTGAGCAAATTCCGGCTATACCCAGGCCCCCTCCGCGGCGTTTAAGCTCATAAGCCATGGTCATGGCTATCCGGGTCCCGGTAGCTCCAATTGGGTGCCCGTATGCTATGGCTCCACCGTTAGGGTTAACTTTTTGATCCATCTGATCCCCGGTCATACCAAGAATGTTTTTACCACTGGTCAGGGCCACTGCGGCAAAAGCTTCATTAATTTCTATAACTTCCATCTCATCCAAGCGGTAATCTCTATCCTCAAGCAGTTTCTTAATAGATAGCCCGGGTACTGTGGCAATGTATTTGGGCTCCCGGGATACTTCCGCATAGCCTAAAATACTGAACAAGGGCTTTATTCCCAACTCATCAGCTTTATGTTTTGACATCACCACTACGGCAGCACCGCTGTCATTTATACCCGGCGCATTTCCAGCCGTTACCGTTCCCTCCGGCTCAAAGACAGGGGGCAATTTAGATATAGATTCGTATGTAGTCCCGGGCCTTGGCTCTTCGTCGATTTCCACCGTTTTTGTGTTATTCTTCTTTTCTTTTACTTTTACAGGTATTACTTCGTGTTTAAGCCTCCCAGCGTTAATGGCGTTTTCAGCCCTGTTTTGACTGCGAACCGCCCACATATCCTGCTCTTCCCTGGTAATACCGAATTCTCTGGCTACTTCCGACCCGTTAACCGCCATATGCTGATTGTGAGTACTGCACCATAGCCCATCCCATACCATCAGGTCTAAAGCGGAAGTATGCGGGGTTGCCATTTTAGCTCCCCACCTCATGCCGGGCAGGGCAAAAGGGGCATTGCTCATGCTCTCCATACCTCCTGCCACACATACTTCAGCCCTTCCAGACTGGATTGCCTGAGAAGCCAGGTCTATAGCTTTAATACCCGAGCTGCATACTTTATTAACACTGATTGCGGGAACCTCGTTGGGAATTCCTGCTTTAAGAGCCGCCTGTCTTGCAGGAACCTGTCCGCACCCGGCAGTTACTACCTGGCCCATAAACACGTAATCCACCGTTTCCGGGACAATTCCCGCCCTGCTTACCGCTTCTTTAACCGCTATAGCTCCCAGTTCAACAGCTTTAAACGGCTTTAATGAACCTCCAAAAACACCTATGGGGGTTCTTGCTGCACTGACCACTACAACCTCTTTCAAATATAATATTCTCCTTTTTCTATTTTTAATAATTATACCAAATTCAAGCCCCTGTTGCTTTTACAACAGGGGCTGATAAACAGATTCCAATAATGCATTTTTTATTTTATTCAGGCAACTGCTCCAGTATTGCTTGACTTACTGCTGCTTCTCCGCCAAAGATATAAAGGTTTAACAGGTTTTCCTCGATTTCGTTAAGGTATTCAAACACTTCTTCCGGTAAATTATCGGGGTCTGTTAGCAGCACCGGTGATTCCTGTCCAGCAGCAAACGCACCGCCGGTTAAGGCATCCGGGAAGTCAAGTCCAGTAGCTAAAGAAACGAATTGCGGCTCATGGAAGAATTCCCTGGCAACTTCTACCGAGGTCTCCCAGCGGTTTTGCCCGTGCACCCTTTGGGTGGCTTCAGCTTCGTTAAATACCCTCTGGCTAACTGCGGCAATCCCTCCTATTACGTAAACCTCCTCCAATGCAGTTCGGTTTTCCTGAAGGTACTTGGCAGTTGCTTCGTTTAAATCTGCAGTTGGAGTTAGAAGTATGGGAGCTCTTTTTATAGCTGCTGCGCTGGATACAGCTACTGCATCGGGGAAATTTTGGCCGGTTACCAGGAAAGCTTCATCCGGGCTGTTATTTAATTCCCGGGCAATTTCCACCGCGGTTTCATAGCGGTCCTCGCCACCCAGGCGCTCCACGTTGTAGTCTCTTTCCAGCTGCTGCTGCACATGCATGGAGACAGCTTCTGTTTCCCCCAGGATATAAACAGTTCCACCTTCACCCATCACTCTGTTAATTTCCCTGGCAGTAGCTTCATGCAGCCTGTCAGAACGAGTCAAAAGCAGCGGCCCGTTTAAATCATAAGCCAGGGGAGTTCCGGCCAATGCATCCGGGTAATCATCGCCCCGGGCCAAAACTACTGCTTCTGCGCTGCCATCTTGGGGATATGCTTCCTTGCTAATTTCTACAGCAGTTTCGTAGCGATCTGGTCCATGAATGCGTATTATGTCATCGGGGTCAATTTGAGGGTCATCTGGTGGTATAGCAAACACGGCAGTAACACTTATATCTTCATCCATGGTTACGGTAATTTCACTATCTTCGCTTTCCACATCACCTTCCCACTCATAAAAGGTCCAGTCTTCTGCTGCTGTTGCAGTAATTACCACTTCTTCGCCTTCTTCATAAGTGTGTGTGCCTTCCTCCGGATTTACCGTACCTTCGCCCTCAATATTTATGGTTAAATCGTATTCCTCATCCGGGTCGGGAGAAGGTCCAGGGCCAGGTCCCGGACCGGGTCCTGGAGAAGGAGCAGGTTCTTCTTCAAATACTGCCGTCACTTCTTTGTCTTCGTCCATGGTTACCGTTATTACTTCGCTGGTACCTTCTATATCTCCACTCCATTCATCGAATTGCCAGTCATCGGCAGGTGTAGCGGTAAGCTCTACTTCTTCACCATGCAGGTAGGTGTGCGTGCCTTCTTCCGGCTCTACTTCCCCTTCTCCTTCTACATTTACGGTTAATTCGTGTTCTTCA
>Ga0207421_10001508_pt1 | contig 29867 bp, 22 predicted proteins | sample SodLakKL_010_SED_4_FD_187542 | JGI IMG/M metagenome (GOLD analysis project Ga0207421, IMG submission 187542) | Alkaline sediment microbial communities from Lake Tanatar, Kulunda Steppe, Russia - 8KL_010_SED (SPAdes) (version 2) | ecosystem: Environmental > Aquatic > Non-marine Saline and...
AGGTTCTCGGCAATCGCCCGCAATGACTGCCAGGCTGCGCCGAGACGGCGGCTCCACGAGATATCTACTCAGCTATACCGCTTCTGCCCCCACATACCCGAAGCACCGCATCTGCCATACTCTGAAGGGAGATTGATTCGTCTACGGCGCCGCGCGCGACGGCTTCACGCGGCATCCCGTACACGACCGAAGAGGCTTCGTCCTGAGCGAGAGTATACGCCCCCGCTTGCTTCAGCTCCAGCATACCGCGCGCGCCGTCGTCCCCCATCCCGGTCATGATTACGCCCACAGCGTTCGGGCCTGCATACCGAGCAGCGGAACGAAAAAGGACATCCACCGACGGGCGGTGACGGCTCACGAGGGGCCCGTCGCGCACCTCCACGAAATAGCGCGCTCCGCTCCGTTTCAACAGCGTATGGCGATTTCCCGGGGCTATCAACGCGCGTCCGCGGAAGACGGAGTCGTTGGACTCCGCCTCTTTGACGTCCACCTCACATAACTCCGCAAGTCGTTCGGCGAAGGCTTTGGTGAAGTGTTCCGGCATGTGCTGTACCACGACCATCCCCGAAGCGTCCGCGGGCAAGTGCTGTAGTAGCACCCGCAACGCTTCCGTCCCGCCGGTGGAAGCGCCGACCACAACAATCTTCTGGGTTGTCTCCACCACGTGGCCCCCGACTCCGCCGGGCAGAATCACGTCGGCAGCATGCTTCGGCGCAGGGCGGCTAGCAAGCGCCTTCTCCGGACCGGCCTTCTTCCCCGCAGCAGCGGCTCCTCGCACTGCATCGCAGATACGTATTCGCGATTCCTCCAGGAACTGCTTCGTCCCGAGCTTTGGTTTCTCGATGATCTCTACCGCCCCGTACTCGAGTGCCTGAAGCGCATTCCGAGATCCTTGCCCAGCCTGGCTTGAGCAGATGACTACCGGAATCGGATGTCGGTTCATCAGCTTCTTGAGGAAGGTCAAGCCATCCATCCTCGGCATCTCGATATCCAGCGTAATCACGTCGGGGATCTCTCGCTCCAGCTTCCTCGCCGCTATAAACGGGTCGTTGGCCGTTCCCATGACCTCGATGTCCTCCTCTGCGCTGAGGAGATCCTTGAGCGTTTCTCGGACCACCGCGGAGTCGTCGATGATCAGCACCCGAGTCGGATTGGAGCTACTCATACCTCCTCCCTTTAACCGTTGTCAGCTATCCATCAACCTGCGCCTATTGTGAGGCGCTCATTGTCCTGTCCCGATCTGGGGTTCCACTGGCCTGCCGCCCTCCGCCAATCTTTCGATATGTCGTCGGTCCAACCGGCTGAAGCGGCAGATTCCGGCCCGCAAGCGTTTCCGCGTGGCCGAGGACGAGCACGCCTCCGGACGTAAGATGGTTGCACAGCCGCTCGATCAACTCTATCTGCTTGGGGCGCTCGAAGTATATGATCACATTCCGGCAGAAAATGATCTCGAAGTGGCTGCGCAAACCGTAATGCTCCGCGTTGAGGTTCAGCCGGGCAAATCGCACGCGACTTCTTAACTCCGGCCTCACACGCACCAGCCCCGCTGCGCGGTCCTTGCTACGTAACAGGTATCGCTTTCTGAGCTCCGCGGGCACCGGCTCGATCCGCTCCTCCCGGTATACCGCCCGTCTACCCTTCTCCAAAGCCTCCGTCGAGATATCGGTAGCAAGCACCTCGAACGAGAAGCCCGGCAGCGTTCGACCGAACTCGCTAAGAACCATCGCCAGCGTATACGGCTCCTCCCCGGTAGCAGCAGCAGCAGACCATACCCGCAGTGGGGCACTCTGCCCCCACCCGAGACGCCCGCACCCATCCGGCAGGATCGTATCCAGCAAGAGTGCGAAATGGTCCGGCTCGCGGAAAAAATCCGTCTTGTTGGTGGTAACCGCGTCGATCAGGCGAATAAGCTCGGTGGACACCCCATCGCCGGAGAAGACATGCTCAATATAGTCGGAGAACCCATGGCATCCCAATGCCCGGATTCGCTTCTGTAGCCGACTCTCAAGCATCAGACGCTTCTGGGGGGGCATGCGAATCCCCAACTCGCCCTCTATGAAAGAACGAAGTCGTTCGAACTGCTCATCGGTGAGCCTGGTGATTCCGGTCGACCCGGATTGGCCCTCAGTCCGATTCTTTGTCTCCATCCAGGCTAACTCCCGGCCGCCATACCGCCCTGCACCACCAGAGAACCGGTTCTCTTTACCTTAAGTGCCAACGCCATCTCCCAAGCAGCATACAGCTGTAGAACCCCGGGTGTACTACAAAAAGCTGTCGAGGTCCAGCGCATTTGCAAGCGCCAGTCCCTGCTCAGCGTAGCCGGACCGGCGCTGACGAATAACCATCTCGAGAATCGCTATTTTTCGATCGGTATCTATCTCAAAACCGCGGAGCGTGAAGGGATCCTGCTCCGAGATATTCGCTTCGTCCGCAGGTCCGCTCCGATATACCCGTTCAACAACGAAGTTCCGCCGGAATATGCCGGAAGAAAGCTCACGCACTTTCATGCCAAACAGGGGACCGAAAAGTGCTTCTTCGACGTCACGCTCGAGAGCTTCCTCGACCGGACGGAAGGGGCGTTCGGTGGTAGCTGCGTAGCGGACCAGCTCCTGCCCTTCGCGGCTGATTTCCACTTTCACTAGCTCCTCCAATTCACTCTTGAGCATCAACCGTTGGGCGTCCGCCTTGCTATCAACCTTCTCCCCTGAAATCCTCTCGAGAACGTCTCCGACTTCGAGACCGGCTTCCGCGGCGGGAGATCCTGGAAGTACATAGGTAACCTCGAGTTGATTCCGACGCTCGTGAACGGCAACTCCAAGCCATGGGTGCTTGAGTTGACCATCGTCATACAGCCTGGGCAGAAAAAGACGGATCCATTCACTCGGGACGGCGAAATTAACTCCCTGGAACTGGGGCGCGCCGGCGAACACCACCCCCAAGAGATCGCCCGACTGCGTTAGGATGGGGCCTCCGCTGCTGCCGGGATTGAGCGCGGCGTCGACTTGCATGACCTCACCCATTGGAAGAAACCGCCTCCCCGTAGCCGAAACAATCCCTGAGGTTATGGAGCTGGTCAGGCCTCCCGGCGAGCCCATGGCATACACATCCGTGCCTGCACTGACGTATTCCAGATCCGAAAAGGAGAACACGAACTCCGGCTCCACCGCCACCTTCAGCAACGCAATGTCGAACACGCGGTCATATCCCACCACTCGCGCAGGAATGCGCTCCTGCGGATCCTCGTGGGGCCGGACGTACACTCGAGTACGGCCATCTTTGTCCGGCTCCACGGCACCTCTAATTACGTGGTAGTTCGTAATCAGATAGCCACGCTTGTCGATGTAAAAGGCGCTACCGATAACCTGATCTCGTCTGCCAACCCCCTCGCGGATCCGCACGCCTTCGTCCACCCAAATCGTGGCCGTTCCCGCAAGCATCTCCTCCAGGTCAGGCAACCGCTCCAGATACTCCGTCATCGACTCCGGGACGCTTTCGCCGGCTGCCTCCAAAGCCGCGACAATCCGTTCCACCCCGAAGCGATGGTTGTTCTCCACGGCCAGCCGGCCGTACTCACGCAGAATCTCCGGGTCCGTGCCGTCGAAATCCGGAAGCCTCAACGCTGTGTGTATGGCGGCAACCGGGTTTTTCTCCTCTTCCCGGTACCACTCCGCCCAGGACCGTCTGATCCGTTCCTCAGTGAAGTCACCCGCGCGCTCCGTCTCACCCAAGGCCGCGAGAGACCTATATCGCGAAAGCGCGCGCCTGTATTCCCGCTCTCCATGCGCCTGTTCCAGTTCCGCGACAAGACCGCTCACCGCCCGGTTGCGGAGCCGCTCGTGAACGTCATCTTCCAAGACTCCCTTGTCCTGAACTCCGGACAGACGCTGTAACGCGGCAGCCGCACGTCCTTCTTCGATCCGCCGCTCTACGTCTGCTCTGACCGCCTCTTCGTGCGGAGGAGTCGGCTCCACCGCCTCAGGTCCCATTTGACACCCCGCGAGCACGGTCGCAGCGGCAAGAACCAACAAGAGCGTGGCGACCGATAGGTGGGCGAAGCCCTTGCGCCGCAAACCCGACCACCGTCCACCGAAGCCGCGTTCGAGGCGGCGGCCGCCGGGCGTTCTACCGCGTATCCCGGCGGGCTCCCCGGCGTGCCGCACGGGTTTCCCCGCCGCCCGGGACGCGACAGCTAGCTCAGGAGACTCGATAGGCCCTGTAGGTAGTTGTCTACTCCTCCGGTTCCGATTGACGCCCGCGGGATCCGCCCTCCCGCAACGGGGCCGCCGGCAGCGGGCCTCGGAGCCGGTCGATGCTGAGATCGAGAATGCCGTCTCGTCCGGAGGAGAAAAGGATGCGGACGCGTCCGCTACCGAGGTCGGTCTGCATCGCGTCGATTTGGCCGTCGCCATCGTAGTCCCATTCCTGTGTTCGAGGTTCATCCAGGGTCTCAATGTAATCATAAACGCCGTCTCCGTCGCGGTCGTAGCGAATCTGAAAGAGCCTTCCGGTTGTGTAGTCCTCAACCGCGTCGAACCGGCCGTCCCCGGTAACGTCACGAAGCGCCTGACTCGGAAGCCCGGCCTCGTACAACACCAGATAGTCTATCATACCGTCCCGGTGGCGATCTTCCCGCCGCTCGCTCGGCATTCCCGCTATGAGATCCTCCCATGCGTAAATCCGGTCCGTGTCACGCTCCCGCAGCTCCCGGTGGGACGCCAGTGGCGGCACATCTTCCGGCGACAGACGTGCCGGCTCCGCACGGAGGCTCCACGGGTAGAGCAGCGCATCCGGGTCGGGAGGCCACCCCTCTGCTTCCCGGTCCAGGACCGGATGGGCAAGCCGTCGAGGAAGGATCCGATACCGAACGACGTCGCTGCCTCGATCCATCTCCACCGCCCCAACCTCGGGATAACGCCTATACTCGATACGAAGCTCGCTGTCACCGCTCCGATCCACAATCCGTACAGGCCGTGCGTCCTGCAGTTCCACCTCGTACTCCGGAACACCGTCGGTATTCCGGTCAATATGCCACGCTACGATCTCACCTCCCTCAACACGAATCTTTTCCTCTGCATACCCATCACGAGTGCGATCCCCCACGACCGCGCCGTCGGCCTCACGAATCTGCTCGAGAACACGGTTGCGCCCTTCCTCACTCACGCGATCAGCCATTCGCCGCAACAGAATGATATCTTCGTCCCCTCCATGGTCGAAAAAGCGCTCAAGGTGTTCCGCTTCATCGTCGATCGGGCGCACCACCCACGCAAGCGGGTCAGTTCCCCCCAGCTCGAAATACCGGTCCACCGCACGAGCTTGCTCAGACTTCGAAGGCGCCAGCTCGGCGTATGTCAGAAGCGTCCGGAGATACTCCGAGTCGTCCGGTTGCTCGTTCGTCTCCAACCGGCGACGGTCCTCATACCCCACCTGTGGATCAAGCTCCATCGCCACGCGGTGGAATCGCGCATCCTCGGGGAAGCGCTGCATGCCTTGCTCAACGAGCCACTCCGCCTCAGCTCGCTCTCCGCCGGCGGCAGCCGCGCGAGCCGCTACTATCAACGCGTCCGCCGAACGCGGACGGTGATACCGCGCCTCCTCCGCAGTCTCCGCGGCCAGATGGGGACGCTCTGTTCTCAGATACAGCTCAGCGAGCTCAACCAGGGTACCGATTCGAGATACTTGACTGAACTCGTCCAACTCGATTGCGAGCTCGTACCACTCAATAGCCTCACGAGTGCGTTCTTGATCGCGCCGCGCGACTCGCGCGCCGAGCGCGTAAGCGTCAGACGATCTCTCATCGAATTCCAGCGCGCGGTCGACGATGCGCTCTGCTTCGTCCCACTCCCCTTGCTCAATCAGTTGGGTGGCTTCGCGCACGTGTACCTCGGCAATTCGGGGTCCCGGCGTCGCCTCCACCGCACCGGTCATGAACGCAAAGACAACACATACTACGCACACGACGCGGAGTTTCCCCACACCCCCCAGCGGCTGCATCGTTGCGATTTCACGTTTCAGCCCGTCACAACACATCTCTCTGTACATTGTCGGCTATCAGAACGCGTGCTGCAATTCGATGGGGCCGAAGCGGGCGCCGTTCGCTCGTTCCGTCCGTCGAGGCCTTACCCTTTCGAGACAGGCGAAATCACGACTCGAGAAGGCACACCGCCACTCGCCGGACGTTTTTGAGCCTCCGGCTCTCACTCGCCGGCAACGTTTCCGCCTTCCGGGTCCATCTCCGCCATCCGGACTCAGTGGCCGCAAAAGCCGCAACGATTCCGGCTCGATCCTGGAGTAGCGACATCCGCTCACCGCTCGGAGCGTTCCGCTGTGCGCGCTGCGCTGTCCCCGCTAACGAGACTCCGCGGTCTCGGATGAGCTCCGAAAGACCTTTCCTTGCCGCACCATCGCCTGCTCTTGCCGACCGGACTATGAGCGGTCCGAAAACTTGGACTACCGACTGATTACTATCCGAATCCGGCGCCACCTTACTCACCGCCTCGTCCCGCCCGGGGGCCGCACGGACGACGAAGCGAAGGCCATCAGGAGTTAGACACGGCACTTCCTCCCGGACCGGGAGTACGTATTCCCGTCCGGCGGCCCCTTCCCGCTCCGGGGCCAGTCGAACCATGCTTCTGGAAACCGAGACCTCCAGACCGGCCCCTCTCACTGTCTGACCTGTTCGCGGATTGAGGACGACCGGATCCAGTAAGCGCCACGGTACCCTGGCAATCTTGAACCGGTTGGCGGCGAGCATGAGTGCCTGCCGACGCAACGCCGGGGCACAGCGCTCGTACGAGTTTCGGGAGGCGACAAGACTCCCTCCCCTGGCGTGCCAACGAATACGCTCTTCGGCCTCGGCTGTCAGTCCTGCAAACGTCTCACGAAGCCGTGCGGTGAGCTCAACCACCCGGCCCTCGATCTCCGGGATCTCAGACCGTAGTACCGGAACGATCCGACGCCGGATATGGTTTCGCAAATAGCGCTCGTCGATGTTGGTCCGATCCTCAACCCAGTGAAGATCATTTTCTTGAGCATACCCGGCAATCAGCGCCTCCGGCAGCTCCAGGAGCGGCCGAAACAGAACGAGCTCGTCGCCCCCGAGCTCCTGCATGCCCGCGAGGCCTTCGGCGGAAGCCGTCCAAAAGGCGCGCATAAGCACGGTTTCAAGCTGGTCCTGCGCATGGTGCCCGAGCACCACAGCGTCGTAGCCTAAGCGAGCTGTTTCTGCAAGGAAGCGATATCGAGCCCGCCGAAGACCTGCCTCCGGTCCGTCGCACGGAAACCCCTCCGGCCAGATCGTCTTCTCTTCCTTGGACGAATTTCTCCGCGCTTCTACAATGAGCGGAACGGCAAGAGATGCGCACAAGCATTCCAACTGCCGCCGGTCGCGCTTTCGCTCTTCGGCAGTTCGTAGACCATGGTCGAAATGCGCCGTTCGGAGCGCAATACGTCGGTGCGAGCGGAGCTCCGCCAACGCGTGGAGAAGTACGGTTGAATCCCTCCCGGCGGAGCACGCCACGAGTAACCGGAGAGGCCTGTCACCGAAATACCGAGAGACTCGGCTCAAGAGATGCTGCCGCAGCCTGTCGCTGCAGCTTGGCGCCATAGCCTTTCCTCCCGCCGCCGACAGCCATCCTCGGCGCGCACTACCGCGGGCAGCCGCCGAAAGCCGACAACTCCGGGCTCCTGAGTTCGATGGAAGCCGTCCTCTGCAGTGCACCGCGCCTTCAGCGAGCGCACTCGCAGCCCAAGCGCTCGTGCATCAGAACCCCTTCCGGCGGAACGCAGTCCTACTAAACGTTCTTACAGACGGTGTTCAATCGGGGCGATGGCCTACTCCGCTTCCGCTCGGAAGTCATTCACAAAGGCCACGAGCCCCTCCGGCTCTGAACGCGACAGGTGCGCAACTGCCCGCGCGCCGTGCTCTATGGCACGCTCGAGTTTGGCCTGTTCATCCGGGCCCGGGACGCCAAGAACGTGACGAACCACATCTTCCCCGGGGCCGGGCCGCCCGATTCCGATAAACAGTCGCCAGAACTCTGCGCCGTCCAGTCTTTGGATGATGGACGCCACACCCCGATGGCCCGCGGAGGACGATCCGCGCTTGAGGCGCACGCTGCCTGGCGGAAGATCCAAGTTGTCACAGACGACCACCAACCGTGAAGGCTCCACCCCGCTCCAGGGCAGAAGAAACGGCAGAGCCTCACCCGAGCGATTCATGAACGTCAAGGGCTTAGCCAACGCCACATTCGGACCCCGCCCGAGAATGACACGCCGGAACAGCGGCTGCCTCAGCTTCACCCCTAACTCCCGAGCAGCTGCATCTATCGTCGCGAACCCGACATTGTGACGCGTACCATGGTAGCGTTGGCCGGGGTTTCCCAACCCGATAACGAGATACACGCCGCCGGCCTATTCTTCTGCTTCCTCGGGTTCCTCTGCCTCGACCTCTTCTTCTTCCTCTTCCTCAGCCCGTACCGCTTCCGCGCGCGGCGCAGTTACGAGCGCGACCACCTGGTCCTCGCTGTTGAGAATGCGCACACCCTCCGGAGCCGCTACATCGGCAACGTGGATGGAGCTTCCTACCTCGAGGTCAGAGACATCTACAACAATCTCATCCGGCAAGTCCTTAGGAAGACACTCGATCTCGAACTCGTGAAGCGGATGTTCCAAGATACCACCTTCCCGAACTCCTTTTGGGGAACCGCTCACGTGGACCGGCACGTGCGTACGTAGCGCACGCCCGCGCTCGAACTCGTAGAAATCGATGTGGAGCACCCGGCCGGTGAGGATATCCTCTTGATAATCCTTCACGAGGACCCCGTAGGTACTGCTGTCCACCTCCAGGTTGATGATGGTGCTTTCCGAGATACGGCGGAAGAGCTTGTGAAACTCCCGTGCATTTACCGTAATGGGCACCGGCTCATGGTGACCGTAGATGATCGCCGGAATTCCCCCGTCCCGCCGAATGCGACCGGCCGCACCCTTTTTCAGCTCCGTTCTGGGCTGTGCAGTCAGCTGCTTCTCTTCCATTGTTTGCTCCTTACACCGCAAAGACGCACGCCCTGCGGCAATTCTGCGCCGCAGGGCGTCCAGTGCTGGGACGGCAGGATTCGAACCTGCGCATGCCGGGATCAAAACCCGGTGGCTTAACCACTTGCCTACGTCCCAGAGAGGGTGAGGTATAATACCGAAAACTGTCGTGTATGGCTACCGCCGCTGTTCTTTTACCAGCTCCGTCGGGGCCTCTTCAAGTCCCCCGGAGCCGTTATAGGCACGGAGAATGCGATCCTGAAGGTCATTCCGGAAGTCGGAATGAATAGGATGCGCAACATCCTTATACTCTCCGCTCTTAGTGCGTCGGCTGGGCATGGCAATGAAGACGCCGCTCTTGCCTTCGATTACTTTTACATTGTGTACGACAAAACAGTCGTCGAATGTAACCGTGACGTAAGCCTTCAACTTCCCTTCTGAAGACACTCGCCGGATGCGGATATCGGTGACCTGCATCAGATGTACCTCCGCTAAGCTCGACTGCGGATGTCGGTTCCTACCCCCCGACACGGAGTACGGCATTGTAAGCACCCCTGCACAGACGCCGGCGTCCCGCAGCGGATGCAGTATAGCGGGAGCCTGCGCTCGCAACGTAGACTCCTGCACAGATTTACCGTAAACCCAGTTTTGTCGGATGTCAAACGAAACAGCGGGGAAGTAACCTGAGCGCCGTCAGGTCTTAGCGCCCGATGAAGCCTACCTTTCGTAGTCTCCGTAGACGCGGGTTCCGGAGAACCACAGCTTCTCCAGCTCATAGAACTCTCGAACGCTTCGCGTCATAAGATGGACCACTACAAACCCGTAGTCTACCAACGTCCACCCGACCTCCGTCGGCCGTTTCACACCGGATAGCGGCTCAATGTCGTACTCCGCCGTGAGATCTCGAATCTGATCCACAAGCCCCTGGACGTGCGCAAGACTGTTCACCGTTCCGATGAGCAGATAATCCGTGACTCCCGACACCTCCCGCACATCGATAGCGACCGTATCCTTTGCCTGCGCATCCGCCAGCAGCTTTGCGGCTCGTTCGACGAAACTCCGTTGCAGCTCCTCGTCGGGTCGGCAATCAGTCACCGGACTGCAATCACTGCGCCACGTATCTGCCATCGAAATCCTCTCCTAGAATAACGGTTACGTCCACTCCCTGCGATTCTTCCGCCTCAACCACCGTTCGGATGGCATCTTCATCCGCCGCCGGCTCATCTGCGCCTTCCCTCCTCGGTCCTTCGCGGTCCGGATCGTCACCCGACGGGATGGTCTCCTGGCTCGTTTCCTCGGAAACCTCGAAATCCGCGCCCTGCTGCTGCCCCGGATCCACTGTCTCAATCCGTTGAGCCCGTATCACGTCCGCTACCCGCCGAGCTGCTCCCCCTTCGCCTCCGTGATCCACTACAATCGTCTCCCGAAACTCGGAATGTGGGGCATTTGCGGGCTCCCGCATTTCGAACGTTCCAAGCCCAGCGTACAGATCCGTGGTTCTGCGCGCCAACCCCGCTTCCGTGGTTCCGTTGAGCACCTGCACCTCGATCGTTCGACCCGGCTCACCGGCCGCTTCCGGCGAACGGAGGCTATCGCGAACTTGGCTGACCGTCTCTTGGAGCCAGCGCCCTTCGAAGTGGGGAAAGAGCAGCGTGCGCTCCTCACCTGCTACGGTGACCTCACGCTTCGCTCCCTGTACCTCGGACACCACCACAGACTCCTCATACAAGTTCCCAAGCTCTTCTAGCAGAGACTGATACGAGCGTTCATCAAGATCGGTCTCCACATGGCGATACAAGAGTGCCGACACCTCATCGTGAGAGAGCAACACGGCCCTTCGAGTCATCTCACTGATAAGCTCGCGCACGAACTCGTTCCTACGTCCGGCCGCGTCCTCGCGGAACTCTTCGCTGTCGTCCAGCGTGAAGTATGCCTTTGCTTGTGCCCCGTCGAGTCGGTTGGTTCCGCCAGGCAACATCACTCGCGCCGGCGCCGCCTCCGCCGCCCCACCGGTCCCAACCGAGTCGGGCGTCCCGTGCACCGAATCTGGCGACACATACTGGTCCACGGATGTAGGCAGGAAGAGCTGGACACCGCCGAGTGTATCGACAAGAGCTTCAAGACCATCCACCGAGAGCGACAAGTAGTGCGGTACCTCGGCGCCCAGGAGGTCTTCCACAGTGGAACGATACGCGTCCACTCCCTCCTGACGATAGATTTCCTCTATCCGATCGGTCCGCCCGAGACTCGGTAGAATGGCCCCTGTCTTCCCCGGCACGTGAAAGAGCGCGGCTCTCCCGGTCAACGGGGCATACATCAAGACGTGAGAACTGAGGAGTTGTTTCTCCGCCCCTTCCCCCTGGGAGACCGTAACCAAAACGTTGAAGTCCTCATCGGCCTCCACAAGCCGGGTGATCGTGTCCCCTCTAACTTCTCGATAGATGAACGCGGTAGTAAAGGCGATTACGACAACAATGAAGAATAGGATTACGATCGAGCTGTCCAGATGCACGCGCCGCTTCATTCACATAGAATGGTACACGGTCGCGCCGACAATGCGCAAGCTCCCCCCGATACGCCTCGCACCGTCAGAAGGCGAAGCCGGGATAAACCCGATGTCGCTCGATATAATCGTATACCCTTTCGGGCACCAAAAAGCGAATAGATGCGCCGCGTTCCAGCCTTCGGCGAATCGCGCTCGATGAGATGGGCAACCGCTCACAGTCGATATGGGAGGTCTCGATATCAGGCACGGATTCGTGTACGCCGGCACGTGGTGCCACAAGAATGCTGCAGCGCTCAAGGAGCTCGTCCACCATTCGCCACTTCCGAAAATCAGGCAGCAGATCGTCTCCGATTATCAGACTCGGGTTGCTTCCGTACTCCTGCTCGAACTGCCGAACAGTATCGATAGTGTACGACGGCCCATCACGCTTCATCTCCCAATCGAGAACATGGAATCCAGAATGGCCTTCGATTGCTTCTTGAACCATGGCCAATCGATCGCCGTTCGATACCATACTACTGAGCTTCTTGTGGGGCGGAGCGCCAACGGGAACGAAAAACACCTTCTCTATGCTAAATTGGCACAGAACCTGGTCCGCAATATGTAAGTGCGCCACATGAACCGGATCAAAGCTACCGCCCAGAATTGCTCCCTGCACGCGTCACTCCTTGTTGGTCGGATAGCCTCTACGCCTCAGGCGTTCCTATGCCTACTCGGAGATCCGAGCTCCGCCCTGGCCGGACGTCGTCTCGGCCTGGTCCGTTCAAGAAGGCTCTCCCGTGGAATGTCCCTCCGGCGAATATCCCTCCGACTTCTCCCCGGAGCCGATGTCCGCCCCCGAGCTGCTTCCGGCGGATGGACGTGTACCTTGCGCCACTTCCCAGCGCCATCCTGCACCCTCCCGCACCTCCGGCTCGGCCGTATTCGCGTCGCCCGGCCCCTCCTCAATGCCGGCGCGGTAGGCGAACAGCTCGCGGATCAGCTCCGGAATACCCTGTCGGGTCGCTACACTGATCCCGACAACCGTATCCTTGGGATACGCCACGGTGAGCTTCCGGAGCTCATCCTCGCTTCCGAGAATGTCCAGCTTGTTTCCTACAACCAGCTTAGGCTTTTCCGCAATTGAACGATCGAATTCGCGAACCTCAGCAAGCACCGTCTCCACCGTATCGACCGGGTTTCCCTCCGAGAGGTCCACTAAAATCAACAGAACGGCGGTACGGGTCACGTGTTTGAGGAACTTGAACCCGAGCCCCCGGCCTTCATGCGCTCCTTCGATGATACCCGGCACATCGGCGATCACCAAGTCAGCACCGTCACGACGCAAGACTCCGAGATTTGGCTCCCGGGTAGTAAAAGGATACTCAGCCACCGTAGGACGGGCATTGCTCAACGCGGACAACAGGCTCGATTTCCCGGCATTCGGTCTGCCGACGAGCCCCACGTCCGCGATCAGAGACAACTCGATCTTGGCACGGCATTCCTGTCCCGGTTGTCCAGGCTGCGCATAGCGAGGTGCCTGCCGGCGAGCACTCTTGAAGTTGACGTTGCCTTTTCCGCCACGTCCGCCGACCAGGATCTTCGCCTCGTCCGCTCGGGTCAGGTCCGCAAGCACCTCACCTGTGTGAGCATCCCGAACGACAGTTCCCGGTGGAACTTCAATCCTGGCAGGTTCTCCCGAGCGTCCGTGCCGGCATGCACCCGCTCCGGGATGTCCGGCTTCCGCGGCGATGACATTCCGCCCCGCCAGGTGGGAGAGGGTACGCAACATGTCTGAGCGGACCACGACAACATCGCCGCCCCGGCCGCCGTCACCGCCGTCCGGCCCCCCTCGCGGGACGTACTTCTCCCGGCGGAAGCTGACAGCGCCGGCCCCGCCGCGACCCGAGCGCAGCGTTACGTATATCTCATCGATAAACGGCTTCATGGACGCTCTACCGGAAACCGCCGACAGGGCATACTTCCGCTTCCGGATTCGTGCCGGCCGAAAGCGGCGTGTTTCGAAAGGAGTGGTAGTCCCTTAGCGATCAAGCAGGCGCTTACTCGCCCCCGGCCGGAGTCGGCTCTTGCACGGCGGTCGGCTCAGCAGATTGAACAGGTTCAAGGAATACGACCCGCTTCCCCTTCCGCTCGCGAAACCGTACGCGCCCGTCCGCTTTGGCGAACAAGGTATCATCCCTTCCCTGTCCAACGAAGTCGCCGGGATGGAACCGGGTCCCACGTTGCCGCACTAGGATAGATCCGGCGGACACCAGCTCACCGCCGAACCGTTTCACACCGAGACGCTTGGATATGCTCTCTCTACCGTTCTTGGAGCTTCCGCCACCCTTCTTGTGTGCCATAGTCTTGTCCTCTCTTATGTCACTTTGCCTGTCATCAGTTGTCAAACCGTGCCGCAACACGACGCCACCCTAAGGTCGCGCGTCCACCGCGTCGCTACCTAACAGTGTACCAAGTTTGAGCTTCCGAAGCTACCGGGGACACGGTTCGCGCTCCGGCACAAGGGCACATCCTTCTTCCGCGGCGCCGGCCGCCCGTACCACGACTCAGCCTTCCGGAGCTCCTGCACCGCTCACAAGATTGCCGGCTTCCTCCGCGGCCTGCAACCGGACCGACTTCGGGTACTCCGTGGCAAGATCCGAAAGACCTTGCATCACCGTAGCGGCAATTCCCCTGAAGCGCTCACACGCCGCCGGCTCTACGGAGAGAATGCGCACTTCAAAGCTACCGCGACGCAGTGCGCTGCCATCCACCCGTATCCCCTCTTCCGCGAGCAAAGTCCGCGCGAAGGTTTTCAGCAAGACCGAAACCGCTGCGCAAACCGGGTCCGCCCCCGAGACGACGCTTCCTGCATGCCCGTCACTGGTTATCCGAGCCGGCAGCCCCTGCTTGGTAGTAACATCTATCCGGATCACCTTCGCTCTCCGGGATCCGTCTCCGGCCGCCTCTTCCAGCCGAGACAAGAGCCGGTTGTTCGTTCCATGAACGGCCGGTTTTCCCGACCCTCATGCTCACTGCCCGGGCTACGCGCTCGGCGTACCGCGCCTGCAACGCGATCGCCTTTCCACGTCGCCTACGCCGTCGGCAGCTCCCGGATCCTCAGCACCGAGTAGTGGCACCTGTGTCCGTGCTTCCGGCGGTAGCCCTTGCGCCGCTTGTACTTATAGACGGTGATCTTGGGATCTCTGCCCTGCTCCTCGATTTCCGCCTTCACCTGTGCGCCGTCGACATACGGCTTGCCGACCTTAACTCCCTGGTCCGTACGAACCATGAGCACCGAAGGAAGCTCTACCACGTCTCCTGCGGTCCCCGGAAGCCGGTCCACCTTGATTCGTGCATCCTGTTCCGCTTTATACTGCTTGCCACCAATCTCTACGAGTGCGTACATATTAGGTATTCCAGTTTTCGTGAAAGGTTGACGTTACTTCTACACGATTTCTCGCTCGGTGGTCAAGATCATGCGCCGGTCAGGATGACGCTCTATGCCCGATGAAAGCCGACAGAACAGTCTTCACGGCTCGCTCGCTACGCCATGGGGGATCTTCCTCTTTTGGATTCCACTGGGACTGATGTGGATCTTCATGGCGGTCGAGCAACCGGCGATGTCTGCCGTCATCGCGCGGCTGCCGGAAGAGACGGTGAATCTGGCCGCGTTTGGAGTGGCCTTTTCGCTGGCGCTGGCGGTGGAAAGCCCAATTCTCCAGCTGCTCTCGGCCAGCACTGCACTGAGCACCGGCAGAGATCGGTACCGAACACTTCTGCGCTTCATGCACATCGTCGGAGCCCTGATTACGGTATTACACCTTGTGTTGGCCGCCTCGCCGCTGTTCTCTATACTGGCGCGCAATGTGTTGGAGGTCCCCCCGGAAGTAGTCGAGCCGGCTCGCAGCGGTTTCCTGCTCATGGTGCCGTTTGCCGCCACGGTAGGATACCGCCGGCTATGGCAGGGTATGCTTATTCGCTACGGGAAGACCCGGCTTATTCCGATAACCGTCGCCGCACGGCTTATAGGAACCGTCGCCGTCCTTCTATGGGGATACGTGACCGAGGCAATGCCGGGAGCACAGCTAGCCGGCCTTGCCCTGATTGTAGGCACAACCGCCGGCGCTGTCAGCTCGTATCTGTTCGTCCACCGAATCGTACGCCACGAGATGCCGGGAGAGGCGCCTGACGGACCGTTGTCTGCGCGGCAACTCGTGTCGTTCTACGTTCCGCTTTCGCTTACATCGATCATCTACCTAAGCGCACAGCCGCTTCTGACATTCGCGATCGCTCGAAGCTACCTTCCGCTACCGAGCCTTGCGGTATGGCCGGTCATTAAAGCATACCTGTTTCTGTATAACTCCCTGGCTCTCTCGACCCAAGAGGTGATCGTGACCGTTAAAGCTCGTTCCGATGGCTCGCTTCCTGCAGCGCGACGGATGCTAACCGGCCTCGGCGCCGCGCTCACCGGTCTGTTCGCGCTGACGGCGTTCACTCCGCCGGCAGATCTCTGGTTCAGCGCCGTATCCGGCCTATCGGATGCGTTGATGCCGTTCACCAACGCACCGCTACTCGTGCTCATCGCCGCGCCGGCGCTTCTCACCGTCAAGAGCTGGTATCGCGGCGTCCTTATCGCGGAGCACCGTACCGGAGTCCTTGCTCGCGCAGTCACGCTCCACACCGTGGTGCTTTTCGCGCTTGCCTGGGTTGGGCCGATGCTCTTCCCAGAGATACCGGGAGCTACTCTGGCATCAGCAGCCCTGGTTGTTTCCCTCGCGATCGAGGCTGTCTATCTCCATCTCGAGGCGGCACGCAACTCCAAGAGACTTGTTGTAGCGGAAGCTGCCGCGGAGGCCGAAGCTGAAGCCCGTTAAGCGCCGGCGCTTCCCAATGCACCGCGGCAGACAGCGCGGAGCAGACAGCGCGGGGCGGGCGGCAAGAACGGCTACGAGCTCTCCTTCTCTGAGTCCTCGCTGTCCTTACCGGTGTCTCTGTGTTGCTTCCCGGTCCGCTTCCGAGGTCCGCTCGGTTCCTGCGGCTCGTCGAAGACTACCAGCGTGTCCGACAAGCGTATAACGTCGCCAGGCTCCAAATCACGACGGTTCACTGAGCGGTTGTTCACAGTGACCGGCGTGGGGGAATGCAGGGTGTAGCGGCCCCGACTCTGGTCATACACGACCGTAGCCTCCTGAGCTGCCGTACCGGTGGGCCCCACGACGGTCACGTCGGCCTCCGGCCCGCCGATCACCGTCTTGTCCGTCGAGGCCGGGAACACGCGCGTTCCGCGCGCACCGAAAACCTCGAAGTTGGCTGTGCGCCGGCGATTGCGAAAACGGAGCCTACCGAGCAATACCCACACCAGAAGTGCCAAGAGCGCCACCGCGGCGAGCACGGGCGCGGTAACAGGGCCCGGTAGGCCGAAAAGCGTCCCGGCCAGGTAACTCCTTGAATCGGAGAGCTCTGCATCCGGCGCAACGCGCGTATCACGGAGGCCGACCTGGACATGCCTCCGCTCGGCAGGCTTCATCGACGGGCGATAGCTAATCCGGTACTCAGTCAGCACCCGCCGGCGGATATCGTCGTAGGCTTCGCTTAGATCGTCTCCGGTCCGAGCGTTGTAGAAGAGTCCGCCGGTCTCATCTGCGATGCGCTCCAGGTACTGGTCGAACTGGTCGGACCCGAAGTGCACCGCGTGGACCGTAAGCTCTTCCTCGTGTAGCGCATCGATCGCTTCGTCGTGCCCAAAGATATGGTCGCCGTATTCCGGATGCGATTCACCGCTGTAGCGCGCAAACGGGTAGTTTGCCCCGTCCGCCAGCAGGATAATCACTCGCCTGCCGCGCAGATCCCGTGCCTCGGCCGCCGCTTCAATAAGAGCGGCGTATAGCTCGGTGTAGGCCTCGCGCGGCTCAGGGCGTTCGATCTCCTCCAAGAGCCGTTCCGCCTGCGCCACGTCGCTCGTCGGCTCAGTGTGAGAGGTAAAGAAAGTGTTGAAGGAGGCAATGCCCACGCGATCCTGCGGTGAATCGATCTCTCGGAGAAAGCCTCTCAGAGCATCCTTTGCATGCATAATCCGCTGCTCTTCTTCCGGCACTTCGCGCTCGCCGTCGATGCCCAAATGCATGCTGCCCGAGTTGTCCACAACCATGAGAAACGTCACCCCTTCGTCTACATTCACCTGGGGTGCAAAGTCGGAGATCTCTACCGGCGCAAACGTCTCCCCGTCCACGCTCTCGCTCACTTCGAAACTATCCCGTTCCAAACCCTCAATAGGCTCTCCGTCTCCGTCGGTGACGCCGACATACAGATCCACCCGGTTTCGTGTGAGAAGTCTCGACGAATCGAGGCCGGAGATGGTCAGCCGCGGTTCGGCGCCGACCTCCGCAGCAATCACGCTCAGCATTGCCGCCATAAGCACGACCACCAGTCCCTTGTCCGGATAGCGCTTCGCGGGATGACCCTTCGCGGGACGGCCCGAATGGGCGCGCTCCAGGCGTCTGCAACGCCGGACCGGGACGGCCGGAGGATGACCGCGCCGATATCCCGGCAACCCTGCATCCCAAAGCGACCGGAGCAGTCGGACGGGCCTGAGCATTCGGGCCGACCGGAGCCGGCAGGCGGGCGGGGCCCACCGGGGCAACCGAGGCTGCCGGGCACCACAATGAATGCGGCCTAGCCGATTCCTCTGTGTCGATTCGATCCTTCTGGCGTTCCGTCTCATAGCATACCTCTTGCCGGCGCAAACCGTTAGCCGGCGCCGCCGGTGCGCCGGCCGCCATCCCCTATGGTGCCCGACCGACGGTCTCGGCGGCGTACCGTGCCACGTCGACGCCGGTATTGCTGCCCGGCACCCCGCGGTAACTGAGAGCGCGCCGGGCGTCCACTGCCTACTCCGCCATGTACAAGAACTTGGCCGAGCCGGCGGAGATAACGTCCTCGAACTTGAGCGGCCCTCCCACTGCGCCGATCTCCTCTTTCGTGGAACTCGGCCCGCGGCCGCCGGTTTCGGCGGATGAACCAGCCCCGCCGGCGGCTCCTCCCCCTTTGTTGCCTCTGTCTTCGGCTTCCGAAGCTTCACGCGCCTCCGGCCGACTCGAAGCCGTGATCGGTTCGTCATTCAAACGAACCGTTCCTCCCTCGACCAGAATGTAAACCTCACCTTCCTTCTCGAACAGAGAGAAGTGGCGCGGGTACACGCGAGCGTAGCCGGCCACCGTGATGTCGCATGCGTCGGTCGATCCGATAGACAGACGGCGTTGATTGAGGATGAACTCCTTTCCCTTGAACCGACCGTTGAGTAAGCGCAGCTTGCCCAACGACAGCCGCCGCTCAATCATCACGAAGAAGGCGGAAATCGCCAGCCCCAGGAGAACGAACGCCCCGAGCCGGCCGTACGGTTCCGCCGGAAGGAAAACCCGCCCGTACTCAACCGCAAGGCCGCCCAGGATCCCTCCCAGCAATCCTCCAAGCACCCCTACCCGGACACGGAGCCCCGAGCGCGCGCGGATACCGTCCGCCGCTCCGACAAACCCGCCGAGGAGGGCCCATCCCACGCTCCGGGCGACCGGCAGAGCGGTCCCGTAGCCACCACGTGCCGGCGCAGCCAACGTCTCTCCAACGGCCAGCAAGAGTCCCTGGCCCGCAAGAAAACCCAACGCCCCTCCCGCAAGGCCGATAAGCGAGCCCCAGCCGATTCCGACGAACGTCCGCCGAACTCGCCCGAGAAATATTCCCGGCGCCGAGCCGAACACTGCACCGAATACGAGACCGATTCCCCCACCGGAGGCCATCGTAAAGAGGAGCAACGAAGGGAATCCCCCTTGCGCAGCCAGTAAGAGCTCCGATATGGGCCACGCCAATGCACCGGCTACCATCCCCAGTCCTGCGAGTACGATTCTCCGAACGAAAAGCGACATAGTTGAGCTCCTCCGGCTTCCTGTTCTGTCCATACGACGACGCCGGGGAGCGCCGGGCGATCTCGCGCCCGCTACTCCCGGCAGTCTACCGCCAAGCATATCGGCGAGCTATACGCACGGCCTCCGCCTGTTGCCGGCCGGCATCGCCCTCCACTCAGTAGCTAACGACTATCCGCCGCGGTAAGCTCCACCTCCAGAACCAGGCGCCGCCTATGCACCGGCACCTCTACATCAACAGTTTGGGACCGGTACCCGGGAGCACTGATCCGAAATTGGTGCAACTCCCCGGATCGAATCTCTTTCACCTCCTCCCAACTCTCCCACGTTCCGTCAAGCTGGTACGCTATCTCCGCGCCGCGGATCCGATCTCCCTGCTCCGCGTCACGAACAAGGATATCCACCTCAAGCTCCGCCGGTTCCCAACCTCGCGCAACCACGACCGCGGCCCGACTGTCTCGAGTAGCCGGCACCTGCCGCTGAGCGGCGCGAGGCTCAAGCTGCACACTTCTGCGATACAGCTGGTCACCCACTGCCACATCGATCCAATACTCCCCGGTAGGAAGAAAGAGCCGGGAGGAGCTCAGCTGATGGTGCAGCCGAGTCCCCTCCTTTCGAAACAGGTATCCGTGCGGCCGAACCAACCGCGCAAGGCTGTCGCCCGCTACCGGGCTGCCGCCGGCCAGCCGGGACACCTCCTCCCCTTCCTCGTTGTAGATCGATGCGTAGATCACCATATCCTCGAGCGGCGGGCCGGCACGCGGGACTCGAACAGCGATCTCCAGCGCCCCATACTCGCGCGGAAACAACAGCCCTCGGTACGCTTGCGTTTGCCAAGCCACCGCAGCTGCACCGAGCACCAGAACCAACGCCCCGATTCCTACCGGCGCGGCGGCGCGGGCAACGAAGGAGCGCCGCCGAGTGGGTTGCCAGACGCCGGCAACGAAGTCGGCCAAGCGTTGCTCGTGCCTGCCCGCGCCGATCCGCAACAGCCGCCGTTCCACTCGGCGGAGGAGCCGCCCAAGGTTAGCCTCCCGACGACGCGGATCCTTCCGCATGGTCCGGCGAATGAGCCGTGCGGTGACCCGGCTGACCCGCGGGTTGAGCTTCCGCGGGCGCGGGTAGCGGCCGCGCTGGACTCGCTGGATAGCCTCAGCGCTCATACCGCCGGCAAACGGCCGTTTTCCGGTTACCGCCTCGTAGAGCGTCACCCCGAGCGCGTATACGTCGGCGCGATAATCCACGTTTCGGGTATTGTGGAACTGCTCGGGAGCCATGTAGCTCGGCGTACCGAGCGTCATCCCCTCCCGGGTCAGGTTGCTGTCGCCTTCGCCGTAGACAGTGGCCACCCCGAAGTCGACGAGCTTCACCTGACCGCTCTGCGAGATCAGGATATTTGACGGCTTGATGTCGCGATGTACCACCCTTCGCCGGTGAGCATACTCCAGCGCCAGACAGCAGTCGCGAAAGATCCGGAGGGCAATCTCCTCCGGCAGATACCGGTCCCGTTCTATCAGCTGCTCCAGCGAGGGGCCATCCACATACTCCAAGACGATGTGGTAGTAGGATCCCTCGCGGAAATGGTCGTACACTGCGCCGATGTACTCGTTGCGGAAGTCCATCATGATCCGCGCTTCCCGGCGGAAGCGCTCCCGCACCGCCGAGTCACCGCGCAAGGTCAGCTTCTTGATGATAACCTTCCGGTCGAGGGTAGGATGCTCGGCGGTATACACCGCCCCCATCCCTCCGGTTGCGATCTGCTCGAGGACGCGATATTTCCCGATTGTCTCCGGCGTCTTGGCCATTAGCCTGTCACGATCGTCTTATTCACTTCGGTGAACTGCTCGGCAATCGTCGTGGTAGCCTCCAGAAGCCGCCGTTCCGCCTCACCTGCCGGCAGCTGCTCGATCGGTACCGCGATGCGGTAGACCGGCGATGTGCGCTCAACCGGCCCTCGGCGAAAGACCGCCGGCTCATCCACACGGACCTCCCCGTCGAGCCATGAGGAGCTCTGCGAAGCGGAGGTCGGCACATCCTGGCGAAGCCCGATGCTGGAATACGCAGCGAATCGCTCCGGGCCTGAGCCCGGCCCCGCACCGGCACCCGACTCCGATCCGGCCCCTTGCTCCGCGGCCCCTGCGTCCTCCTCGTTCCGGGCTCCTTCGCCCTGATCCGAAGCATCAGGCGAGTCGCCGGTCGCCGGCTCGGCTCCGGTTCCGTCTGACCTTCCCGACTGGGCGGCCGCCGGGTCCTGGCTACCCGACCCTCCGCCGCCTGTCTTCCGAGGACCGAGCGCCAGAAGTGAACCGGAATACGTCATGACGAGCGCCGGACGCGGGTCGTCCGCCGCGAAGTGCTCAGCAGACGTCATGCCGTAGTCCGCGCACTTCTGATCGAAGATGTCGTTCTTCTCCAGCCACGCTCGCGCGACCTCTTCGTGCGTCTCACGAGTATCCGGAAGCCCAGAACTCGAGACTATTCCCCGAAGGTGTTCTCGAATATGCTCCGCCAGCTTTTCCATGTACGCCGCCATAAGCGCCCCCATGCTTGTACGTTCTTACCAACGATTGTACCGCTGAACCCTGCGTGATTTCCACACCGTGTACGAATCGCCGCCGCTCACTGCCGCTTGCCGCAGTTCGTTGCGGCTCATCTTCGCCGACTCCCAAGGCCTTCGCAACCGGGCAGGGTGTGCGACGCCTGTCCGTCCGCGTAACCGAAGCCTCCACTCGCGTTTCAGATGCTCTAGGAACGCGACACGGGTCCGTACACCTGGGGAAATTCTACAACACCCGCGCGATTTGCGCGAGGGCAGGCTGAGCCGCGGCGGCTACGGCAGGTTCGTGCGACCGCTGAGAAACCGATCAACCGCGCGGGCGGCGCCGCGTCCCTCGTTGATAGCCCACACCACGAGACTCTGCCCGCGGCGAGCATCGCCCGCCGCGAAGACGGCGGGAACAGACGTGGCGAATGAGCCGTACGCGGCCGCTATGTTGCTCCGTTCGTCCTGCCGGATACCGAGCTCCGAAATAAGCTCGGTCTCGGGCCCAAGAAACCCCATTGCAAGCAGGACCAAGTCTGCGCGCCACTCACGCTCGCTCCCGGGCACCTCCGTCATCTTAGGACGAGCGTCGTATTCAGGCTTCTCCCAGCGAACGTCGACCGTCCGAACGGCCCGGACGTTTCCGGCGCCGTCGCCGACTATCTCCGTGGTCAGCGTGCTGTACCGGCGCGGGTCGCTGCCTGCGCGCCGTTCCGCTTCGGCCTGCGCGTAATCCTGCCGGTAGAGCCGCGGATACGCCGGCCAGGGTGTTTCCGGCGTTCGCTGGGCAGGCGGCCTCGGCAGAAGCTCAAATGCCGTCAAGGACGTGCACCGCTCCCGAAGCGCCGTACCACAACAGTCGGCCCCGGTGTCCCCCCCTCCGATGACGACAACGTTCTTGCGGGCGGCGGCGTAGGAATGCCCTTGAGCAAAAAGCCGCTCCTGGGCAGCCTTGAGATAGGGGACGGCGAAGTGGACGCCTGCGAGCTCACGCCCCGGAACGGAGAGGTCGCGCGGCACGCGGGCACCGGTCGCAAGCAGGAGGGCGTCGTAATCACGCTGTAGCTGTGCCGGATCGACATCCGTGCCGACGTCGACCCCGGCGCGGAACTCAATGCCTTCGGCCGCGAGAAGATCGTTTCGCCGCTCCACGAGGCCCTTGTCGAGCTTCATGTTGGGAATCCCGTACATCAGAAGGCCGCCGATCCGATCGTCTCGCTCGAAGACCGTTACCCAATGTCCGGCCTTGTTGAGCTGGTCGGCCGCTGCCAGGCCCGCCGGACCGCTCCCCACGATCGCCACCCGCTTGCCGGTCCGGACCGAGGGCGGTCGCGGAACCATGAGGCCGTGCTCGTATGCGCGGTCGATGATGTGGCACTCGTTGTCCTTGATGGTGACCGCGGGCTCGTTTATTGCCAGAACGCACGCGCTTTCGCACGGAGCCGGGCAGACGCGCCCGGTGTACTCGGGGAAGTTGTTGGTCTTCATGAGACGCTTCCACGCCTCCTCCCATTTGCCCCGGTACACAAGGTCGTTCCACTCCGGGATGAGGTTATCCACAGGACATCCGTAGTTGGACTGGCAGAACGGCGTGCCGCAGTCCATGCACCGCGCTCCCTGGTTCCGCCGCTCCTCTTCGTCGAGATGCAAATGGAACTCGCCAAAGTCGCGGGTCCGATCCTCGGGATCGCGTTCCGGCGCCGCGCGCCGGCCGTACTCCATGAATCCGGTCGGCTTACCCATGTATCGCCTCCTTTTCCTGCTCCTGCGCCTGCTCGTGGTCCCGCGCTTGCTCGTGTTCCTGCGCCTGCCCGTCGTCCTGCGACTGCCCGTTGTCCTGCGCCTGACCGTCGTCCTGCGGCTGGGCCTGCTCCTGCGCCACGATGCGCCGGAAGGCAGGCGATGCGACGCTTGCGAACTCCGCGCGTCGCTCGTCCCAGGTGTCGAGAACGTGGCGCCCGATGCTGCTTCCGGTGAGCTCGACGTGACGTCGTACGAGGCTCAGGACGGTCCGGGCGTCGTGCTCTCCGAGCGGCTCGATATCGACGAGCCCCGTGTTAAGCTGCTCCGGCAGACGCCGGTGGGGATCCCAGACGTAGGCGATGCCGCCGGACATGCCGGCCCCGAAGTTCCGGCCCACCTCGCCAAGAATTACCGCGCGGCCTCCGGTCATGTACTCACAGCCATGGTCGCCGACGCCTTCCACGACGACGTGCGCACCTGAGTTCCGTACGCAGAAGCGCTCCGCCGCCATCCCGCGCACGAACGCCTCCCCGGAGGTGGCGCCGTACAGCGCCACGTTCCCGATAATGGTGTTCTCGTGAGCCGGGAAGCTGCTCCCCGCCGGCGGATAGATCACAAGCCGCCCGCCGGAGAGTCCTTTCCCGACGTAGTCGTTCGCATCGCCTTCGAGCTCGAGCGTAACTCCCGGCGCGAGCCACGCGCCCAAGCTCTGCCCGGCGCTTCCCGTAAGCTTCACCGTAAGAGTACCGTCGGGAAGGCCGGCAGGGCCCCACTTCTTGGTGATGGCGTTACTGAGGATGCCACCGACCGCGCGGTCGGTGTTGGAAATGCAGCGCTCCAGGCGAAGCGGCTCGCCCCGTTCGAGCGCACCGGACGATGCGGATACGAGCTCGCGGTCGAGCACGCCGTCGATCCCGTGGTTCTGGGCCACACAGCAGATGACCCGGTCGTCGGCGCCTCTGGGCTCCGGGCGGGCAAGAAGCCCCGAGAGATCTACCTCCCGGCTCTTCCAGTGCCGCACCTGGTCGTCGGCGGCAAGCAAGTCGCTCCGTCCTACCAGATCGTCGAACCGCCGGATGCCGAGCGCCGCCATGATCTCCCGGCACTCTTCGGCGACGTACAGGAGGTAGCGCACGACGTGCTCGGGCCGGCCGGTGAACTTCCGGCGCAGCTGCTCGTCCTGGGTGGCCACGCCGACCGGGCAGGTGTTCTTATGGCATACGCGCATCATGATGCATCCGAGCGAGATCAGCGCGCCGGTTGCGATGCCGCATTCCTCGGCTCCGAGCATCGCCGCAATGGCGACGTCGCGCCCCGTTTTGATCTGCCCGTCGGTCTGGAGGACCACGCGCGTCCGGAGGCCGTTCATGACGAGGGTCTGATGCGTCTCCGCAAGGCCCAGCTCCCACGGGAGCCCTGCGTGCTTGATTCCGGTAAGCGGCGATGCGCCCGTTCCGCCGTCATGCCCGGAGATGAGAATGTGGTCGGCGTGTGCCTTGGCCACGCCCGCCGCAACCGTGCCGACGCCCACTTCACTTACGAGCTTCACGCTCACCCGCGCGTCCGGGTTGGCGTTCTTGAGATCGAAGATGAGCTGCGCAAGATCCTCGATCGAGTAGATATCGTGGTGTGGAGGCGGACTGATAAGCCCGACCCCGGGCGTGGAATTCCGCACGCGCGCAATCGTGTCGAACACTTTGCGGCCGGGCAGCTCGCCGCCCTCGCCCGGCTTGGCGCCCTGCGCCATTTTGATCTGGAGCTCGTCGCTCTGCGTCAGGTACTCGATCGTAACGCCGAACCGCCCGGAGGCGATCTGCTTGATGGCGCTCCGCTTGCTGTCGCCGTTTTCGAGCGGCACGTAGCGCTCCGGAAGCTCCCCGCCTTCGCCGGTGTTCGATTTGCCGCCGAGCCGGTTCATGGCGAGCGCGAGCGTCTCGTGTGCCTCCTTGCTGATCGAGCCGAACGACATTGCCCCGGTGGCGAAGCGCCGGGCGATCTCGCGTGCCGGCTCCACCTCCGACAGGGCGACCGGCCGCTCGCCCGGCCTCACGCGCAGGAGGCCCCGGAGCGTTGCGTGGTCCTTCTCGCGTGCGTTCTGCCGCTCGGCAAAGCGCCGGTACGCGGCATGGTCTTCGTACCACACCGCGTGCTGGAGCTCCGCAATCGATTCCGGATCCCACATGTGCGCTTCTCCGCCCGTACGCCACTGATACTCGCCGGGGTTCTCCAGCTCCCATCCGTACGGCGGGTCTTGGCGCGGATACCCCTGCCGGTGCCGCTCGGCGGTTTCCCGGGCAACGACAGCGAAGCCGGCCCCTTCGATGCGGGTGGCCGTACCTTCGAAACACCGGTCCACCACCTCCCGCTTGAGCCCGATCGCCTCGAATATCTGGGCTCCCTGGTAGCTCGCAAGCGTGGAAACGCCCATCTTGCCCGCGACCTTGCGCATGCCGTAGTCGAGCGCTTTGAGGTAGCGCTGTTCGATCTCACCGTCCGTGAGCTCGCGCGACACGTATCCCTCGTCACGGAGGTGCCACATCGCCTCAAAGGCGAGATACGGGTTGATCGCGTCCGCTCCGTAGCCGACCAGACAGCAGAAGTGGTGTACCTCCCGCGGCTCGCCCGACTCGAGCACGAGCCCGACCCGGGTGCGCTTGGCGGTACGCACCAGGTGGTGTTGGACGCACCCGACGGCAAGGAGCGCCGGAATCGGGATACGGTCCCGCCCCGCGGCCCGATCGCTGAGAAGCACCAGACTGTAGCCCTCGTCCACCGCGCGCTCGGCTTCGGCGGCGATCCGGTCGAGCGCTTCGCGGAGGGCATGGGAATCGGTTGAGGCGTCGCTTGCTTCGGCGGCGTCTGGACGGCCGGCTCCCTCTGCAATGCCGAGCTCGCCGGTACGACCGGGGCCGCCTGCACGGTCGGCGGTGCCTGCAGGGTCGGGGTCGCCTATACGGCCGGGGTCGCCTATACGGCCGGCGCCGCCTGCGAGGCCGGAGCTGTCTGCACGGCCAGGGTCGCCTGCACGGCCGGCGCCGCCTGCAGGGTCGGGGTCGCCTATACGGCCGGCGTTGCCTATACGGCCGGGGTCGCCTGCGAGGCCGGAGCTGTCTGCACGGCCGGGCTCGCCTATACGGCCGGCTGTGTCTGTGCGGCTGGGCTCGCCTGCACGGCTGGGCTCGCCTGCGGGTCCTGGGGTGCCTCCACGATCATAGGTAGCCACCGGAGCCGGGCCACCCCCCGGCTCGGAGCTGCTTGCAGGGTCCGCGTAGGTCGTGTCGATCGTGAGCGTCTTCCAGCCGGGGCGGTCGAGCTGCTCGAGGCTCCGGAGCTCTTCGTTGGTCACAACGGGATGGTCCAGCCACAGGCGGTTGCAGTCGGCCGGGCTCTCGTGGAGAAGGTTTCCCTGGGGACCGATGTAGAAACCCAGGCTCATAATGAGCGCCTCACGGATCGAATCGATCGGAGGATTGGTGACCTGGGCGAAGAGCTGCTTGAAGTAGTCGTAGAGGAGTCGCGGCCGTGAGCTTAAAACGGCGAGCGGAGCGTCGTTGCCCATGCTTCCAAGCGGTTCCTTGCCCTCCTCCGCCATGGGCGCGAGGATCGCGTTGAGGTGCTCGGTGGTATATCCGAACGCGCGGAGGCGGCGGAAGAGGTCGGACGTGGGCGGGCTCTTCCGCTGCCGAGCCCCCTGGGAGCCGGCGGAGCTCGTTTCGAGGGCCGCGGGCTCGGCGTGCGGGGCGAGGTCGGAGAGGCGGAGGCGGCCGGCGGTAAGCCACTCGGCATAGGGGCGGCGGCGTGCGATTTCGAGCTTGATCTCCCGGTCGGGGACGATACGCCCCTCCTCGAAATCGATGAGAAACATCCGGCCCGGCTGGAGGCGTCCTTTTTCGCGGATGTGCTCGGGGTCGATCGGGAGGACGCCGACTTCGCTCGCGAGAATGACCCGGTCGTCATAGGTTACGTAGTAGCGGCTGGGACGGAGCCCGTTGCGATCGAGGACGGCGCCGGCAACCCGGCCGTCGGTGAAGGGGATGGTCGCAGGGCCGTCCCAAGCCTCCATGAGCGTGCTCATGTACTCGTACATGGCGCGCTTCTCCGGCGCCATGGTCGGATGGTGCTCCCATGCTTCGGGCACCATCATCATCATCGCTTCGGGGAGCGAGCGACCGCTCAGAACGAGCAGCTCGAGCACGCTGTCGAAGGTGCCGGAGTCGCTGAGATCGGGCTCGATAACCGGGAAGCTCCGGCGGAGGTCGGCTCCGAAGCGCTCGCTCTCCAGCACCCCCTCGCGGGCGCGCATCTTGTTGACGTTGCCGCGGAGGGTGTTGATCTCGCCGTTGTGGCACATGAAGCGCAGCGGCTGCGCGCGGTCCCAGCTCGGGAAGGTGTTGGTGGAGAACCGGGAGTGGACGAGCGCGAGGTGCGTTTCGAAGTCCGGCGCACCGAGGTCCGGGAAGTACGCGAAGAGCTGGTCCGGCATGAGCATCCCCTTGTAGACAAGGAGCCGCGAGGAGAGGCTACAGACGTGGAAGAAGCGCTCCGGGTCTGCGCTGCTTCCCCTGAGCCGGTGCGTTGCCTGCTTCCGGATGAGGAAGAGTTTCCGCTCGAAGAGCTCCTGGTCCGAATGCTCCCCAGGCTCCGCAGACCCCGCAGGCTCCGCGGCCGCTACGAAGAGCTGCTCCATGGCGGGCTCCGATTCGCGAGCGCTCGCGCCGATCGCCTCGCTGTGCCGAGGGAGCTTCCGCCACCCGAGCACGTGTTGCCCTTCTGCCCGCACAAGCGCTTCCATCTCCTCCCGGCACATGTGGCGTTGTGCCGGCTCGGTGGGCAAAAACACGACGCCCACCGCGAATTGCCCCTCCGGAGGGAGCTCCGCGCCGAGCTCCTGCCACGCGACGCGCCTCAGGAAGCGATGCGGCAGAGCTGTGAGTATGCCGGCGCCGTCGCCGGTGCGCTCGTCGGCGCCGACCGCGCCGCGGTGCGTCATGTTGACGAGAACCTGCCGCGCGTCCTCCACGATCGAGTGAGTGGCGCGCTTTTTGATGTCGGCGACAAGCCCTACCCCGCATGAATCGTGCTCGTACTGAGCGCGATAGAGGCCAGTGTCCATGGGTCTTCCGGTCTGGTGTTCCATTTGGTCCTCCCTCCGAAGGGTGCGCGGCTTCCATCCCGGCGACCCCATCGACGCCGGCGGCGCCTTCCACGCAAGCGTGCACCCTCCACGCAGGCGAAGCCTTCCACGCCGGCGGCGCCCTTAACGCCGGTGCCACCGTCCGCGCCGGTGGCGCCATCCACGGCGGCCGCACCCTCAACGCTGGTGGCGCGGAAGCGGGGAACCCGGGAGAGGCGATGCGTTGGCGGTTCGGGCCGCAGCTTCCTCTGTCATGCTCCCGGCCGGTAATGTGAGGGTAATCATACTTACATTTCCGGATCTATTCAAGCACGCTACTACATTTTTGTATCTTGGATTCGGTCATGCTTCTTTTGTGTCTGTCCTATGCGGGGCGAGAACCGTTCCGGTAAGGCAACGTGGATGGATGATAGCGGCCGAATATCCGGCGCCGAGCTTCGAGAGCTGCGCCGTTGGGACCCGCCGGCGGCGCGGCGAAGGCCGGGAGTCCGGCAAGATCCGGCGGTGGAGTTGAGACCGGGACACCGGGAGGCCGCACGGCGGCGGAGTTGGGGGCCGGGCTCTCCGGAAGGCCCGCCGGCGGCGGGAGAAGACGGCCGGAATTCCCGGAACGTCGCACGACGGCGAGGTTGGGAGCCGGCGTCCCGGCGAGGCCGGCCCGGAGCCGGGGCTACCGGAAGTGCGGCTCGTCGCCGATCCCGCACGACGACGAGCTTGAGAGAAGGTATAACGGCAAGCCGGGCCCGGGCGGAGTTAGCGGCAGGCCGCCGCGCACGGCCGGGCATGGGGACAGAGGCGAGCTACCGGGTCGGGAGAGCACGCGCGGGGGGGCCTTACGCCGCGTGCGGCCGGATGCGTGAAGGACGGGAGGGGCGCCCGCCGGGCCGGCCGGCTCGGGGACGAGGAGGTGGGCTGCGAGGTTGGGGGGGGAGCACGCAGGGCTTGGGGGCCGGCACGCGCGACGGGGCGGGGGCGGAGAGCGGGACGGGGGCGGCGGCGCGGAGCGCCGTGGGAGGG
>Ga0207421_10001509_pt1 | contig 29850 bp, 16 predicted proteins | sample SodLakKL_010_SED_4_FD_187542 | JGI IMG/M metagenome (GOLD analysis project Ga0207421, IMG submission 187542) | Alkaline sediment microbial communities from Lake Tanatar, Kulunda Steppe, Russia - 8KL_010_SED (SPAdes) (version 2) | ecosystem: Environmental > Aquatic > Non-marine Saline and...
TGATCCACGCATACGGGCTGCCCATGGCCTGCTTTATCTCCGGGAGATGACCGTGGATGAGTTCCTCGATACGGCCAGGGAGCTGAAGGAATCCATGGAAGGCATGGTGGTGTAGTAGCCGGGATGACCTGCACGGCCAAAACCTGCACGTTAAAATTTCAAGTCATGGATAAACTTGGATATTGTCCATGCTGACTTCAAACTGCGGATAGCCCGGGTGGTGTGCCTGCTGAATGCAAATTCATGCACCCCTCAACCTCTGCTGCAGCTGCTTTTCAATACTAACCCAAGTGCACTTCGATCCTTAAAAGGTCATCCGGGAGGTTCTTTACGTCGATCCATTCCTGATGGACTTCTTTACCATTGATGCTTACCCGTTCTACCCGGTTATTGGCTCCCCTGGCATTGTGGATGGTAACCTGCAGCGTTTTACCCATGTATTTGCGGGTTATCGCAGCCTTTTTCCATGCCCCGGGGATGTTGGGCGCCAGCCTTATGCCTTTGAGCGATGTCCGTATGCCCATGATGTGATCAATCCCAATGCGGTACATCCATACCGACGAACCCGTCAACCAGGAGTGCGATGCCTGGCCTTCATATTCGTGGTCCCGGGAGGTCACGTATTCAGAATAGACGTAGGGCTCCGTCTCATACTGATCTATGCCCACACTGGCAGAGGAATTCAAGGGCAGCATTTTCTTATAGATCCTGTAGGCATCTTCGGGCTGGTCATTCATGATCGAAGCAAGCACAAACCAGGCAGACGCGTGGTTAAACACCGCACCGTTTTCCTTTTTGCCGGGAACGCATCTTGATATCAACCCAATGTCATCCTCCACTTCGACGAAGGATGGCCAGCATATCTGCATGCCGGTTTTGTTTTCCATGTGCTTCAGGCACTGACTCAGCGCACTGTCGGCACGTGCTTTGGAAGCGGCCCCGGAGAGCACCGCCCATGATTGTGCGTTCAGGAATATTTTACCTTGCCTGCAGCTATCAGATCCTACCACTTTCCCGTTGTCGCGAAACGCCCTGACGTACCACTTGCCATCCCAGGCAATTTTGTTCACCACGGAGACAATGTGTGCATAAGCCTTTCCCCATCTTTCCCTGACTTCAGTGTCTTTCTTAAGTTCAATCAGTTCGAAAGACTTGTCGAGGATATAACAGAGGAAGAATGCACCCCAGATGGTTTCACCCTTTCCTTTAGGTCCAATGTGATCAAGGGTGTCGTTCCAGTCTCCCTTGCGGATCTTTGGCAAGCCCCGTTCGGTGCAATCAGCAATGGCAAAGTCCAATGCACGTACAAGATGCTCATATACGGTGGCATCACCGCCATCGTGAAAGCTGACCACCTCATCCAGTATGCTGAAATCATGGGTTTCATTAAGGTATTCGACAATGCCAAAGGGGATCCAAAGGGGTGTATCAGAATGATGTGTCCGCTCCCCGTGTCCGGTCAGCTCATAGAAGTTGTGCAGTGTAGACCCGTCAGCAAACTGATATTGCAACGCGTTAAGCATTCTTCGCTTTACACGCTCAGGCTCAACAATCACTCTTCCGAGAATATCCTGGAACTGGTCGCGCATGCCTGTGCCAAAAAGCAAGCCGCCGTGATAATATCCCGAATTGCGGGCCATGTCAAAAGTAACGGCACTCTGGTATTGATTCCATATGTTGAGCATCAGGTTAAAGTCCTCGTCAGGCGTGTCAACCTGTACATGCCCAAGGTAGTTATCCCAATATTTCCGAAGCTCATTAAATTTTGACTGGACAAACGCATCCTTTTTATACGCTTTGAGATGAAGCAGCTCGTAAGGTTTGTCTTCATCTTTTGCTGCAAGCCCCATGACTACAGAGAAGTTGCGCTTTTCTCCTGCCTCCACGGTGGTTTCCGATTGCAAGGCCACCACGGGGTCGCCTGCGGTGATCTCCGTATTTCGCATCCTGCTTTCTTCAATGGCTGCCGGGTTGGCTTCTGAACGCCATTTCCCGATAAACTTGTCGAGGCTGCCATCAAAGCCTTTTACCGGAAGACTCATGGAGAAATACACCTTGTATTTCCAATCGATGTTGGGCTGTTCAACGCTTGCCCCCTTTTTGTTAAGCACCCAGTAACGCCTGGTGGCCTCCAGGCATTCTTCCTCAGGATTAAACCGAATGTCAGTGAAATGCTTGTCGTTGGGTTGGTTGATGATGTCATTCAGCGCATTGCCCATGACCAGCTCCTGGAAGGCATACACCTCGATATGGCGTTTTTTTCCAGTGACATCCCGGAGCTTTACCTGCCAGACTTCACAGTTGTCCGTCCTGGGGACGAAATAGGTCAACTCCGACCTGATACCCGCATACTCAGTGGTGATGACGGTATACCCCTGCCCGACGCGAGCCTCATAATGATCATAAACCCGGTCGATGGTGGGTGCCCAGCTGAGCGACCAATAGGCACCTGTATCCTTATCTTTCAGTATAACATAGCGACCCGGCCTGTCCCATGGAAGACAGTTATATCGCATCCTTGAAATGCGGTTGTCGCGGGGTGTGTCCAGGAAAGAAAAGCCTCCCCCCGTGTGAGACAGCAACCCGGCATATTGATCATTCCACATGTAATTGAACCAGGGCCGGGGCGTGTCTGGCCTGGTAATCACAAACTCCCTTTTCTCCTCGTCAAAATAGCCGTAATCGTTTTTAATCATTGCGCAATATTTTTATGTAGTGAATAATGTCTCTATTCTTGCCAACAGCCATCAGCCAATAGCCAACAGCCTGCTTACTTCCTTCCTTTCTAGATGAAACCATCATCACTTGCCCTTACCAAGTGATCAGATAAGTGGCAATCTTACCCGGCTCCAGCATCACCTGGAAGCTATGGGGATCATCCAACCCGATCGCTTCAGGTGATGTTTCTTCCAGTGTGACGGACTGCACACCCGCTAATTTCGTCAGAAACCTTACCTTTCCTTGCTGTTTTTCATCCGTTGGATTGTATAATCTCAGGACAAGTTCATTCCCCCCAGGATTTTCCGGTTTCTTTAGCGTGCTGAATACCAGGGACTCAGGACTTATTTTCATCAGCTGGGCCTCGTGGCCAAGCTTGCCTTCCAGTTTTCCGCTTTGAACCAGTCTCGGCGGATAATTGAACAGGAATGCTTCCTTAAACACGTCGCCCGCTTGCCAATTGCCCTGGTGTGGGAACAATGCCAGACGATAGTTCGAAATGCCGAGCATTTGTGCACCTTTTTCGTGTGCGTAATCCTGCGGTGCGGCTGGGTTTATTTTATATTCAAATGTGCGGAACAATGTAATGGCCAGGGTTTTTTGCTCATCTTCCAGGACTTCGTATTCCTTCAACCCATCTACCAGTGCTGCAATGCCCTTTTCCCCATCACTCACATCCACAAAATGATGCATGGGAAAGTCATACATGGGCTGCTCAACCCAGTCTGCCGTATCTGGCCTCTCCAGGCTCCTGGCTGGCACGTCAAACTGTCCCTCACCATGCGAATAGGCTGCCTGTAAACGGGTAGGCACCAGTAAGCGAAGCCGGTGGCTTTCTGCATGGTTGTCTGCATCGATGCTCAGCGTGAGGTGTTTGTGTGAAGCGCCCAGGCCCACACGCATCACGATGGTGTTCATCGCGGTATCATCCCTGCCCTCTAGTCGTGCCTGCAGGTTCTTTGGCAGCTCCAAACGGTGTGTAACAGTGATCTCATTGTATACCTCACCAGTAAAGCTACTGCTTACACTTGCCCTGCTCCCTTTGGTGCTTACGACAGGCCCCTTTTTATCAAGAACCCACGCATGCCCTGCTTCGCCGTGATCTTCAAAAAACGCCACACCTTCATACAAAGCCTCTTGCTTTTTGTCATATACATCCAGCGAACCATCCGCTTGGACTTCCACCTTTAGGAATGCATTCTCCAAAACCGGGCTTTTATCATCCTGTGCAGCCTGCGTTTCTATGCTGTTTTTATTCTTTTGGGATGGTACCACCTGCAATGATTTCATGCCGAATGCGGGTATTTGTTCAAGTTGCAGATGCACATGATAGCGTACCATGTCCAGGTGCATGGGCCTGTTGATCATCTGTTCCAGGATGGGTTGAATCGCTTGCCTGGAAATGATGTCTTTCGCCAGCTTGTTTTTCCCTGCATCCATGACGTCAAAATCTCCGGTGTCGATGTCTGCGGGAATATCAATAAACGCTTCAATCACACTGTCAGCATCATGGTTGATAGGGTTGACGGCAGTAATGAAGATCTCTTTCTCAGCGTCCGTATCAAAAACAGCGGTGTTTAAGTTGGGCAAAAGGCTTTTCAAGGCCCGTTCAAAAACGCCTTTGGATATCTCCGTGGCATGCTTGTAACGCATCATCATATCCTCGTGGATGCGATCGAGCGAACAGCCCCCGATGGAATCGTGTGCTGAATTCTGTACGATGAGCTCCCACGCGCTTTCCGTGTATTGATCGTTGATGTTGCGCCCAAGCATCCCGGAAAACAGGTGAAAAGGTTCTGCATAGTATTGCAGCCATCGCTCTGCATCAAAATTGGCTTGCTTGAGGTACATGCGGGCAGAGGTGGTGTAGCCAAAGAGGTTGCCGCAGCGCAAATTGTTTTGGGCATTGCGTCTTTCTCCTTTAACCAGCTTGAGATCAGAAGGGTTTGCACTTTCCTTGACGAGCCTTGCATATTCTTCAAGAGTAGAATGGCGGACATCCAGGTGGGGCATCTTCCGCTTGATGTCGCGGATGATATCCGTGGTCTGGCGGTTCGGGCCGGAAGAGTCGTGGCCTTCCATCCAGATGACATGCGGCGTGGTAAAATCGCCGGCCTGGTCGTTGATAATCTTTTCAACCTGGGGTTTAATGGTCTCAGGATAATAAGAGGTGTGAGGTGAAATGATGAAATAGTCTTCGTCATGCTGCCATTTGTCTGCAAAATGGAATAGCGTGGCACCCTTGTCTCCCCAACGGTGCTCGAGGTCACCTGTATCCTGGTTGTGTACGGCTGGCCGGTATATGTAAAAGTAGAAGTTGTACCGGGGCATGGTGCTAAAACGCGATGACAGCATCCTGGTTCCATCAGCACCTTCCCACATGAACTCTGCTTTCGGGCTGTCGATGGCATTGATTCCCCGGTAAAACATGATCAGGTCGATGTTGAATTGCTTGTAAATCTGTGGAAGCTGCGAAATCTGCCCCCAGCTGAATGGAGAATAGCCTATTTTGGAAACACCCCCATATCGCTTACTCATTTTATGTCCCAGCAACAAGTTGCGGATGAGGTTTTCGCCACCTACCTGGAACTCTTCGGGCAGAATGTACCAGGGGCCATGCAAGAGGCGGTTTTCCCTGGTCAGCTGAATGATGCGCTGTTCGTTCTGGGGCCTGATCTCCAGGTAATCCTTCAGCACAATGCTTTGGCTGTCGAGGTGAAAAGCCCGGTATTCAGGCTCAGACTCCAGGATGTCGAGTACGGCGTCTATCATGTCTGTCAGCATCTGACGGTTTCGCTGATAGGGGAAGCGCCACTCCCTGTCCCAATGTGTGTTTGATATGATGTGGTATACCTTGTTATTGCTCATGTGTATGCTATTTGTCAAATTGTTAACATTTGAAAACCCTTGGCTATATTGGCTTGTTGCTATTGGCCATGATTTTTCATGTCCATTTCCCCTGATCAGCTGTCAGCGAAAAAGAGCCCATATTCCAAAATGGCCTGTGGGATGCCGTGTGGCAGGATGTGTGTGGCCGCACCCAGGTCATGCGATGCGGTTTGTGCAAAAGGCACGGCCACACAGCATCCGATCCCTGCAGCCCTGATGGCCACAGTGCCGCTTTGGCTGTCCTCAAAGCCAACGACCTTATCGAAATCTTCGGGTTGTATGCCTGCATGGTGCAATGCCAGGCTGTAAAGGTCCCGGTGTGGCTTTAACCTGATCTCACTTGAATCGGATGCGGTCACAAATGCATCATATACCCGATGATAATCCTCACAGGCCTGAAGTATGAGATCTTTGCGTGCATTGCCAAGCGAACTTTTAGCGATTACTTCGGATACCTCGCGCATCACTTCTCCCATCACGATATCCGCCTCGTAAAAAATAGATGAGGTGACCAGGCCAAGCTTTGCAGGCGACTGCTCAAATGCCTTGCCCATTTCAGTGACCTTGTGCTTCAGGACCCGCTTTTTTTCTTCAGGAACGGGTTTGCCGGTGCTTGTCTCATACTCGCCGATCAGGATATCAGCCAGGTGATGAGCCTCTGCTCCCAGCCATCCCTTCACCAGTGGAATCACCAGGGGAATGCCGGGCATGGGGGCGATCAGCTTGCCGGTAAGATCCTTAAGCTCCGGTATTTCTTCCTTTATCTTTCCGGCATCGCCTTCACCCAGGCGTGCCAGGATGCGATGGTATTCCGCATAGTAGATGTCGATGCCCATGCCGGTCAGCATCGAAAAACCGGGATCAGGAATCTTTGCAGCATATTTGCTGATGAGTGTTTCGCATTCACTCCCTGCCATGATCTCATCCACCATAGGTGCCATGCCCAGCTTTTTGATGTGCTGCACGACCTCATTTTTCCGTGCCTCATCCTGCCCATTTACCAGGGTGCTCACGGCAGCCGCAATGAAGGCATGGATGGTTTCATCTTTTGCAATGAGCTCACTGTACTTTTTCAACAGGTATTCCACATGTTTGGTGGTGCTGTTTCCGATGATGTGCTCCAGGTCCTCGGCGCGATCAATGCCACCCCAATCCTCCCGGCTGAGCTTCCCGCTCATCCGGCGAAGCATCATTTCAAGCGAATGAATGCACAGCACCTCTGTGGTAGTGGTGGTGCCATCCATGTCCATCAGTATGGCTTTTAGTTCAGCTAGATGCGGATTTGGTGAGGCAAGCGGATAATATTCCCTCGGGGGGTACACATAGGAAGGGTTATGGACTTCGGCGAATTCGCCATCGTGTTTTTTCAGGATGTGGACCACATGATCAAAACTGCGTAACATAATCGATACTTGTTTATTTATCTATTCCTTGTAAAAAAAGACCAGCCAGGTCGTATACGATTTACATGTAATCAGAGAGTAATGCCTCTCCGGCACGGAGTAAATCTCCGACCTCATCGGCGGATTCGCCTTCCGCATAAAACCTGATCACCGGCTCTGTTTCTGATACCCTGACAAGAAGCCACCGTGGATTGCCCTGCAGCTTCAGCTTCATTCCGTTTATCAGGCCCCTGCTGTTGGTGTATGATTGCATTTGTACAACGTCCACATGGCCCACTCTTTTGGGAGGTGCTTTTGTCATCCGCGACAATGCCTCATGGCGGGCCGGGTCATTGTTTCTTACATCTGTTCTGGCATAATGGATGTGTCCATGCTGCAAGCGTTTTTCCCTGATAAATGATTCAAGGCCATTGGCGCCTGCGCTGCCCATCATTTCCAGGAAAAGAAGTGCGGAAAAAATGCCGTCACGATCCGGAATGTGCTCCTTAAAGCCAAATCCTCCCGACTCTTCTGCCCCAAAGGCGGCATTTTTCTCCAGCATGGCCTCTGCAATGTACTTAAAGCCTACCGGGACATCCACTGCTGCGGAAGGCTTGCGATCGGACAGGTTGCTAAGCTTATCACTGACCGATGCCGTTTTTATGATGGGTCCTGCCACTTTTCTTTCATTCAGATAGTAATCGGCAAGGTACAGGATGCACTCCTGTATGTTCATCCAATTGCCCGCATTGGTCATAACCCCCAGGCGGTCGGCATCGCCATCGGTGGCCAGACCGACTGAAAAATGACCTTGTCTGAGTATTTCTGCCAGCGGTTGAAGGTTTGCCTCAATGGGCTCAGCCAACCTGCCGGAAAAATCAGCAAGCGGGTCCCCATAGATGGTTTTTGCCGCTATTTGGTGCTTGCGCAGGATCCTTTCAAGGATTCTCCCTCCGGCTCCTGACATGGAGTCAATGACAACTGAAATCCCAGCTTCACGTATTGCGGAAAAGTTAATCCGTTTTTCCATATGCGCAAGATAGGGCAAGATCATGTTTGTGCGGGTGATATTCGATGTCGACCTTGTCACCTCATGCTTGTCCAGCAGGGCTTCTACCCTGGCCGTTTCCTCCGTGAAAAAAGGGCGTCCGGGGTAGGATTTGAATTTCAGGCCATTGTACGCAGCAGGATTGTGTGATGCGGTGACCATGACCCCGGCATCACATGGAGCTGCAAGGCAGATGTAAGAAACCACCGGGGTGGGGGCGATGCCCTCAGAGAGCAATACGCGTATATTGTTGCCGCTGAGTACCTCTGCAAAGGCGTTCGCAAAATCGGCGGACTGCTCGCGACCATCATATCCAATGGCTACTTTCTTCGTTTTACCGTGAAGATGCATGTAGCTGGCAAATGCCTGGGCCACGCGCTGCACACTGGCAAGGTTTACTTCCTCGCCTAGCAAGCCGCGCCAGCCATCCGTGCCAAATATGATCCTATCGGGTTTATTCACCTTTGTCCGGTTTTCATTTGTTTATATTTTTTCAACTGATTGGTTATTTGGCATATGTGATTTCAAAAGGACTGCTATTGGCTCCTGGCTTTTAGCATTTGGCTTTCTTGCCAACAGCCAATAGCTAATAGCCAAAAGCCTACTTAGTCCAAAAGGCCCGTGACAATAATTATCTCCCCTGTGTGTCAAAATTTCTGTCATGGCTTGTTTCATGCGATATTATGCGTAAGTATTTTTTCGATCTTTTCGTAAGGCACCTTGTCGATGGCAGTTTTGGACGATACGGCAAGCGCTGCCATGGCGCCGCATGCTTCCCCTGTTGCTGATGCGGTGGGCTGGATGCGCAGGGCAGCGTGCCCTTCGCGTGTTGCACCGATGCAGCGACCGGCCACCTGGAGGTTTTCGGCATCTTTCACCCTGAGCGACCTCCGTGGAATATCATACCAGGCGCCCTCCTCCAGGTCATCCATCCGGCTTTCTTCGCCCTTTTGTCCGTGGATGTCTACGCCGTAGCAGCCACGCGCCACGACATCCGGAAACTTTGCTCCATTGAGGATGTCATCGCCGGTCATCATGTACTGGGCCACGGCCCTGCGCGTCTCACGTACGCCAACCTGCACGGCGGTGTCGACAAGGTAGGCATATTCGAAACCGGGCACGTCGCGATTGAGAAAATCCACCACCTGGGCTACCTGTTTGTGGCCAACCTTTTCTGCTTCCGTGAGCGATGCCGAGGTAGACGGATCAATGCCCAGGATGTTGGTAGTGTTGAATGCCCCTTCGCCCGACTCGGGCAATGTAGTGAAAAATACGTAGTCTACATCTTCCGGAAAGCGCTTTTCAGCCTTGGCCTTTTCGATGAGGCCTTTGTAACCGGCAATGGAGATGATGCGGGAAAAATCATATTTAAAATCCATCCACTCCAGGAAGTCTTCAGGATGCTCCTTTGAGTAGGCGGCCGTCTTCTTTACGTCAATGCCTGCCATGCGGAAAAACAGGGTGAGGGCCTGCAACTTCCCTGTTTTCTCATCACCTTTTTCCCATGGGAAATCTCCAAGGGCTACCAGCTGCGCATCGCCGGTGGTGTCAATGAACTGATCGGCGAAAATTCGCTTCATGCCATCAGGGGTCATCAAATCCAGCGATGTGATGCGCTGCCCTTCCTTGTTCAGCCTGACCACATCCGCATTAAACTGGATGTCCACGCCATTTTCAGTGAGCAGTTCATTCGCAGCGGAGCGGAATGCCCAGGAATAGAAACCGTTGTCGATCATGCCTCCCATCCTGCGCATGCTGGCTTCCAAGTCCTTATAGATGCCCAGCACCAGGTTTTTACCACCTGTGACGGACTTCATGAAGGGAGATACCATCCCGGCAGAAGACATGCCGCCTGCAAAAGGGTAATGCTCGATGAGCAATACCGAAGCGCCCATGCTTCCAGCCCTTACTGCTGCCGATATGCCGGCAATGCCGCCACCGGCAACTACAATGTCATATTTTTTCGTTGATTGCATCATAAAACCATTTTGTGATTACTTGCGGTCGGGTGATGGCCGTGCCCGTAACTACTGCCCAGGCTCCCTTTTCAATAGCCTGCTTTGCCAGCCGGGGCGTGTTGATGCGCCCCTCTGCAATGACCGGCTTGTCTTCCCCTATGCATCCTGCCAGCTCTTCTAGGAGCTTAAAGTCAGGACCCTGAAGGTCTATGGACTTTGTCTCCGGGGTATAACCGCTTAAAGTAGTGGACACACAGTCTGCACCTGCTTCAGCACAAGCCAGTGCCTCTGATCTTGTCGCGATGTCAGCCATGACCAATGCCTGGTATTCCCTTTTGATCATACGAATGAACTCCGGACCTGTCATCCCTTCCCGCAACCTGAACGTGCCATCCACGGCAATCATCTCGCAGCCCGTCTCCAGCAGGCCTGTGACCTCATCCCTGCTGCCTGTGATCCGTACTTCCCCATCAGGAAAGGTCGATTTAATGAGCCCTGTCACCGGCAGCGATACCTTCCTTCTTATCTCCATGATGTTTTGAACGCCCTCCGCACGTATGGCAGATGCACCACCCATCTCAGCACAAATGGCAAAAGAAGCCACGCCCTCCGGACTGTTAAAGGGTGAATCTCCCTCCGCCTGGCAGGAAACGATCAAACCATGTTTTATTGTTTCGAAAAAAGGATGCATTTTTATCTGATTAGAGAATGTCAAAATGTCGAAATGTCGAGGTGTCGCAATGTCAAATATATCGGCTCCCTGTAAGTCAACTCCTTTGCATGGCCCCTTGGCTTTGCCGGGTTCGCAAGTGACCGGTTTATATAAATTGCAGCCTGGTTACTTATTCAGTTTCAATAAGTTTTTCCCGTTAGCTCATCGCAGAGGCATCCGCAGACAGACTGCCTTCCTCCATTTTCATTTCGGGAAACACCGGTACCATCAGGATCCTTACTTGATGGTTTTTCCAGGCCTCTTTCGATAAGCGGTCGAGCTCCCGGTTAAAAGTTTTTTCTACCCCGCCACTTGCCACATTGGATACGGAGCAACTCAGGTAGGTGCCAATGGATGTTTCAAGCCTCCTGGTTACCTGGAACCTGGGCATGTCGAATGGCAATCCTGGCGTAAAAAACGCATTGATCTGTATGTTTAGGCTGCCAGCATGGCCTTCGATCCTGGAAAGTAGCTGATCATCAGACGCATCCACGATATCCTTTGCCCACAGGGCGATCTCTCCCTCCCGGCCAAAAAGGCGCAAATTATACGGGTCATCTTCGGGCTGCCGCTCCAGGGGAACCACATGAAACAGCAATGGGACCTCTTCTTCAGAAAGCATCTCCCAGCACACCCTTTTGATTGCCTCGGGATGCATGAGTATCCAATGCTTGTTGCGATAAGGAATGCCCTGTGTCAGGCCTTCGACCCTCCTTAGAAAATCTTTACGGAATCCATCCGCTTCAAAATCCACAGCCTGGAAAAGGGAGGCCAGCGACTCGGTGGCTTTCCCTCCCGGGAACCCAAATTTGCCTGCCAACAGTACTTTTTGCCCGCTGCGCCTGAGATCAATCGCCTTTTGGATTCCTGTCAGCGAGGGGCCCCAAATGATTGTGTCAAAATGATTATCCATCTCTTCTTTTGTCTTTTCGATTGCTGCGTATCATATATTTTTTTTGGTTACACCGCAGAAGGTTTTCAGGAATGCGACAAGGCAACACTCATCGCTTTCTTACTGCCATGACCACGGCAGGTTCTTCGGAGTCCATGTCTTTCAGGTCAAGTTCTACCAGCGACAATATCTGCGACAATTCAATCAGGCCGGACAAGTCAATGATCTTACCAGACACCATCACAAAGACGTCGGGCATCAGCTCACCTCCGTCGCCATAGGAGCGCAGTTCCTCCACCAGGTTGCTGATGTGGTTTTTTGCCAGGGCTACGGTAGAAGCTTCAAACTTTACATCATCAAACTTTCGTTTGATGGTGCCGTCCCTGCCGATGATCACTGCCGCCTGGCGCGTTTCTTTCATCAGGCCAAGGAAATGACTGATGTTTTTTCTGATTCCAAGCAGCGATAACAAACTTGTTTTACCAAACTCTTGAACCTCCCCGTTTTTGGCTTTCAGGGCCTGCGATGCGATATCGGCCAGTTCCTTGTCACTTAGTTCAGTCGAGCGGTCGCGGCTCTGGAGCTCACTTGAACCCAATGCCAAGGCGATTACTTTTTTGTTGGCATTGTCTACTTCTACTTGTACTTCCACCGTCTCAGGCCGGGCTCCCATGCTGATTACGGATTCAAAGGCCTGTTGCCTGATCTTGATGATGTCGTTTTCGGTGGGGTTGATCACGCTTTTTTCCACGGTGTCGCGGATCATGCCCATTGCGGCACCGATGGCGGAGATCACTTCGGCGTCGGGGGCGATCTCATGCTTCATATTCATGTACTTTGCGGCGTGTGGCACAAGCGAGCTGGCGCCCCCACCACCCCCGTACAACACAGCGAAACCCTTGTCGAGCTTGTACTCCCTGATCAATGAGCTGATGATCTGCTCCACCTTCTGCGAGGTGTTGCGCAGGATGTCTTCGGCCAGCTTTCCCGGCTCCATCTGCATCTTGCGGGCCACGCTTTCCACCACGCTGGTCACCGCATCCATGTTTGCGGCGCCATGACCCGTTTCTTTAACCAGCCCCAAATAATAAGAAGCTTCAGTAGGGGTGATGGCATAGTCCCCTTCCGCTTTCTTTATCTTCAGGTAGTCATCTGGGTCGCCCTTTTTGGGCTGCATGCGTTCGATTTCGATGTCGGAAAAATCTGTATACTCCGTATAGGCAGCATAAGAGAGGTTGGCTATGTGTGCGCTTCGCGGCCCGACATCTGCAATTTTGTTTTTGTCAATGCGGGGTATGGACCCACCGGCCACGCCGATGGTTCTTACGTCGATGGTTTTTACGCTAAGCCGGTTGTTGCCGATCTGGGCTGTTTTCACCTGGGGCATCCCGTTTTTGATGACACAGATGTCGGTAGACGTTCCCCCGACTTCCACGAATATGCCGTCCGAGATGCGGGCATACATCAGGCCTGCTGCCACCCCGGCGGCCGGACCGGATAGCATCGTGAGAATGGGTCTTTTGCGCATTTCGGTGATGTCCATGATGCCTCCGTCAGACCGCATCACCATCAGCTGTGCGTCAATGCCGCTTTCCCTGACGGCAGCTTCAGTCATGTTGGCTGTCTCGATCATCTTTGGCATCATGCTGGCATTGACGATTGCCGTACGGGTGCGCACCTTGATGCCATAGAGTTCTGAGAGGTCGCAGGCTGCAGTGCCCATAAAGCCCATTTCACCGGCTACTTCCACCACCATTTTTTCGTGGTCGTTGTTGTCCGGGCCAAATGCTTCGGTAGCCACAAAGACGGATGCCCCTTCACGGTGGAGCTCGCTGATCACCTCCCTGACCTGCTCCTTCGTAACTTTTTCGGCGGTATTGATGTACCTGAAATGCACAGGTAGCAGCTTTCCGGGGGCGAGCAAGACATCATCGAGAAAGGCCTGGCGCCTGGCCAGGCGGCCCTCCAGCCCCTTGCCCAGGGCGATGATGCCCACAGGGTCCACGTCTCCCTCCAGCAAGGCGTTGGTGGCTTGCGTGGTGGAGTGGGCGATGAGGGTAACTTCTTCAGGCTGTATTTTTGCCTCTTCGATAAGGTTGAGCATGGAGGAAACCACACCTTCGGCCACGCCCTTTTCTGCATTGTGCGTGGTGGGCACACAGGCCTTGCCGACTATCGAGAAATCCTCTACGTTTACGGCAACGGCATGCGTAAAAGTGCCTCCAACATCTATTCCTATCTTTATCTTTCTCATGGTCAATCAATTAAAAATACATAATCGCTGCAGCTATCAGGCCCAGGAAGGCAAATATCCACGAATAAGGCAAAGTGTTGTAAAGGATCTTTTGCACATCGACCTTCATTTCGTTTGCGATCCACACGTTTTGCAGGTTCGTGGGGTCTGAAATGCCCTGCAACTGTCCCACAGACCAAAGGATGCCCAGAATCGCGCCGGAAGGCATGCCTGCAGCCATCATCACGGAGGCAATGCCAAACCCCATGCCCCATACGTTTAGCGGACCACGATACAGGGCCAGTGGTGCCAGTATCACGAAGGTGATCACATACATCAGGCCGGTGCTTGGGATGATGCTTTCCACGAAGGGTACCATAAGCTCCCGGACAGGCCATATCTCTGTGCCATAATGGGTCATCAGGTGATCATCAGGTAGCTCCGTGGGCCCGATGACGGAAACCAGCAGCCAGCCAATGCCGAACATCAGCACCACAGCGGGAAGCACCACGGAGGAGCCTTCAATCAGCGACTTGATCAGGGTACTGATGTTGTCGCGCTTGTAGGTGATCATATAGGCATAGGCAATGCCAAGGATGAAAGCGGATAAAAAGTTGACATTGAAGTACAGGATCAGGATCAGCGGGATGACAGGCGTGAATATTGCTGTCCAGTGCAGGGGATTATGTGGTTTGCTGCGGTGCCTGAAGGCGCGGTAGGCCGCATGTAGAAAAAGGGCAAGCATCGCAGCCAGGAAAATGACATAGATCACGCTGCCGGTAATCGACAGTGCCTGGTCCAGACCCTCGCTGATTTCCATTGTACCGTAGAGGTGCACTGCACCAAAAATGGCTGCCACCAGGATAAAGATGACTCCGACGCTTTTGATGATGTTCCCTGCTGTCAGGTTAAACCCGTCGGAGTAAAGTTGTATGACGATATAGGTGAGTGAGCCCAGGAAGACAATGGCAAAGATCACCAGGATGAAGCTGACCACTTCTTCCTGGCTTAGGTTGAGGGAGGCCATGTAGAGGGCCCAGTTGCCCACATTAAACATTCCGCCGATGTTGACCCCCATAAGCATGATCACGGCTGCGGTAAGCCTGCTTATGCCCACAGAGGTTAATATGGGCAGCACGATGGAGCCCACCATGATCATGGCACCCAGTCCGCCAAGGGTGGTGAAAAGCATGATGATGAACATAAACATGACCAATGCGATGACCAGCGGATTATCGCCCGAAAGCTCTGCACCCTTTTTGATGAAGCCTTCGGCGATGCCGGTCTTTTGCATGATCACGCTTAACACACCGCCAAACATCGCAATGATGATGGGTTCTGCCAACCGGAGTGATCCTTCGCCTATCACATACTGAAAGATGTCATCCGGCCTGATGCCGGCTATGACCGATATCATCACCGCCAATACCGGCATGGCAAGCAATGCCGGCCAAATACGCTTGGACATCATCCCGGTAATCAATATGAAGACAAGAAGCAGTGCAATGCCCTGGAAGGTTGCCATATTCAAATGCTTTAGTTGTTGTAAAATTCATTCAGGATGTCTGTATACTTATCCAGTCCTTCGTAAAAGAAAAAGACTTCACCGTCCATCCCAAGCCTGCGGTTTTCTTCAAGTTTAAATCGAAACAGGTCCTTGTTGGGTTGCCAGTCGCCCACACGGATGAGTACGCCTGGATATAACAGGTGACGACGCTCCGGCAACAGGTATGCAAGGTTGGATTCCAGCGTGCTTTGGTAAAACAGGGAATCCCTCCGGTATACCTGGGGCACGATCATGTCCACATAACCAAAGTTTACCCAGGTGGGCCAGTCTTGCAGGTATTCTTCCTTCGACCACGGGAAAATGCTTGGCGACATCGATACGATGCAATCCGGGTCTGCTGCCTTCACCTCTTCATAAAGCCTTTTCATGAAGTCGTTGAGGATCTCTGCACGCCATTGTACCCAATTAAAGTCTTTATGATAATCCGGCGGCGGGTTGCCAAAATGGTCTTTTTTATAGGCTTCTATCACATCCGGGTTGTATCCTCCCTCTGAAGGCATGGCGGGCAGGCGGTCGTCGCCCTGGATGCCATCCACATCATAATTGTTGACCACCTCCAGCACAAGGGACAGGATAAAATCCTGTACTTCGGGGTCAAGGGCGTTCATCCATTCAAAGTCATTTTTGGTAGCCAGGTTCCCTTCCACATCAAGGGACGCCCAGTGTGGTTTTTTTTCGATGATGATGCCGCCGTCTTCCTGGTGGGAGGAGGAAAAGCCGAACTCGAACCAGGCGAACACCTTGATGCCATACTTTCGGGCTTCGTTAATCACTTCCTGCAGGGGATCCCGGCCGGTATTGCCGGGGTCGAGCTCAGGGTCCAGGGCGTAGCCGGTAAACCCCTCCATGATCTCTGATCGATACATGGTCATCGCTTTATTCCAGGTAACGACAAAGATGGTGTTGATGCCGAGCCGGTGACACTTTTCTACCGCCTCTGCGATCTTTTCCCGGCTGAATAGTGCATCGCTGGCCACATTGGTCAGCCAGACCCCGCGTACGGGCTCGTCATAGCCTTTTATGAAATTGTTTTCAGTACGCTCGCCCGCCTGGCAAGCTGCCAGAACCACTCCAATGATGATGAATACCAGTTTCTTCATGTGTTTATTAATGTCAAAATGTCAAAATGTCGAAATGTCCCGGTAACTATTCTCCTGTGTGTCAAAAAATCCCGTTCCCGAATGGTCGGGATTTACAACATGGGCCATTGCCTTCGCCGAGCTCGCAAGTGCCCGGTTCTTCTGTTGAATTCATGTTAAAAAGTCAAATGCCTAAAGATCAACAATTCTATTATAAGCATCTTTAACCTGCCTTGCTAAATAATGAATTTCCACGAAGTGAACATGTTGCGCATTTCGGAGAAATTTATTACTGAAGCAGGCTCAACTCATGTCTTCCAGTAATATTTCATCTTCACACTCCATACCGTGATCACGGCCATCAGGCCTGTAAGGAGGATGCCGCGCAGCAATCCTGCCCATGGCCAGTGAAGGTGCCATTGATCTATCCAGGGCAACACCTGCATGAAATATAGCACAGGCATTACCAAATAGGCTGCAGCCACATAGCCCAGCATGGGGTTCATTCCAATCTGGCCGATGAAACCAAGTGTTTTACCTGGCTGAAATACCGGCTCCAGGATCTTAAACAGCAGGATCATGAAACCTGATATGCCCGCCGTCATGAAAAAATAAGAGATGGTGGCATGGTCTTTTTTGATGCCTCCTTCATATGCCTCGAAGACCAATCCCAGTATGAGCCAGAAGATGGACCACATCAGGAGGCTTCGATTGTTTTTCAGTTGCCTGAAGCTGCCCTGGCGTGATGCATAGGTCAGCAGCAGCACCGTGGCGATGTTCATGATCCATACAAAATCCAGGTTTCTGCTGAGCAGCCCCCAGAGGTTCAGGCATACATTGCCAATGAGCAACAAAGCAACGAATCCAAACACTTTTTCACGGGGGTGGTAGCGTGCTGCTGCTTTTTCCCGGATCCCTGCCTTTACCAGGTCCCCGGCAATGCTCCCCGGGATTACAATCATGAGGTATTTCAGGTAATCGGGGTTATAGAAAATAGTGCTTTTCATGTCAACACCTGCCTGTAGGAGCGTGTTGTGCATACCTGGCAGGAGGGAGGCAATGAAGGCAAAGGGCGTAAAGTTCCAGATCATCTCATTCCAGGAATCATCGATGTGGTGGGTAAGCCTCAGGGCAAAGTAGATGGCTACGATGCCCAGTCGCACATACCAGTTATTCCTGGTAAAGAGCCAGATCAGACCTCCGAATAGGGCCATGTTGGCAAGCACCAGGATGATGATGTCGTTATCATGAATGCTGAAGGAAAGCTCAAAAGCATTTGACCTGATGACTACCAGCGCGATCAAAAGCAGGTAACCTGCGACATTCAGCTTATTTTCGTATTGCCGGAAATGGGGAAACTTTGCAAAGGCAAGAAAGAAGCCCATGAAGGCCATGAAGCCCATGAAATACCTCAGCCAGCCCATTTCCTGGGGGTAGTGAAAGGGGGAGAGGTGCCCCAGCATGACTGCGAAAAAAAACAGTTTCAACGACCGGAAAACAATCCTTTTGACAATGGCTTTTTTAGGTTGCCCTTGCTGTACCATCTTATCCAGGGAAAAGGGGAAAGCCATTCCCATGGCGAAAAGAAAAAACGGAAAGACCAGGTCAACCCAGGTAATGCCGGGCAATCCCGTGTCGAAGGTAAAGTCGGGCGGAGGTATCTGTGCATGAAATAGCCAGGCCGGGAGTTCCGGATTCCTGGAGATGGTACCCGAGAGGACCATTCCCAGGATGGCCAGGCCCCTTAATACATCTAAGCTGATTTCTCTCTTGGACATTTGTTGCTGGAATAACACAGGTTAGAAATCCGGGAAAATGGCAGGTCCCGGGTAAATGGCCCGGAGGAGCCTTTTCATCCGTTCATCTGCAAGGGGCTCTGGTCCCCAGAAGAATGATTCACCGGTAATGCCTACGCTGCGGTTGTACATCACTTTGTCGAAAAGCAGTTGTCTGTCGGTGAGTCCTGCCGAGCCATAAACGATAAGCCCGGGTGAAAGCCTTTGCAGGTTGCCGTCACCATGGTTGTTATAATAGCTCAGCACCTCGTTGATGGTGGCTTTATAGGCAGGTAAGTTGTAGCGATAACATTGTACTGAAAATATTTCCACTACGCCATCATCAAGCCACACAGGCCACTCCTGCATGAGGTTGTTGAAAGCCCATGGATAGGGGTTCGGTGAATTGGTGACCAGCAAATCCGGATCATGTGCTTTTACGGCATCGTACAGGTCTACAGCAAATTGATTCAGGATGTCTGCCCGCCAGCGCACCCAGTCGGTATCATGGGCGTTGGCCGGGGGCGCTTCGCCTCCGTGTTCTTCCTTGTACCGGTTGATGGTATATTCCTCGTAACCAGAATTTCGTGGCATGGCTGGCATTCTGTCGTCGCCCTGCACGCCATCCACGTCATAGTTTTCCACACCTTCCATCACCAGGTCAAGCAGGAATTGCTGCACCTCCGGATTATAGGCATTGTAATAAAAGTCGCTGTTGTTGTAATTCGCCGGTTCTCCCTGGTTGTTTATGCCAACCCAATGGGGGTTTTCAGCAACCAGCCTGTCGTTTTCAGGCGTGGGAGGCGATCCCCAGCGCGCCATGAAGCCATACTCATACCAAAGAATGACCTTTAAATCGTGCGCTTGTGCCAATTGGATCAGATCCGCAAGGGGGTCGTCGCTCATCCCTTGGTAATCAGGCGTAAACATACCTTCGCGTGCATCCTGGTACGTGGAGTGGTCTGCCAGCACCTGGCTGGGATAAAGGGTCCGGGTCTTGGCCCAGGCAACCACATACAACGTGTTAAAATTCAACTCACTGGCCAGCTCCACACCCTCTACCATCTTCTCATAATTGCTGAGAAAGGGCGTATGCGTCGGATCGGGTATCCAGAAAGCACGCACGCCGGTTTCCTGCTCCAGGATGGTTGTATAGAGCGTATATACGCTTTCATCACCGTTTTCGGCCGTTACGATGATATCAAAAGGACTGCTGATGTCCACGGTACTGCCGGATTCGGGTTCCACGCTTGCAAATTCTGAAACCTCCAGCTCAACAAGCACCTCAGTGAGATCGGTGCCAAAGGGGACCTCGAGCATCACGTTGTTGTCTTCAATGTCGCCATCCCTGAAAAGATCGGGAAACCTGACGGATAAAAGTTCATTCTCATCGTCTTCGCCATAATCTATCCGAGCCGTGTAGGCGACGGACTCATCCTCTTTGCTGAGGGTAAACTGCAGGGGGTTGGAAAAGTTATAGGCAAAACCGGAAGGCGGTGACAGGGTAGCTCCTTCTGTATATTCTATGGTAACGGGAAGGTTTGCAATATTTGCCGTAGGCGGAATGGATGCGGTGATCTCCAGCTCCTCATGGTCAATGGCTGCCTCTACTACCGGTTCCAACTCATGGAAATAAAAGGAATGGATCTTTAAGGTATCTACGTCGGTAGTGTCATTGCCATTGTCGTTATTTCCGACGTCATTCCCGTTATCTTTTTCGCAGGCATGGGCCAAGAAAAAGAATACAGAGATCAGCAAGATGAAAAGATTTTTTTGCATGTAGATATGTTTTTTCATAAGCTCAGAAGGTCAAAAGGCTGGACATTGGTCTGGGGTCTACAGTGACAGGGCTTGGCCTGTGCAAAGACTGAGGTTCCCCGGAGCATCGCATGCAAACTCTTTGTCACGGAGGCCTGGCTATGCCAGTCTCGCAATTCTGCAGCTCATGTCGTTATTCTCAACCCGGCAGGGCAGGCCTGGTCGTTGAATCAACCAGGCCCTGCCGGGGCTGTTTCAGGGGATTTGATTTATTGCTGCACCCAAAGGATTAGTTCGTAAATTCTACTGCGACAAAACCACTTTGGAGTGCGAAAGACATGGCCCTGGGTTTGCCGTTATCGCCAAAGCCAAAACCATGGCTGGCACCTACCCAAACGGCCGCACCTGAACTGAAGACATGGTGGAAGACCTCGATGTCGTCGATGTTTTGTGCCGTAATGTTGTCAATGGCCTCTACGATGTCCTGGCCATCTGTGATGTTCAGCACGCGGAGCCATGCGCCCTGTCCTTCCCATTCGCGGTTTACGGTATAACTGAGATACCGGCCGCCGTTATATTCCCACACCCTGGGGCTGAAACTGCGTGTTTGCACCATGGGCTCTGCGGTCTCTGCGAGGATGTTTCCGTCCATGTCCATGACGGCCACACCCATTTCGGCACCGGTAACCAGCAGGTGATCATTGTCGCCGGGTATGCTGTTCACGCGGCCGTACTGGCCCATACGGAGTCCTTCAATCGGCTGAATGGGCATGATGTCCGGATCTCCAGCCTTGCCTGCGTTGAAATCCCAGACAAAAAATTCGCTTGCATCATCGGGCCAGGCAAAGTTTGATGCATAGATGTACCCATTTTCAGGAGGGCTGCCTATGATGGAGATGGCATCTCCCAGGCGCACGCCTTCATCGGCTACCGTATACTCCAGCACAAGTTCAGGTTCTTCGTCATCAATGCCATCCCACCTGTAGACCTTGAACACCTGTTCGGTATCCATCACCATGTTGCTGACATAGATGTATCCATCTACCACACGCAGATCCGACACCAGCCAGGTTCCTCCCGAGACCACATCACCAAACTCCAGTGTGCCAGGGTCTGCTGTAGGATTCTCCACGTCCCAGTAATAGACATGGTTGCCGTCCTGGCGGGATGCCACATATACATAGCGTCCGTCAAAATCTGCGCCCCTGTTGTCTTCGTTGTCGATAATGCCAGGAACAAGGTTTTCGGCGCTGCTTCTGTCAAGCAATACCTCTGTCTTATCCGGGTCAAACCCTGCCTCTGTAATGTTGTTGATTACCTGGTACTCGGTGTCTTCTCCTGCGAATGAGGCCGTAATGGTGTTGTCTGCAAGCAGATCCAGCGTGTCGGTTCCGCTGGATGTGGAATATACGCTGCCCTCAGGGATCAGCACGATGTCATCGATGACACCAATGGTGGATTGCAACTCGTTAAAGGTGACCTCAATGGTCCTGGCTGCCTGGTCAATGGATGTGTCGTAGACCTCCCCTGAGGTTGCGCTTATGATTGTAATGGCATCAATTACAGCTTCAGTTGGCTCCGCTCTTTCCACAGTCACCTCATAAATATTGGTTTCATCCCCGTGGGTTACCACAAAATTTCTCGGCTCTGTAAAGTCGAGTTCTGTACCTGAAGCCGGCTCCACACTGGCTCCCTCCGATACCTCAATATCGGTGACAAGCGTGGTGATGTCAGTTTCAAATGGTACGGTCACGAGAATGGAAAATTCCGTGATTGCCCCTTCGACCCTGGTGTCAGCGTCTGCGCCTGCATTTACAATGGCGAATTCAGTAATGAATGCGTCATGTGGTATGGGATCCACATCGTCATCATCGCTGCAGGCCGAAAGCGCCAATGCAAGCACGACAAATAAGGAAACGGGAAGTTTCCAGAATTTTTCCAATGCACTTTTTCTTTTCATGTTTTTTTGTTTTTGGTTGTTTGTAATAGCTTGTCAGTTAATATAGAAAAAAGCAATAAGCATTATTATTTCCATGCCAAATCCAAGAACTCCGGTCCTAATTTCCACCATCCCACCACATCCTGGTATACTGGCTGTCACCGCCCATCCTGTCTACGGCGGCCTGGTAGTTTGCATTGTTGTGCTGGATTTCGCTGTTAGGATAGGGTTTCCTCCTGGGCATCTCATCATTTCCGGGATAAGTATACACGGGATCTTGCATTTCGGGGTATCCGGTTCTTCTGACCAGTGACCAGGCTTCATGACCGTTTGGGAAGACAGCCAGCCAGCGTTGCTCATATATTTGCTCGAGCGCGCGGCCTTCATCAAACTGAGCCGGTCCGGAGAGGTAGTCGTCTATGATTTCCTGGTCTGTCAGGCCAAACTGTTCGAATGATGCGATGATGCCTTCTTCATAATATGCTCCGGCACTTCCGTTGATAAAGCCCCGGTAGGCTGCCTCGGCCTTGAGAAAGTAGGTCTCTGCCGCGGTCAGCAGATAGTGTGGGGACTCATCCTGTATGAAGAAGGTACCAATGTTGTTGTAGTTGGGCCTGAAGTAATCGTGGTAGCCATCGCTTAGCTCTTCATGCGGCTGCCCGTTGGGTAGTCCTGCATAGCCGCCATCCGCATTGGGCTGAAAGAACACTTCCATTCGCGGGTCGTTGAGTCCGGTCAGCTTGTCATACATGGTCTGGCTCATCCGGAGCTCATTCCATCCGTGTACGTAGAAAAGCGGGCTCTTCACGTGGTAGGTGGGTCCATCGGGGTCCGGGATGATCTGTGCTGTCTGCTGATGGCTGCTGATGAGCTTTTCTGTATTCAGATTGTCAAGGAAAGGCCTTACTTCTGCATCAAATTCATCTGTATTTGATGCACGCAATGACAGGCGAAGGCCAAGGGTCTTGGCAAAGCTGATCCAGTGATCCAGGTTGCCATTAAAGAGTACATCTGCATTCCCAAATCCAATGTAACCAGCACCCCTGAATTCCTCAATCTGTTCAACGGCTTCCTGGATCTCCTGGAGCATATGCAGATAGAGTTCCTTTTGAGGGTCAAAAGCTGGCCTGGTTGTCTCAAAGGCTTCAAAAACGGGAATGTCGCCATACATGTCGGTAAGCTGCTGGATCATGTATACGTGCCATATTCTGGCCACAGCTTCCAGGATGGGGTTTTCAAGCTCCTGCGATAAATGGATCACGTGATAATTGTAGTGCAGCGGGGCAAAGTTTGACCTGGCGTAGTACCAGTACCACACTGGTCCCCACTCTCTTGGTTCGTAGTTGTCAGCTGTGAAATTGGACCCGGTCTGGATGTTTGCAAAATGCTGGGCATAAACCGAACCCGACAGCTGATGCATCCACTGCCAAACACCCACGCTAAGCCCGCTACCCGTAACAAGCGAACGTGTAAACAGGGATCCGGGATGTATTTGGTTGCTTGTGGTCTTTGGTTTGTCAAGATCCTCAAAATCCTTGGTGCATCCTGCAGTAAGCAGAATGGTTGCCAGCAGTATAAACAGGATATTTTTCATCGGAATATCATTCTTTATGGTGTATATTTTTTTTCGTTTCTCAGTGCATTGGGAGTTCATGTGCGTTGCCTGCATGTCATGATTGCATGCCGGAGCACCTGCCTTCCTAAATGGACAATTTGAGATTCAGCCCATAGGAGCGCATTTCAGGATAGGCGTACATCTCAAACCCGAGGTTGTTACCCGTTCCGAATGAGGACTCCGGTGAGATGTTTTCCGTATTTCGCATGATGTAAAACAGGTTATTTGCAAACAGCGAGATGGAAACTTCCTGGAATGGCAGGTTGTTGATTCGATGCACAGGGACGTTATATCCAATAGCAAGTTCCCGGAATCGAATGTATGAGGCATCAGATACAAATGCTTCATGTACACGCGACACGCGATCCCAATATCTTTGTGGATCAACAGGGTATTCTCCTTCTACGCCGTCCTTCACGCCATGTACCATGAATCCGTCTGTTGGAGGGGTTCCTGTGATTTCAGAAATTTCAAGGGCCCGGTACCACTCATCCCGGCCTTCTTTGGTAAAGGCCAGTGTGCCAAATTCTGCACCCTGCATGTTCGTGACGGAAAAAATGTCGTGTCCAAGCTTGGAGTCTATGTGGAAGCTCAGAAATATCCCCCTGTAATTCATGTTCATGTTAAAGCCCCATAAAAAGTCGGGCATCGAGTTACCGATGACGTTGTCGCTCCTGATTGCACCGTCTTCTGTTGTTTTCAACCTTGGAAGGCTTTCAGAATCCAGCACTTTTCTTCCCTGGTCATCTCTCTCAAAAGCAGTTCCCAGGATGATTCCTGCAGGGTCGTTAAGGCGTGCCACTATCGCGACACCGGCAGCGCCACCTTGTACGATCATGTCAATCTCATCGCTGATCTCTTCCACCGTGCTCCATTGCCTTGTGAAGTTGACCGAAGCAGAGAGGTTAAAGTCCTGTGTCTGAATGAACTGGTATCGGGAGAAGAGCTCAACGCCCTGGTTATTCACAAATCCGGAGTTGATGTATCCGCTGCTATAGCCCGAGGATGGTGCCATCGGGTTTCTGAATATCTGGTCGCGCGTTCCTGTTTGGTATAGCGCCAAATCCGTTTGGAGCCGGTTTTGAAACATGATCAGCTCAACACCCACCTCCTGGCTGATGGTGTACTCACTTTTCAGGTTGGGCTCGGGGCGATACGCATTGATAAAGCCATATGGCAGTCCGTGAAACTGATTGGCTGTTGTTCCATACTGGAAATACCGTTGCCCTGCCACACTGCCGCCACTGCCTACGCCGGCTACCGAGGCCCTGAGTTTTAACATGTCTATGGATGCAGGCAACGAAAAGGTTTCTTCCAAGAGCCAGCTGGTGCTGATGGAAGGGTAGAGGTAAGACCATTCTTCCGGTGCAAGCACGGATGTCCAGTCATTCCTGGCCGTTAAATCAAGGTATACCATGCTGCGGTAGTCCATGCTCAGTGTGGCATATAGCGAATGAATCTCTATGTCAGTGATGCCACTGTTGGAGATGGGGTTTAAAAAGTTCTGGATGACATATGGGCCATGTTCGTTGATCAGCCCACTTTCTGATGAGGAAGTCAGGCCGCGGTACCTGCGTTGCATGATGTTGCCTCCCACCGAGCCTGTCATCGTGAAATTGTTCCATCTTTGTCCGGCAGAAAGAAGGAAGTCATAATTGCCCTCCATGATCTCCAGTCTCTGGAAGTTGCCGGTGGCACGACCTTCTGCTTTGTAATAGGTGTTATGTGCGGTGATGCGTTCTCTTTCATCATTGTAAAAATCTATGCCTGCCCTGGTGGAGAGCTCAAGATCAAAACCCAGTTCGAGCATCTCTGCAATGTCCAGTTTAAGGTTTACAAAACCCATCACGCGGTTTCTGATGTCCTTGTTGGTGTTCAGTGAGGTAACCCAAAACGGGTTTTGCAGCAATGGAGAGGTGGCAAACTCGGGCTCAGCATCTTCGGGCAGCGATATGGTTCCATCAGGATTGGTTACATATTCACTGGTCCAGACAACAGGCAGGCCTGTGACGGTCTCATATTGTTCCAGTTGATCCAGTTGGACAGAGGCAGGCATCATGGTCATGAGATAGATGGGGTTGTCGGGTGAACCTGCGAGGTTTGGTCTGTTATGGGTTTCCTGGCGCACATAGTTTGCCCGCGCATCCAGTTGCAGGTAATCTGCCAGCTGGGAATCGTATCTGAGGTTTAATGATTTGCGGTCTCTTTCATTGCCGGGAAGCATGCCATCGCTGTGGTTCCACGAAGCGGTAAACAGTATCCCATTGGTTTCATCTCTTTTATCAATGGAGATGGAATGATTCATATTTGTAGCCGTGCGGAAAAATTCGTCATAGCGGTGCCTGCTCACCGGGAGCAATGATTGTTCCTGGTTTAAAAAATTGGTCACCGTATTGCCATCCATCTGTTCACCCCAGCTTCTTGGGTTGAGCGCCCCAAAACTACCGCCAGCTCCCTGCGCGTAATTCTTTTGAAAGTCCGGTGTGATTAGCGGTGTCTCCAACGAGGAGTTGACTTGATACGTGATGCCTATCCCTTCTCTTTGTGCGCCACTCCTGGTAGTAATCATAATCACACCGTTTTGCCCCCTGGCGCCATATAATGCTGATGCAGCGCCTCCTTTGAGTACGCTGATGGATTCAATGTCGTCGAGGTTGATGTTGTTGATGGCATCCCCATAATCAAAGCCACCGAATAATCCCCCGCTTGCACCACCAGAATTGTCGATGGGCACACCATCCACTACAAATAAAGGGTCATTGGAGCCTGTCAGGGAGTTTGCTCCCCGGATGAGGATATTTGAGGAACCGCCAGCACCACTTCCACTGGAAGAAATCTGCAATCCGGCAACCTGTCCCATCAGCCCTGACATGGGACTCATCCGGTTGGTGTGGCTCAGGGCTTCGGAGTCGACCTGCTGCACGGAATAGCCCAGGGCCTTGGCCTCCCTTTCTATTCCCAGTGCCGTAATCACAAACTCATCCAGCTCAGCCACATCAGGCGAAAGGGTGATCTCCGCAAAATCGCGATCGGCAAAACTGACGCGCTCCGGACGATATCCCATGAAAGAAACCACAACCATGTCCTTATCCGGAGGCAATTCAATGGTAAATGCCCCATCCAGGTCGGTTGTGACACCGATGGAAGTGTCTTCTACCACGATCGTTGCACCAGGCAGGGTATGGCCTTCTTCGTCCATGACGACGCCTTCAACCGTTCTCTGGGCATACAAAGATGCGCCGCCCAAAAACAGGAAACTAAAAAGGGCAATGATGGTGAATATGTTTTTTTGCATGTGTAATGGTATTTTGTGGGTTATTTTTTGATTAATTTGAAGTGTGCAAAAACATGTGCCCCCGCTCCTTTAAGGCCGGCAAGGTCACCTAAATCTGAAAATTCCACCTTGCAATGATTGAGTGTGCTGGTCAGGGTAGAATTCGTGAGCCCTGTTTGTACGGGGCCAATCAAAATGTCCTTCAGGCGGGCAAATTTGCCGCCAATGATGATCAGTTCGGGATTCAAAAGGTTCACAATGTTACCCAAGGCTTCGCCCAGGTTGAGGCCCATGTCTTGTATCAAGGAGATCGAAAGATTATCACCCTCCAATGCGGCCTGCAATATTTTGTCGTAACGAAACTTTGCCTTATCAACGGGTATTTTTACCAGGCTTTTCTTTCCTTCAGCCACTTTTTCAAGAAAGTTACTTTCGAGGGCAAAGCCTCCGACATCGTTACCAAGGCAGCCGTTTTTTCCACAAAGGCAAATTTTGTCCTTTCGTCCGAACTGCATGTGTCCCAACTCACCTGCAAAACCCATGACACCGTTCACTATCCTGTTTTCGATGATGAGACTTGTTCCCAGGCCCCGGCTAAGGTTGATGACAATGGCATGCCTCGCACTCCTTGCCTTTCCTATTATCTTTTCTGCAAATCCAAAGCAGCGGGTATCATTATTCAGAAATACAGGCAATTCAAACCGCGCTGAAAAATAATCACCCAATGGCTGATCCATGAAATTGAAATAGGAAAAAGACTCACCGGTTAAATTATTAATCCGGCCGGTTATGCCTATGCCCATGCCCAATATGGCATCCTCAGGAATAGCTGATTCCTTAAGGCATGAGTGAATGAATGATTCTATTCCGGACAAGCAAGCGGCTGTGTTTTCAAGCTCAAAATCAGTGTTTTGCTTGCTGTACAATACATTAAATTCCGAGTCAATGACGGCTACCGATACTCTTTTAAGCAATATTTCGACACTCAATGCATAAAAAGTCAAATTTCTTAACCCATAAATGACGGGTCGGCGACCATTAAGTGTTTCTTTTTTGCCAATAATTGATAATACGCCTTCCTTTTGCAATTGATTGACCAGCTTTATGCCTGTTGGGGTACTTATTTGCAGGGTTTCACAAATTTCTGGTACGGTAATGCCTTCACCTCTTTGTGATATGGTTTGGATGATCTGAATTTTCTGCTGGGTTAGCCGGCCCTCATTCGTACTTTTCGTAAAATCATTGTTGAAAAATGCCTTCATAGCTTGCTTTTTTCGGTTTTAAGTGGCACGCGCAGGACTTGCCTCACTTACAGCGGACCATCTTTTTTGCCATGCGGTCATCTATTGGCATGCGTGGTATAGGTATATGTTACCGCGCATTGGATGATGCAATTTGGCAATACAAGTTTATAAAAAAAATTAGATACCACCAATAGTATATTAAAAAAAATTACAAAATAATCTTTCTTCATTGAAGCAGTCGCTTTTAGCCTGCATATCTGGTTTGCCTAAAAACAGGGCTGCCCGTCAGGCAGCCCTGTTTTTTTAACTATAAGCCATATTGGATAAAGACATTGGTTATTTTACTTGAATTCTGTGTGTATGCATGCCTTTTTCCGTAGTTAGCTGGATGAAATACAATCCGGTGTCGAAGTTGCCGACCTGGATTGCATGGCGCTGGCCATCCAGTGATTTGCTGTAAACCACTTGGCCCAGCACGTCAATCATGCGGATCTCGGTAATGTTGGCATCGGCTTCCACATAGAGGGTGGAGCGTGCCGGGTTGGGGTACAGGTTCAGACTTATCTGATCGGTGTCAACCACGGATACCTCGTCGTCAGTATATCCAAAGTAATCTTCGACAGTCATGTCGCCGGTTACTTCCACTATGCGGTTATCACCACCTGGCCATTCGCCACCATCCCAGCCGTCGTCAATTGCGTCGCTGAAATATTTATATTCATACACACCTTCTTCAAGATGAAGGGTAATGGCATAGGTGTCACCTTCTACATGTTCCAGCACCATATCCTCATGGGCAGGGTCTGGCTCGGTCCAGTCAAACATTTCTCCGGTTATCATAATGTGATGCACTTCCGGATCAAAGTCTACGAGCACCTCATACAGGATGGCCAGACTGAGGTCTACGTGGAAGTGTACCTCGAAGGTTTCCTCTTCCTCTTCGGTCACCTCGATCATCACCCTTTCCAGTGCAATCCGGTCATTATCCGGAGAGTCGTAATGGCGGATGGCTACGTAAACGACCTCTCCTGCATACTCCGTGAGGTCCAGGTTGCGTTCGAGCCATACCCAGTTTTCATCTTCTTCCGACAAGGTTTCTTCGTAGATCATCGTGAAACTTTCCGGGTCTGCATCCGTGGTGGAGATCAGCACCTGGTAATTTTCATTGCGAAAATCGGGTGTGCCGGCGGTGGGTGCCACATGATAGGTCAGTTCGATTATTTCTCCGTCCTGGACCTCTTCCATTTTGATGGCCGGCGTGATCAGCCAGCTGTCAGGTTCAATTGGGTTATCACCATCCCATGAGCGGGAAAGCATGTATGCTTCGTATTCGCCTGTTTCATCATCCGTAAAATCATCCCAATACCATTTGTGGCCATTTTCATTGTAATCAATGTTGAGCCATCCATCGGGAATCCAGTCCTCGGGTGTGTCTTCACCCATGGCTTCAAAATCTTCCAGGAAAGGCAGATGGAACAGGTCAGGCTCCTCTTCTTCAGCTTCAATTTTCTGTACGACAAACCCGTTACCGGCTGCATATGCCATAAGGTGGAGGTTTCCTGCCTCATCGAAGTGGGCATCCACGGAGACACTGGCATTGAGGTTGGGCTCATCGCCTAGTGAGACCGTGTGCAGCACGCTGTTCTCGAAACCTGCGTCCACGAGATAATCCATGGCTTCGCTCACGGTTTCGCCCTGGGTCATGTCCAGGATGTAGAGGCTGTTTTCAGCGGGATTTTCACCCACGTGCGCATAGACAAAAAAACG
>Ga0207421_10001510_pt1 | contig 29819 bp, 29 predicted proteins | sample SodLakKL_010_SED_4_FD_187542 | JGI IMG/M metagenome (GOLD analysis project Ga0207421, IMG submission 187542) | Alkaline sediment microbial communities from Lake Tanatar, Kulunda Steppe, Russia - 8KL_010_SED (SPAdes) (version 2) | ecosystem: Environmental > Aquatic > Non-marine Saline and...
ATTTTAACAGCACTCAGGCGTGCGTTGCCCGTGTTTTAATGGACCATGCCATGCAGACGTTCTCACGCGAACAAATCATCGCCTCCAATGTTACGGGTGAATATGTAAGGGTTGATACAAAAGACGGTTCCAACACTTATGCGCTCGATCAATTTTATTTATCGATTGCGCCCTATATCGACAATACGCATCCATGTGACATGCACAATTATGTGACGTGCCAAAGTGAATTGAGCGGTGAAACCCTACAAGTGCACATTGAAGATGATGAAGGAAACGTACACTATGATGATGCGCTTACGCTAGAAAGCAATGGCTTTGGTGGTATTTGGCTACCTAAAGATATTGATGCGACCATTACAGTCACGTACGGTGAAAAGGAAGTAACCAGTGATTTTACCACAAATGAAGGCGCACCGACTTGCATGACAGAAGAATTGAAACTGCAATAACATAGGTTTTAAGAATACGCTTGATGATAAAAATCAGGCGTATTTTTTTGTATAAATTTGTAAGACAGACCACTTAATTATAAAAATAACAGTTGCTTTTGACATGGTGTGTGCACTCCGTTATACTTTAGGCATACTATGCGTAAATATTATAAATAAAAAGGTGTCGATACAGTGAAAAAATTCGCATTAACAATGTTGCTCGCATTGGTTGTTTTCAGCGCAAGTGCGTGTACCCTCGGTGTTGATTCAGACGGTGAATCAATCACCATTTATTCAGAGCGTCATTACGATACCGATCAGATTTTGTTTGATCGCTTTGAAGACCAAACCGGCATTACTGTCAATGTGATTGATGGGGACGCCGATCCACTGATCAATCGGTTGGAAAATGAAGGTGAAGACACATCGGCAGATGTTTTATTGATTGCGGATGCGGGTCGTTTGCACCGGGCAAAAGACAAGAATCTTTTGCAGTCGGTGGAAAGTGAAACCCTGTCTAATAACATTCCATCCAACTACCGCGACAGTGATAATTACTGGTTTGGCCTTACCAAGCGTGCCCGTGTGCTTGTCTATCATCCCGACCGTGTGGATGAAAGTGCGCTTTCAACGTATGAATCCTTAAGCAACCCAGAATTTGAAGGCCGCGTTGTTACACGCACTTCCGCAAATATTTATAACCAATCATTGATGGCTTCATTTATCGAAATTATGGGTCAAGATGACGCCAAAGCATGGGCGGAAGGTCTGGTTAATAATTTTGCGCGTCAACCAGCCGGCAATGACCGTGATCAAGCCAAGTATGTGGTTGAAGGCAATGCCGACATTGCTATCATGAATACGTATTATATTGGTCGCATGATGAACTCGAGTGACACGTTCGAACAAGAAGTGGCGGATACTGTTGAAGTGTTTTTCCCCAATCAAGAGACAACGGGAACCCACGTGAATGTTTCGGCTGCAGGTGTCACACGTTATTCACCCAACCCTGAAGCTGCGACACAGTTTATTGAGTTTTTAAGCAATGAAGAAAGTCAATCGTCGTTTGCGAATGCAAATTATGAATATCCAGTCAATGAACATGTTGAACCGCATGATTTGTTAAAATCATGGGGTGATTTTAAGGCCCAGGATATCAATCTAAGTGTACTCGGTGAAAATTCTCAACGTGCCGCAATCATCATGGATGAGGTTGATTGGCGCTAAGGAAAGGAGCAACGGAATGCTTAGAGCTTTGAAACAAAGAACCAGTGTCTTTTCGGTCATTTCCATCCTCGCCGCGTTGTTGATAGTCATTCCAATGCTCAACATATTGTTAGAAATCTTTACACCCGCTTCAGCGGCGTGGATTCATATAAGAGAAAATCTTCTGCGTGGTTACATTATCAATACGGTCGTCTTGATTGCCCTTGTGGCAATCTTTTCGGCTTTAGTGGGACTTTTTAGTGCAGTCATGGTCACCCGCTATGAATTTAAGGGCCGTCAACTGCTTTCATGGTTCTTAATTCTACCCTTGGCGTTACCATCTTATATCGCAGCATATATTTATGCCGACATGGTGTCTTATACAGGGACGGTTGGCCGTCTTTTAAGAAGCATCAATGCCCCGTTTTCAATTGATGTGATGAATATGGGAGGTGCGGTGTTCATTTTTGTGGTGACGCTTTATCCCTATGTTTACATGCTTACGCGCGCGGCATTATCGCGTCAAAGTGCATCATTCAGTGAAAATGCGCGCATATTGGGCGCTTCCCCTTTTCGTACGCTTTTTACCGTCATCATTCCCTTGCTTCGACCTGCGGTTGTTGCTGGGACGCTTTTAGTGGTTTTAGAAACGCTCAATGATTATGGCGTGGTCGCATACTTCAATGTACGGGTCTTTTCCTTTGCGATCTTTGATGCGTGGTTCCGCCTCGGTGATACTGTCGCAGCGATACGCCTCAGCGGCGTTTTAATGTTGCTTGTCTTTGTTGTCATATTCATTGAGCGCATCATCCGCGGAAAACGCCGCTACGCTTCAAATGTTAAGACCAAACCTTTGGAACGTAAACCGCTCACAGGTGCGAAGCGTTTCATTCTGCCCGGGCTGTTATGGAGCCTTATGGCACTTGGGTTTTTCATCCCTGTCATGCAGTTGATTTATTACGCTACGATGACTTACCAGACAACGCTCAATCTTGAGCTTGTGTATTTGGTCGTTAATTCCTTGACGCTCGCCATTACCGCAACCCTTTTAACCGTATTCATCGCCTTGATGCTTGCCAATTATAACCGTACACACCAAAGTCAGCTCAAACATGGCCTGCTCAAAATCACCAACCTTGGCTATGCGATTCCCGGTGCGGTCATTGCCATTGCGGTCATGGTGTTTTTCATAGACATTGATCACGCGCTTTATCCTTTATATCAGCTGTTTGATGCCAATGCGCCGCGTTTGATTCTCTCAAGTTCATTGATTATGTTGACGTTTGCGTTTGTGCTTCGTTTCATGGCCATCGGTTATAACTCGATTGAATCCGCCTATGACAAAATCGGAACCACATATACTGAAGCGGCCTACTCACTCAACGCATCCAAATGGAAGACCTTATGGACCGTTGATTTGCCGCTTATTAAACAAGGGCTGGTGAGCGCAATGATCATTGTATTTATCGATGTCTTTAAGGAACTGCCTTTAACGTTGATCTTAAGACCCACCAATTATGATACGCTTGCCTCGCAAGTGTATCGTTACGCCCGTGAAGAGATGCTTCAGGAAATAGCGGTTCCGTCATTGATCATGGTAATTATTTCCAGTATTTTGATTTATCTTCTCACACACAGCCGTAAAAAAGGAGTGCCTGCCAATGTTCGTCCAAATTGAAAATCTTGATTTTGGATACACCAAATCCAGTCCGGTCTTGCAAAATGTTTCATTCAGTATGGAAGAAGGCGAGATTGTGGCCATTTTAGGAAGCAGTGGCTCAGGCAAAAGCACGTTGCTTCGACTGATCAGTGGTCTTGAAACGCCCAAAAAAGGGCGCATTGAAATCAACCAAGAAGAATTGTGTAATGCTCGTACGTTCATTGAGTGCGAAAAGCGAAATGTCGGCATGGTGTTTCAGGATTATGCCCTTTTCCCTCATATGGATGTGGCGCAAAATATAGCCTTTGGTCTCAAGGGCAAAAACAAAGCGGCCAAACAAAAGCGCATAGATGAGATGCTTGAACTTATCAGCATGCAGCCGCGTAAACACGCTTATCCCCATGAACTTTCCGGCGGTCAACAACAACGTATTGCCCTTGCGCGTGCGCTCGCACCGAGCCCAGACATTTTACTGCTTGATGAACCCTTCAGCAACCTTGATGCAGACCTTAAAATGCAAATACGTCATGACTTGCGTGCCATTATGAAATTGACCAACATGACCGCGATCTTTGTGACCCATGATTATGACGATGCGCAAGATATCGCTGACCGCATTGTTTATTTGGAAAACGGACACATTGCCCATCAAGAGCGCATCAACCGTCATTAAAGGATAGCGGCGTTTTCAACTAAAATACGTAAAAGCAGATGTCTAATAACAAGATGTCTGCTTTTCTTTCATTCACAGCCATATCCATCCTACCTTGAACTGTGACAGTGTGATAAAATAATATAAGAGAGGAAGGATATCATGGTGAAAAAAACGTTTTGGATCTCAGTTATCGGAGGATTGTTTGTCCTTCTTTTACTCGTTTTAGCGTCCAGTGTTTTAAGAGTGGGCAGTGAACTTGAGAGTGTGCACCGACTACTGGCGTGGGCATTTTATGCGCTTGCTTTAGTGCTAGCTTACGTCTTAGTGATCAACCCACTGCGCGTCATCATCATTGCACCCACCTTTTCAATTGACGCACTTGAAGATGGCAACCATGCGCGCACATATAAACGTGCGGCACGCACCATCCGCCGCTTGCCCATCATTACAAAAGAAGAAGCCGATGCCATCGATGCAGCCAAGGGTGACACTGACGCGACTAAACAGGCAATAAGGACTACCTTTAATGGCTCAATTAAAGAAGAAATAGACCAAACCATCATCAAACACTCCCAAACCGTTCTTTTAACGACCGCCATCAGCCAAAATGGGAACCTTGACATGTTTGCGGTCATCATTAACAATATTCGCATGATTCGCGCCATTACCAAGGCATGTGGTTTTCGGCCCAGTTTTACACACCTTGGGAAACTGAGTGTGAATGTTGCGATTACCGCGATGATTGCGGAAAATCTTGAAGGTGTCGATATTTCTGAGGCCATGCCCTCACGCTTCAGTGAAACCATACGTGATATTCCAGTCGTCCGCGGCATGACCAATTCCGTTTTTCAGGGCATCTCCAATGGCATGTTGACATGTCGCATCGGAATTGTGACAAGAAAATATCTCTTTAAGGAAAATAAGCTCAATTCCACCCATAAAATTCGCTTGGATGCATACCGTGAATCCTTTAAACTCATGCCTAAAATTGTGACAGGTGGGCTTTCAGGGTTCCCTAAGGGCTTCATGAATTTCATGGTTAAACCATTTTTCAAAAATCCGCTGAACAAGAAAGGACAAACCAATGAATGAAAAACAATTGATTTTGTATGCCCGGTTGTTGCTCCTTCGGGGTGTGAATTTAAAAGAAAACCAAGACCTCTTGATCAATGCGCCCATTAGCGCCCAGGATTTTGTGCGCGCCATCGTACAAGAAGCCTATAAAACCTTTAAGAGTGGCATGGTCCATATTAACTGGCAAGACCCAGTGGTCTCGCGCCTGACTTATAAATTTGCGAATGACCAAGTCCTTGAAGATTTCCCGAGCTATATTGCTGATCGCTACAAAAATGTATTAAACCGCGGGGCCGCATTCCTAACCATTTCTTCAAGCATGCCCGGGTTTTCTAAAAACTTGGACAACAAACGGGTTCAAACGGCCCAACAAACCATGAATAAACATTTAAAATCATACCAAGAAGAAGTCGTCAGTAAACACAAATGGACCAATGCCCCCTATCCATCCACGCAGTGGGCCAAGGCCATTTACCCTGATAAAGAGTCATCGGATGCGCTCATGCAGATGCATGAGGATTTTATCACCATGCTCCGTCTCGATACAGAAAAGCCACTCGAAGCGTGGACAAATCATTTGAATACGCTTGAAAAGCGCCGTCAAACGTTGAATGATTATCGTTTCAAACGGCTTAAATACAAATCCAAAACCATGGACCTCACCGTAGAATTGCCAGAAGCGCACATTTGGATGGCCGCCGCACAAAAGCGCGGCGATGATGTATTTGTATCAAATATGCCAACAGAAGAAATATTCACCGCGCCCATCAAAACCGGCGTGAACGGCACGGTGACCCTAACAAGACCCTTATCGCTAAAGGGTGCGGTATTGAAACCTTTTACCCTTACGTTCAAATACGGCGAAGTGATCCACGTCGAAGGTGAACAAAAGGACCAAGTCAACAAACTGCTCAGTATGCACAAAAACGCCTCATTCCTCGGAGAAGTAGCGCTTGTGCCAAAAGAAAACCCAATCAGTCAGCTTAATAAAGTCTATATGCATAATTTGATTGATGAAAATGCGACCAGTCATATCGCACTTGGGAATGCTTATCCCATCAATGTGAAAAAAGAAGGCGCTAAAAAGCTTTCTGAAGTGTATGAAAACCACAACATTAACCACGCACCGCTGCACATCGATTTGATGGTTGGCAGTGATGACCTTGAGGTTACTGGTGTGCTAGAAAATGGTAAAGAAATCCCCATCTTTAAAAACGGCACTTGGAGTAAGCATTTTAAATAATAAACGCCCTTCACAACAACTGTGAAGGGCGTCATTTTATGTTATCAGGTATTGATACAATAGTTCGATTGTGCTTTTAACCGCATCATAATGCGTGCGTTCCATGCCGTGTGACGCATGGACGCCCGGTCCGATCAAAGCCCCTTTAAAGTCATTGCCGCCGCGGCGTGCCGCTGAAACATCGGATCCATAAAACGGATAGATGTCCACAGCGTGATTGATGTTATTTGCTTTTGCCATGGTTTTAAACCGAGAGGTTAAATCATAATCATAAGGCCCACTTGAATCCTTGGCACAAATGCTCACGTCATGCTCAGTACAAGCCAAATCATCACCAATGCAGCCCATGTCAACGGCGATGAATTCATCCATATCTGGTATGTGCGCCGCACCATGGCCGACCTCTTCATATGTAGAAATGATGATTTTCACCGTATGACTTGGCTTCACCCCATCACGCTTCATGGCATCAATAAGCCCAAACATGCTTGCGACATTGATTTTATCGTCCAAAAACCGCGACTTGACATACCCACTTGGTGTCACCGTTGTTTTTGGGTCAAAAACAATGTAATCCCCGTGGTCAATACCGAGCGCTTCGACATCGGCCTTGTTTTTCACCGCTTCATCAATGCGTACTTCCATGGTTTCGGGGGTGCGTTCCTTATTTTTGGCGTCTTTATAGACATGCACAGCAGGCGAGGTTGAAAGGATTGTGCCTGTATAGTGTTTATTGTCCCGTGTGATAATGGTGCAATATTCACCGTCCAGACTCGGCCAAAGCGGTCCGCCGATACTGCTGAATTTAAGGGTGCCTTTATCCGTGATGCTTCGTACCATGGCCCCCAAGGTATCAACGTGGACACTCAGCCCAACCGTTTTATCACTCTGGCCCTCCAAGGTGATGATTAAATTGCCTTTTTTATCCTGTACGTAAGGCAAATCATACGCGTGTGCTTCTTGTTTAATGCGCGTGACTATCTCATCTGTATAGCCACTGGGAGAAGGAATGGTTAAAATGTCTTTGGCAAGCGTCAGTACATAATCGCGATTAATGGTCATAGAAAACTCCTTTTTTAAAAAAATCAATGTATCATCATTATAGCATAAAATGTGTGCGTGTTTTGTCGTTTTTAAACATGAACACAGCCCCTTTCCATGTTATAATGGGACTGGTGATGACTATGCATATCGTATATGGTGGCAGTTTTAATCCGCCCACACTGGCCCACCGACGTGTGGTGGATTTTTTAGACAGGGCACTAGAACCTGAAAAATTTAGCATTGTGCCGGTTGGCAATGTTTATGGAAAGAAAGACCTGGCGCCTGATCAGCACCGCCTTGAAATGCTCAAGGTGGCGTTCAGGGATAAAAGACACGTTATCATCAGTGATGTTGAACTGTTTGACCGTGAATATAAGGGGACCTTTGAAACCTTGAAGCGGCTTGAAGATGATACGCCCATTGCCTTTGTCATCGGGGCGGACCATTTACTGGGACTGCATCGGTGGAAACATATTCATAAAATGTTACATCAGTATCGCTTCATTGTTTTAAACCGTAATCAGCAATCGCTAAAACACATCATTGAACGTGATGCGTTCTTACGTTATTACCGCAGCCGTTTCATTTTGTTTGAATCATTCGAAGCAGACGAAAGTGCCTCGTCATTCAGACGTACGCGTGACGCTGCGCTCCTTGATGAAAAGGTTTATGATTATATTGAAGCCAATCAACTCTACAAAGGATGATGCATATGTATAAAAACGAATTTTTAAAAGTCGCGGCGGTGACACCCAAACTCAAAGTCGGCAATCCTGAGTACAATGTCAAAGAGATGCTTAAATTGCTAGAGGGCAACCATGCGTCACTCACCGTATTTCCTGAACTCGGCATTACGGCTTATACGTGTAATGATCTCTTTTTTCAAAATTCGCTTTTAAAGGCCAGTGAGAATGCGATTGCATATTTCTTGAAAAACAATCCCTATGAAGGCATTGTTATATTTGGTGCACCGCTTGACATTGAAGGCATCCTTTATAATGTTGCGTTTGTGGTTAAAAAGCATGAAATACTGGGGATTGTCCCCAAGTTTTATTTGCCCAATACCCAGGAATTTTATGAAAAACGATGGTTCACCAGTGCGTATGACATTGTCAAACGCACCCAAATGATCAAATACCATTCGCAAGTTGTTCCATTTGGCTCCATTGTCTTTAAGGAAGAAAACAGTCAGTTTTCATTCGGTGTTGAAATATGTGAGGACATGTGGGCCCCAATTTCACCGGGCAATTTGCTTGCGCTGAATGGTGCACAAATGATTGTCAACTTGAGTGCGTCCAATGAGTATCTCGATAAACGGGATGTGCGCAAACGCACCATTATTGAGCATTCTCGCCGTAACGCCGGCGCGTATCTTTATTGCAGTGCCGGCGTGAATGAATCGACGAGCGAAACTGTTTTTTCCGGTCATAATGTGATTGCGCAAAACGGTCAACTCGAAGTTGAAACTGAGCACTTTAACCGTGAGAGTGAAATCATTTACGGTGATATTGATCTCTCACGCATCGCCTATACTCGCAAGACCCATTCAAGTTTCCGTGATTCCATCAATCGTTTTGAAAATCCGACGATGGAAGTGCACTTTACCCTTGAAGGCTCATCCGATTATACCTTTGAAAAACCGTTTGATACGACCCCTTTTGTGCCTAAGAAAAATAAAGCAGAAGCATTTGAAAAAATTGCGGCACTTCAGGAAAATGCGCTTATTAAACGCGTGGTCCATATCAACGCCTCATCGATCATCATTGGCGTCTCAGGTGGCCTAGATTCCACCCTTGCCTTACTCATTGCGGCGCGTGTGGCTGATGCCATTGAGATGCCGCGTAAAAATATTAAAGCGGTGATGATGCCAGCGTTTGGAACCAGCGACAAAACACGAAACCAAGCGTACGCCCTGATTGAAAATCTTGGGGTTGAACAAGTCTTGATTGATATAAGTGAACACGTCAAGGAACACTTGACGCTCATTGGCCATGATGGCACCACGCCGGATAAGGCGTATGAAAACGCTCAGGCGCGCGCCCGCACCATGGTGCTTATGAATCTTGCGAACATGCATGGCGGCCTTGTGCTTGGAACTGGAGACATGAGTGAGATTGCGCTTGGGTTTACAACCTATAGCGGTGATCAGATGAGCATGTATAATATTAACGCCGGCATCCCTAAAACCTTGGTGCGCTTCATGGTGCGCCAATATGCCAAGCGCAAATTTGACCAAGGCCTTGAGCCCATTGTCAAAGATGTGATTGAAACCCCCATTTCTCCAGAACTTATTAAAGACCAAGTCACTGAAGACGAACTGGGGAAATACGATGTCAATGATTTCATCATGCACCGCTTTTTACGCTATGGCGATGATGAATTGCGCATTGAGTGGCTCATTGGCATTGCCTTTAACTTAAGTACCAAACAGGCGCATGAATACGTTGAAAACTTTTTCAACCGTTTTTATGCACAGCAATTCAAGCGTCAGGCCTCGCCCGATGCACCGAAAATTCTTGAGGTGTCCCTCTCACCACGCAGTGATTTCAGGATGCCTTCAGATGTCGATAAACGCAAACCATAAGGAATGATTCATATGAATAATAAACCACACGTCGTCGTGGGCATGAGCGGTGGCGTCGATAGCAGTGTTGCCGCATACTTATTAAAAGAACAAGGCTACCAGGTGACTGGCCTTTTCATGGTCAACTGGGATAGTGCAGCCAACCAGGATGTCCTTGGAAATCCTACATTGGCGGATGAGACCTGTCCACAGGAAAAGGACTATTCTGATGCCCTCAATGTGGCCAACCATTTAAATATCCCCCTTGAGCGGGTCGATTTTGTTGAAGAGTACTGGAATGATGTCTTCACATATTTTCTCGATGAATATGAAAAGGGACGCACGCCCAATCCCGATGTGATGTGCAACAAATATATCAAATTCGCCAAGTTCAAAGAACACGCCAAAAATCTGGGTGCTGATTATATTGCGATGGGGCATTACGCAAGGCTTCAACGTCATGAGGATGGACGTGTTGAGCTATTGCGAGGCGTTGACTCCAATAAGGACCAAACCTACTTTTTAAGCCAGCTGACCCAAGAACAGCTCAAAGAGGCATTGTTTCCTGTTGGTGACATTCCCAAGGATAAAGTGCGCGCCATTGCGCACAAACAAAATCTACCGACTGCCGACAAAAAAGATTCAACCGGGATCTGCTTTATCGGTGAACGTGACTTTCAAGGGTTTTTGCGCAATTATTTGCCCGCACAAAGCGGAGAAATCCGCACCCTTGAAGAAAAAGTCATCGGGGAACACGTTGGACTGATGCATTATACCATCGGTCAGCGCAAAGGTCTTGGCATTGGGGGCCATCCAGATTATGCCAATGAACCTTGGTTTGTGGTTGGTAAGGACTTAACCAACAATATTTTATATGCGGCACAGGGGTATTATCACGACAAGCTATATTCAACACATTGTACAGTGGAGTCACTCAATTTGCTTGATGCGAGCCATTATAAAACGCTTGAAGGTGCAACGCTTACCGCAAAATTTCGTTACCGTCAGCCTGACCAACCGGTGCATCTGGATTTAAGTCAAGAACTGCCGGTGGTACATTTTGACCACCCAGTACGTGCGGTTACGCCCGGACAGGCTGTTGTTCTTTATGATGGTGATGTGTGTCTTGGTGGCGGCATTATCAAACATGTATACAAAGACAGTGAACGCTTGCCTTATTAAAGGGGGACTGCTATGAAACGCGGAATTGCTCTGGGTGGCGGTGGTGCGCGTGGTGCTTATCAGGCAGGCGCCATCAAAGCCTTGAAGGAACATGGTTATTTGGATGATTTTGACGCTGTCAGTGGTGTCTCAGTAGGCTCACTCAATGCATCGCTGCTTAGCATGGAAGATTTTGATGCAATTGATGCATTGTGGCTTTCCAATAAGGGCGCAGAATTATTTGATAAGCCTGAGCACATCCTGAAAACCATGCTAACAGAAAACGTTAAACTGTATGATAAAGGGATTTATGAAACCAAACGACTTGAAGATTTAATTGACGAGGTTGTAAATTATGAACAGCTGCGCAACCACCCGCTTTATGTGGGCATTGCGTATGTAGGAGAAGAAGATACGGGATTTTTCGATTTGGTCCGCGCCAATATTCAATACCGCTTTGATAAGGAACATTATATGCGGTATGTCTCATTGAATGATTATGACAATGCGACGATTAAAAAGACCTTGCTTGCATCTTGTGCCATTCCAATGGTTTTCAAGCCTGTAAAGATTAACGGCAAAACATATCTGGACGGCGGTATTTTTGAAAAACTCCCCATTCAGCCACTGGTGGATGCTGGGTGTGATGAAGTGATTGCGATTGACTTGTTTCGGTTTCATTTCCGCCGTAAAACAAAGGAAGGCGCAACCACCATTCGTCATATTTACCCGTCACGAAATTTGCGTGGTGTGATGGATTTTAAGGAATCACTCAATACCATGCGTTATGAAACCGGCTATGAAGACGCAAAAAAAGCAATCCAATCATGGGAAAATGAAACGAATAAGATTGAATCTAGTGGTGTGTGAAAATGCATCACTTTTTTTATGAGTAAAACACGGGTGGTCTTTGAATGATTATATTGAGGAGGCGATCAATGATGAAATTGACGTGTGGCATCATCGTTATTATGTTCATGATAATGGGCACCCTAGATCTTCAGGCATCGGAATATTTAACGTATGAAGAAATTCATTTGGAAGGGCGCAACCATAAACTGTTAAGGGACTTCACCGAACGTGATTATGATTACTTGTATAATCAGAATTCCCGCCGCCGCTTTTGGGGATGGCAAACGACGGATTATATGCGCAATGTCCCCGTATCATTCAAAAAAGAAACTTTGTACATTATTGAAAATGAAGGGCAAACGCCCATCAATCAGCGTTATTTTTTCAAAAGTACGGATCAAGCTAAAACACAGCTTTCAGCAACCGGCTCCATAGGGATAGATGTGAGCGGGAAAGTATCGTCGTTCAATGCAGGACTGGATTCATCTTTGTCCCTTAAAGCGTCTCACGAATTTTCCTCAACACTGGAAGAGACGGTGGAAATCAATATCAGTGTTGACCCTGATACCCGCCTGTTTGTGGAGATTTACGGCGAAGGGTTGCTCAGTAACGGCGTGGGTGAGCGTTACCGGTTTTTCAGAAACGTTGGCAGTGGTGGCTTTGAAGTCTTTACCCTGCAAAGTGAACACTATTCGATTGTTAAAGAACGGATGGAATCATGAGACGCGTCGCTCTCATAGCCATGGCGATACTCATTGGGATTGGTGTGTATGCGACACTTTCACGTCTGCATGTAACAAGTGCACGGATTATGAGTGTCCCTTCAACACATATTTATTATTTAAGCGGTGAAAGTAAAACGTTCACGTTAGACTTTTTAGTCAATACGAACCAAACGTTCTTTACAGAACATGACGCCGTCATGTCAGTGGAGATTGAAAGTGAGGACGCAACGTTGCCGCTCAATTTTGAAGGCTTAGAGACAGTGGGGACGCTCCATGCCAACCACGAATCCATGTATCATATGCGTCTGCACGCATCACAGGATTTTGTGACGGACCAGTACCGGTTTGAAGCACTGGAGGCAACCATGAACATTCATTACAAAAACAATCAAACCGCGGCACTTCCCGTAGGTGAATTCGTGATGCATCATTTTGAAAATAGCAAGGGTCCCTTGCGCATGGAATCGATGCACAATGTGCATGGTCGCTTTGATTATGGGCTGACATCCAAAGGGTATATGGTCAGTCTGTATAATGATTCACAAACACCAATCACACTGAATCAATTTGAAACAGGCTCACAGAGTGTGCCCGTCAATGATGGGTTGGTAAATGTGAGTGCGCGTCCCTATGAACCCTACATGCCGATTGAATCCCTGGTGCATGGCTATGAACCCACACTCAGTGATGCACCCATGCGTCAGTTAATCCTTGACCCGGGTGAATCCAAACAATTTGTGGTTCCCTTTGCATATCGTGACAAGGTGACGTTGTTACACCGCTATCCCCTAACGATTGCGTATCAACAAGGTGAGACGGCCCATACCTATAAGATGGAAGACTTTGCGTTCATCAATAGTGATATGTTTGTAAAAGAGAACATGCCATTGTTAGTCCCCGGTGTCATTCATGATTAAATGTGAAGGTGTTATTAAGCGATATAAAACCCTGACGCTTTCGTACAATGACTTAATTTTTAAGGAAGGGATGACGTTGCTAGTAGGGACCAACGGTTCAGGCAAAACCACCCTTTTAAAAGCCATTGCGGGGTTACATGACTATGAAGGGTTCATAACACCCGTTGAAGCGTTTTATATGGGGAGTGACGATGCGCTGCCTGAGCTGATGCGTGTGGATGATTACTTAAAACAAATAGGTACCCTTCAAGGGGGGCTTCTTGAAGGGTTGATAGCCATGTTTTCCCTTCAGGAAAAACTGCCCAAACGCATTGCCAGTCTGTCTAAGGGCATGCGGCAAAAAGTGCGGCTGATCGCAGCCATCAGCAACCCTTCCACGTGGATTATGATGGATGAACCGCTCGATGGCCTTGATGATGTAAGTAAAAACCGTTTTATCAGTGCGCTTAAACATCATAAAAAACGCGCCATTATTGCGACCCATTCAATCCCTTGTTATGCACGCCTTAACCCTGAGGTGATTAGACTTTGAAGGCTCTATATCTGTTGATGCTATACCGTGTGTCCACGCTTAAAACCTTGGGGTTTTTAGTGCTCATTGGTGTGATTAATGGTGTGGTCTATACAGTGTTCGCCCATCCGTTGAGTGATGGGGTTAGCCAAAAACTTTATGCGCCTCAGTTTGCGGTGGATTATTTTTTAGAAGGATTTTTCTTTTTAAAAGTTTCACTGCTTTTGGTGCTCATGATACTTTGTGAACGGCTTTTTCACACACCAAGCAGCGATGTATCCATGATTCAAATTACGTCACGTAAAAGGGTATATATGGTCAAGTGGGCGGTGTTGCTCAGCATGGCGTCACTGTTATTATTGTTTCTTTTTTTGATGCTTACCTTAATGTATGGCACCACGCAATTTCATCATGCTTACCCTGTGCCGTGGCACGCACTTGGTTTAATCGTGTGTCTTATCATTCATTACAGTGCCTTATATATTTTTGTCTATCAACGCTTCACCCATGCGTATGGTGCGATATGCATTGTTTTACTGTTTATGATCAGTGAAATGATTATGGATATAAGGAGTGCATACGTTGAAAGTTTTCATTTACTTACTGTCTTTCATGCATTGGTGCCAAATATTTATTTATTTTCCTATGAACAGTTTGGCTATAGCGCCGATTTGGTCATTAATTTATGCATCACCACGGTTGTTGTGACGCTTACGCATGTGCATGCACTTAAACAAAATTATTAAAAATCAATGTTTTCATTTAAGACAGTGTGATATAATACTCATACATTTGAGGCGCATTCCATGCGCCTTTTTGGAGGAAGATAAGGATGTGTGGCATTGTCGGATATATTGGAAATAACAATGCAAAAACGATTGTATTAAACGGACTTAAACGCCTTGAATACCGAGGATATGATTCTGCAGGCATGAGTTTGCTTGAAAAGGGCACGTATCAAACCTTCAAAGAAAAGGGACGCATTACCAATTTGGAACGTGCCATTTCCATTGATCATGCCTCACTTGCGATTGGCCATACACGCTGGGCGACACATGGGAAGGTTTCGGTTGCCAACGCGCATCCGCATACCTCAAGTAGTGGCCGTTTCATTGTCGTTCACAACGGGGTGATTGATAATCATCAATCACTTAAGGAACGGTATTTCAAAACCCATACATTTAAAAGTGAAACCGATACGGAAGTCTTAGCGGAGCTGATTGATGTCTTTGCGGAAAATAAAGATGTGGATGATGCCATTCGTGATGTACTTTCACTGATTGATGGGTCTTATGCGTTATTGATTGCTGATCAGGAGAACCCGGGGACACTTTATGCGGCGAAGTATAAAAGTCCGCTCTTAATTGGTCATGGTGCCAACGGCAGTGTGGTCGGCTCAGATATGGTGGCATTGATTGGAGAATCGAATACTTATATGTCGCTTGATGATCAGACATTTGTGCGTGTAGGCAACCACGAGATTCAAACCTTTGATTTAGGCGGAAATCCACTTAAAAATCATTTTATTCCGTTTGAACTCGATTATGAAGACGCGCAAAAGGGTGCTTATCCGCATTACATGCTAAAAGAAATCCACGAACAACCAGCGGTTATTCGCCGGATTTTACAGGAATATTATGGCACCGCGCCCTCTGCATCAATTGACCCTGAATTACTCAATCACATGAGACATAAACGCCTATACATTGTGGCCGCAGGCACAAGCATGCATGCAGGCCTCATTGGCAAGGTGTTGATTGAAACCCTTGCCAAACAGCCTTGTGAGGTCCACATCGCTTCAGAATTTGCGCATAATCCGCCCTTTTTGGATGATAATGCCTTTTTTATCATGATTTCTCAAAGCGGTGAAACGGCTGACTTGCGTGCGGCGCTTTTAAATATTAAGCAAGAGAATCAAGCGGTCCTGACGCTTAGCAATGTACCAACCTCAACGCTTGCGCGCGAGAGTGATTTTTCCCTGAGTTTGCACGCTGGACCTGAAATCGCTGTGGCTTCTACAAAGGCATATGTGGCGCAGCTTGGCGTGTTAGCAATTTTAGCGAATGCACTTGGCGGTGAACCGCTTGACATGCATACCATGCTTAGTGACGCTGCAGTTTCAATGGAAGGCATGCTTGAAAAAGCGGATTCGCTTGAGGCCATGCCGCCACGTATCCTCACCAAACGAAATGCATTTTATATTGGACGCGGCCTTGATTATGGTGTGGCTTTGGAAGCGGCGCTCAAGCTCAAGGAAATATCTTATATTCAAACCGAAGGCTTTGCGGCCGGTGAATTAAAGCATGGAACGTTGGCACTGATTGAAGACGATACCCCGGTCATTGCAATCATTACTGATAAAAACGTTGCGGCAAATACCCGCAGCAATCTAAGCGAAGTGGAAGCACGGGGTGCCAAAACATTCACCATTACCACTGAATCGCTAGCGAGTGATGGTGATGATGTCATCTTAAGAGATGTGCACCCGCTTTTAACACCGCTTATAAGCATCATTCCCACACAACTCATTAGTTACTACGCAGCTAAGATGCTTGGCAATGACATTGACAAACCACGCAATCTAGCCAAAAGCGTCACTGTTGAATAATTTCTATATGGCCATGAAATATGCTAAAATAGTTATGCAACTTATGAGGAGGGATTACTGTGGCTAAATATTTCGGAACCGATGGTGTGCGCGGTGTTGCTGGCGATACGCTTACCAGTGAAATGGCGTTTCGCATTGGCCAATCACTGAAAGACACATTTAATTTAGAGGCTGTAGCCATTGCTAAAGATACACGCGAAAGCTCACCCGTTCTCGCCCAAGCACTGTGTGCAGGGGCAATGAGTGTAGGGGTGGACGTTTATGATGGGGGTGTCTTACCAACCCCTGCGATTGCGCATTATACCCGTGTGAATAACATGATTGGCATCATGGTTACCGCATCACATAATTCGTTTGAAGACAATGGCATCAAGATTTTTGATAAAGGGTTTAAAATGAGTGATGAGGCAGAAGCGAAGGTTGAAGCGTTTATTGATGGTAAAAAACCTTCAAAGCAAAATACGTTTGGCAAACGTATTCAAACCGACGATATTAAAAACGTTTATAGTCAATTGTTTGAACCCTACACTGAAGAGATCAATCAAACGGTTTGCCTTGATATGGCAAACGGCGCGACCTACGCCATTGCCCGCGAACTTTTGGATTCGCAGGTTGACGAAATCGTGAGCATTGCGGATGCACCGGATGGCTTTAACATTAATGCAGGATGTGGTTCAACCCATATGGAAAACATCACTGAGGCTGTGAAAAAACACAAATGTGATATTGGGTTTGCGTTTGATGGCGATGGGGACCGCGTCCTTGCGGTTGATCATAACGGCTACCTATATGATGGTGATATGCTTCTTTATGTACTCGCCACTTATATGAAAGATAACAACCAACTTAACAAAAACACTGTTGTTTTAACGAAAATGAGCAACCCGGGCATTGAACGTGCACTCAAGAATAGAGGTATAAAAGTGGTGCGAACTGATGTTGGTGATAAGTATGTCACCCGCGAAATGTTCAAATCCAACTACTCCCTTGGCGGTGAAAGCAGCGGCCATATCATCATCAAAGACAAACTGCAAACCGGGGATGGGTTGTTGGTTGCGGCCAATATTCTAAATATCTTACAAGATCTCAAGCGTCCGCTCGATGCGCTTATTCGTGATGTGACACTCGATGTCCAAAAAACTATCAATGTCAAAAATGTTGATAAATCCGTCGTCAATGAAAAACGCGTGAAAAACACAGTGAAGGACGTTCGTAAAACGCTTGGCAATGATGCCCTCATTTTAGTGCGTCCCAGTGGAACAGAACCAGTTGTCCGCTTAACCGTTGCACACAGAGAAGCTGATAAAGTGGATGATGCACTCAATACATTAAAAACATCAATTATAGAAGCGGGACGTGATGGAAATGTCTAATTATGCAATTGTTTTAGCAGCGGGCAAAGGCACACGAATGAAAACCAAACTGCCCAAATGTGCGTTTCCCATTTTACGCAAACCAATGATTGAATATATTGTGGAAAGCATTGAACGTTCATCCATAGATGAAACGGTGACCATTGTCGGGCATGGGCGTGAGGTCATTGAAGATTTACTTGTAGACCGTGTTAAATATTCACTGCAAGCCCGTCAGCTCGGTACGGGCCATGCGGCGATGCAGGCACGCGAACATCTTGAAGGCAAGGAAGGCACCACCCTTATTTTGCTTGGGGACATGCCTTTAATTGATGATGCGACGATTGATGATATAATCCAAGCGCATAAAGATCTCAATAACGATTTGACTGTCGTTAGTGCCAGCTTTGAATATCCTACTGGCTATGGACGGATTCTCCGCGATGATTTTGGGGCCATTGAACGCATTGTTGAAGAGGCGAATGCGACCCAGGAACAACGTAAAATCCGCGAAATCAATACTGGGATTTATGCAATTGACAATGCTTTACTTTTTGACATGCTTGATAAAATTGAAAAAAACCCTTATAAGGGCGAATACTATCTAACAGACATTGTCGAAGTGATGAATAAAACGCACAAGGTTGGAACCCATACATTAAGAGATAACCAAAAAATGATGGGCGTCAATGATTTATATGCCGTGTCCCAAGCAGAGAAAATATTGCGTGATGACATCAATAAATTCCATATGCTTGAAGGCGTATCGATGATCAACCCTGAAACCATAACGATTGCGCACAATGTAAAAATTGAACCCAATGTAACGATTTATCCAAACACCACGATTACAGGCGACTCACGCATTGAAGAAGCGGCGGTAATCGGGCCCAACAGTGAAATCCATAACGGCATCATTAAACAAGGCGTGCATGTGCGTCATTCACTGATCCACGATTCATCAGTCAGTGAACGCACCACTATTGGACCTTTTGCGCACTTGAGGAACGGCACCAATATCGGACGTGACAACCGGATTGGAAACTTTGTTGAAGTTAAAAAATCTTCAACAGGCGACAATACCAAAGCAAGTCATTTGGCGTATATTGGAGATTCTACGACCGGTAAAAACGTCAACTTCGGCAGTGGGTCGGTGACGGTCAATTATGATGGTGTGAATAAACATGAAACGCACATCGGTGACGATGTCTTCATTGGCTGCAACACCAATTTAATCGCCCCAATTACCATTGGCGACAATGTCTTTATCGCCGCTGGGTCAACCGTTACCAATAACGTTCCCTCAGGCGCCATGGCCATTGCCCGCAACCGTCAAATCAATAAAGAAGACTATGCACAGAACCTTATTAAACCCAAACCGAAAACATATCAGGAAAAATAGTTGACATGCTGTTTGCATGTGCTATAATACTTTAAGTGTTAAACAAATATTGGTGGAAAGAAGAGTACCCACTCTCACCTGATCGATGCAGTCGATAGGTTGACGCTACTGGAAAAGCAAATTTTTCAGTGTGGGTACAGTATGTACTCACACTTTTTTCTTGTTTCCCCAAATTCTCAGGAGGTGACAAACATTAAACGTAAGCCTAACAAAAAGAAGGGCGAAGGCATCTTGAATGAAGAGATTCGCGCGAAAGAAGTCATGGTAATCAGCGACCAAGGTGAACAACTTGGTGTTAAAAGCAAAGGTGAAGCGATTGATATGGCCTATGAACGTGATTTGGACGTCGTGCTCGTTGCACCCAACGCCAAACCACCTGTTGCCAAATTCATGGACTACAATAAGTATCGCTATGAACAACAAAAGAAAGCGCGTGAAGCTCGCAAAAAACAAAACACCATGCAACTCAAGGAATTGCGGCTGTCTCCCAAAATCGAAACACACGATTTTGAAACCAAACTGAAAAACGGACGTAAGTTTCTTGAAAATGGCGACAAACTCAAACTGTCCATTCGTTTCCGCGGTCGTGAAATGGCCCATACCGATCAAGGCCGCAGTGTCATGATGGATTTCGCAAAACGTTGTGAAGACATTGCAGATGTTGAAAGCCGTCCAAAACAAGATGGACGCAACATGGCAATGACACTCAGTCCAAAGAAAGACAAATAATCAAGAGGAGGCTCTCACATGCCAAAACAAAAAACCCATTCAGCAACCAAAAAGCGTGTTACTAAAACCGCATCCGGTAAATTAAAAGTGTCTCGTGCAAACCGCAACCACTTAAAAGGCAATAAAAGCAAAAGCGCGATTCGCCGCAACCGTAAAAGCGGCTACGTTGATCCAAGCGATCACGCACGCATCAAAAACCAAGTATCTCAAATCAAATAATCATCTTAGGAGGAAAAAACAATGCCACGAGTTAAAGTCGGCACGCTTGCACGCAAACGCCGCAAAAAAACGCTTAAACTGGCCAAAGGTTATTTTGGCTCAAAACATGTACTCTATAAAACCGCCAACGAACAGGTGATGAAATCACTCGATTACGCTTACCGTGATCGTCGTCAGAAAAAACGTGATTTCCGCAAACTGTGGATTGCACGTATCAACGCTGCAGCACGTAGCTACGGTATGTCATATTCACGTATGATCAACGGGCTAAAAAATGCCGGCGTTCAAATCAACCGCAAAATGCTCGCTGACATCGCTGTCAATGACACTGAAGGTTTCAAAGCACTCGTCGAAACTGCACAAGAAAACCTTGGTGCAGCGCGTCCGGGTCAAATTGCCCAAACAAAAGAAGCACTTGAAGACAAAACCGTTGATGAACTTCGTGAACTTTGTAAAAAACATGGCATCACAGGGTATTCATCAATGAAAAAAGCTGAACTTATCGACGCCCTCAGCAACTAATTAAACCCGCGATTGCGGGTTTTTTATTTGCCAAAAATATTGTGTGCTATAATGAAAATGGTGATATTATGCAAGTTGCGTCCAAACAATTACTGGTTCACTTTGTTTTGTTATTTGTATTGGCTTTATCAAGCCTGTTGATACCGGCTTTTGTAACGTTTAGTGCGTTAATGGTGGTTACTTTTTGGATGCACCGGCGTCAAGCGGACTATACCATCATCCTTGCGAGTGTATTCAGTGCCCCCTTTCACTTGGTTTTTGGCAGTGTGACGTGGGCTTTTATGATTGTATTCGCACTTATTATGGTTGTTTTTATTCTATATCATACGTTTATTGTGCGTAGCGTAAAATACATTGGCTCACTCGGGATTGCGTTTTTATTTTTGGTGGATGCGCTCGTTTTGAGACTTTTAAATGCAGATACGATTTTTGAAGGGCTTGAAGGTATTTTAGTGATTGCCTTGGTTTTTATCGCGTACATGATCAGTGTAAACGCCTTTCGTCCCCGTAAGTTTTTATTGAACGATCTTTCGCGTGTGGCCATGTTTTTACTAACGCTTGCAAGTGTCTTTTTATTAATCGTTACCTTTAGTGACCATTCAGCTGGCAACTTTTTGGCCTACGTAATTGTGGTGACACTTCCAATTAGTGGCTATTTGCTTGCGGTGAGTCACCGCAACGTTGTCTTAATGCCTATCATCATTGTTCCGGTGATGGTTCTTGCATTGTCTGGGTCATCGCCCAGTGCACTCACTGCATTATTTTTGAGTGTGGCTTCCATCATATATGTTTTATATAGTCATCGCATGAAAAAAGGCGCCACCCGCCAAAGTTTAGTGATGCTACTCATTACACTTTTTACACTTAGTCTAATTACCTTGTTAAACCCTGCACAACAAGCGCTCAGCCATTTCATATCAACAACGATCAGTCAAACAGAGGACGTTTTACAATTTATCGCGACCTCAACGGAAAACTTTTTGAATGCGCCACTATTTGGGACCATTTGGCATGAGCGTATTGATTTTACAAGTATCGTCGTTCAACTCCTCTCACTTGGCGGGATTGTTGCACTGGTGTTTTTGTATTTGCAGTACCGTAAAATTAAGCTTTTATTGAAGACTGACCAGCGCATGCGTTATTTTTTAATTATTTTGTTTCTTGGGGTCATTGTTATTCATGGCCTTTTCGCGCCCCTGTATTTTCATCCTGTATTTTTACTGACGCTTCTTACCACCATCGCCGCAATGGAAGTCAATGTAAAAAGTACACGCACCAAGCTGTGAATATTTAAAAAGAAAGCCTTTACTTTTTTATGATTTTTAAGTAGACTGAATTGTTAAATGAAAGGATGAATTTCATGAAAAAACTACTCATTGTAAGTTTATTTGTCAGCCTGGGTCTGACACTTAGCGCCTGCAACGCAGCAAATAGTGAACTTGTTTTTAACCCTTATGCTGATGTGGATTTTGAAGCAACGTACAATGCCCGCGCGGCACTCCACAATCATACCACCCACTCAGATGGTTCGGACGCACCACATGAGGTGGTTGATGTGTATGAAGCGCTTGATTTTGATGTGCTTGCGATTACGGACCATGATTATCAAAAGAATTTTAACACTGTAACCTATCCATGGACATTCAGTGATCTTAACAGTGGGTGGGAAGACCGGGACCCACAGACGCTTAACATGCTCGATATTCCCGGCAGCGAATTTTCAAGAGCCCACCATACGGTTGGTCTTTTTACTGAACATCGTCCTGATGATGCTGATGATGAATGGGATTACTTCGAAGCGATAGAACGTGAAGAAGACGCGCTAGGTTGGCTTGCCCACCCTGGAAGATATTGGTCATGGATGGATAGTGACGCGGGCCAGGACCACAGCGAAACCTGGTATGAAAATCTTTTTAATGACTTTGATGCAGAGACATTGATTGGTATGGAAGTCTTCTCACAACGTGATCGTTTTGAATATGACCGTGTGCTTTGGGATGACATGCTTGAACGTTTCATGCCAGAGCGTCCAATATATGGCATGGCGGTTGATGATTATCATGGTTCTTATGCTGGGTATTCATTCAGTGATCATCCGGTCCATGACCATATGGATGACACGGAATTCCGCCAAACGTTACTTGATGGTGCCTTTTTCTCTGTGAGCCGTCACGATCCAGACGACAGTGTACCAATCATCAACGATATCATTGTGGATGAAGACGCTGGTACGATTGAAATTGTTGCGGAGGATTATGACACGATACGCTGGATTAGCGGACTTGATGAGGATGGCTTTTCCAATGAAATTGAAACGGGCGAAATCTTTGATTATTCCCGTTTTGATGGCAGTTATGTCCGTGCAGAAATCATTACCAATCCTGAGAGCATGAACCGCAGAAAAGTACTTACCCAACCGTTTGGCTTCGCACCTGTTGAATAAGACCTTATATAATAATAATGCCCCCTTCAATGGTTGAGGGGGCATTTTTTATAGTTTATAGAGGATAAGCATGTCGGTATTTTTAATTTCAAACGGTGCGTCATGGAGTGCGCCTTCAAAAAGTTTCACTGTGTCGTTTTGAATAATACCAATGGGCATGAGAGTGTGACTGGAGGACTCATATAGCACATTGGTAAAAGTTTTGATGGACGCAAATGATAGTGGGAAGGCTTCGTTGATGATGGCGTCAGCTTTATCAATATGAAGCGCTTTATCATCCGTGTTTTTGCCGTAAGGGCTTATGGTGAGTAGGTCATCAAAGAATCGTTCCGTCCTTGGATATAGTGCAAAATTGCCAAGTAAAAGGGACACGATTTTGTTGGAAATAATGGTGTTTTCAATCTCTAATTCCTTGATGAGGGTGTCATTCTTGGGATCCAGCAACTCAGCGATAATATGTATATTTGTGTGGTCACGTTGCTTGATTTTGATCAGGCTGTTAATCACATCAGCATCCATCATGTTTTCATGCACACGTTCATCACTCAGTAAAAGCATGTTGGTGTTTTCACGTGTGTCTTGATTATCCAAAAAGTCATCGAGCGCATCATGGTCAATGTGTGTGGTTTTGAATTCACTGCCATGAAGCGTTTTATAGTTGTCAAATGCGTTTTGAATAAAGGGACGCTTATTGTTGTTTCCAACAATGACAACAGTTAGTGATTCTTTTTGTTTAAGGGGGTGAAGCGTTAGTGTTTGAGCGGGTTTAATAGACTCAGTCACTGTTTGATGTGCATGCTTATGTGAATCGCTTAGGACAAACACCGCATCATCAAATCGTTCGAGTGGTACGGCACTTGGATGATGGGTGATTATGTTATCAAACGAAGCATCATCCACAGGATAAATACTCGCACCTTTAAATGAGAAAAGGGAAAGGTAAACATCTTCGGTATATTTCTTCATGAGCGTTTGCGCCATAATTTGTCCAAGACGCCGATCAAAACAAATAGGAATCAATGCTTTATCTTTAAGGGTGTTGATCTTGGTTTGTAGATTCATAATCTTTTCTTTTGTTTCAAACCTCTTGATTTCACATACAATATTCAACTGCTTGGGTAAATCGACTTGCCCGACAGCCAGGAGCGTTTTGATGATGTTAAGGTCGCCTGAGCCCAGGGGACCTTTTGAGCGTTCGAATGATTGGTCATTCATAATGATGACACTTTGAGACTTTGTAAGGGCACTATCAGAAAGTTCCCCCTTGTTAAGTGGGTCTCCAGGTTTAATAAGAACATTGAACTGTTTAAGTTTTTCTTTTGATATATTTTTCGCCATCATGGCACTGCGAACCTTTTGTTCAACATAATGTTTGTTTACATCCGCAAGAACCAAAACCGTAATGTGCTTGCCTTTTACATGCAATAAATCACTGATGAGTTCGGGGACCTTATTGTTATAATTGAGTATTAAAATATGATTTTGTAAATATACCTTGCCAGATCCGCTTTGTTTTTTCTCAAAATAATCTTTAAGGGCATTGGTGATAAGCGCGATAATGGTCCCAGAAAAAAGAATGATGCCAATAAGGAGCACACTTACTGCCAAGAACAGCGTTTGCGGATTTTCAATTTCCAAAATCGCATTGGGTGCAAGCAACCATGTTACACTGCCAAGCGCAAACGCTTCTATGAAAGAATTGAATTGTTGATCAATCGCTAAGGCAATGAGCGCAGCAATGATGAGGATGATAAAATTAATGAACAGCATCATCACGATAATTGTGATTCTTGGCTTCTGGTGGGTTTTCACACTGAGTGCGGCACGCATATTGCTAAATTTTTGTTTCAACCACTTCATAAAAGGCCCCCTAAATAAATCTTGTAATGCGCCTTGATATATATTCATTATACATTGGTCAATTGCATATCGAAAGAAGAAGTTAACACGTTAAAAATGGATAGGCCTATTTATAAACCTAAAAATTAATTGAAATATTCTACATTGTGGGGTAACATTTACTTTAAGAGTGGAGTGATGCCAGTGGTTAGATATCTCGTTGTTCGCCTTGTTTGGCTGTTCATAATGTTGACTATTATATTCATCATTACCTATTATGTGTCGCGTGTATCCCACTTAATGATTTGGACTCCCCATTATTCTTTTTTCGACAATATTCGCATAGCAACAATTGGGTTTAAAGAATTTATGAGTGATCTTCTTTTTGGTGTGGTAGAACAGGCCAGCGGGCGTGAAACGGTTCAAGAGCAGTTTGTTCGCGCAGCGCCTGTGTCGCTTTTCATTGTGGCGATTGGATTTTTATATGCGTTCATTGTTGGCGTTTTTATCGGCATATTGTCTGCGATATTTCACCGTTCGTGGTTTGATAGAATCATCTCCAATATTACCCTCTTTTTTGCGTCAATTCCTGCTTATTTGTGGGTGATTGCGTTTATGGTCTATTTTACTTGGCAACGCGATCTATTGCCGGGGCTTTACCCGGCTTATCCAAGTGATATTGGGCCACCACCAATAAGCCTTCAGATGATTGGGCTTATCATCCCCGTGGTGGCGCTGTCGTTTTATCCCGTTGCCATGTTTGCACAACTTGTGCGCGGTGAATTGATTGAACTATCAACCTCGAATACTTTGGTACTTGCAAAAGCCAAGGGCCTTACTCCCAGACGCGCCCTTCTTAAACATACACTACCGCTCAGTTTTTTGCCTCTGATAAGACAAATTCCCAATATGTTTACTTTTATGCTCTTCAATGCTTTTGTTGTAGAGGTCGCCTATAATGTACCGGGGATTGCACGGTGGATGTATCATTCCATGATTATAGAGATATTTGACAGTGGTCAATTCTTTATCGATCCGCCCGTCGTTGTGGCTGTATCCATGTTTTATGCAGTTTTAATGCTGGTCATGACGTTTTTGAGTGATTTTACTTATGTTTTGTTTGATCCGCGTATTAAGATACATAGTAAAAAAACATAAAAACGCGCGTTTTAAATCGAAAACGCGCGTTTTATCGTCGGTGTTCCCCTTGGTCAATCAGTAATTTACGAATGGATTGCCATGTGGTTTTCTCTTTTGTGGTGAGCCTTTCACTGGCTGCTTTATGATCGTTTTTGCGTTTAATCTCTTTAAGCTCATGGAGTCTGGCTTCTAATTTTTGAAGCGTACTTGATTCAAAATGTTTTACATAAGGGTGACGTTTCATGTTTTTGAGCAGTGTCTTAAAATGCTGCATGCATACAATGCCATCTTTTTCATAAGCTTGTCTAAAATCATCTTCATGGTAAGCTTTTTTAAAAATATTGAGGTAAATGGTTTCACTTTTATTTTCACCTTCACAGAGCATGCATGTCGCTTTTTCTTTGGACTTTTTATTTTTTTTATGGCGGTTAAGCTCAACTTCCAGTAAGTGCGCATATACAATCGCATGGTTTAAGGCATCACCATGTGCATAAAACCGTTCGGTATGGTGCTGACAAAAGCCTTTGGTGTCCAAAAAGTTCTTTCTGAACTCCACATCAGAAACATGTTGATACTGAAGCACATCAAGTTTTGATTCGCTGCGGTCACGCACCAATGTACAAATAGGACAGGCATCGTCTTTCATGCGTTTGAGAATGTCATGCCATGTGAAATTTCTTTCCATACAATCACCAACTTTACGCGCTCATTGTAGAGTAAACACTGCATAATGTCAATGTAAATATTTTCCTATATTGTGGCGGTTGATACAACGCATGACCAATGATACGATAAGGTGGTAATGGTATTATAAAAAAGGAGGGTTCCATGAAAAAAGCCATCTTAGGGATAACAATGTTATTTATGTTTTCACTGGCTGCTTGCGCCGGCATCGATGATTTTGCGGAGGATGAGTTTGCGGCAGCGTTTGCAGCGTTGGAGGATGAATTGAGTGGTGTTGAGGTTACGCATGTTGAATGGAAAGCTGCAGATAAATATGGCGTGTATGAAGACGGCGAAATTGTACTTGAAGAAGTGATTTATGGTATGACTGTGAGCCATGACAGTTATCAATACGCCATTGTATATGTTGAGGCTGAAGACATGGGTGCAACAAATTATACTGTAGAACTCTTTGAAGATGAAAGCAATTACCTAGATGCTTATAGTGATTGGGAATATGAACTCTCTGAGGATGCGTTCAATGAAACACTTGAAGAGCGCGGCGACTTGGAAGAAATTTCCAGAACATATGAGAGTGAAACCGGCGAGTATGATCAAGACACCATTGACAGCTTACTTGACTAAAGCACCGAAAAAGGAGGCGCTTGCCTCCTTTTGTCTTGTTACGTTTTAATACAGTCGTCATTAATTGACACAATTTTTTAAAAGGATTATAATATAAGTGTAACCGGCTTGAAAGGAAATCACTCACGTGCGACCCCAACTTATAATATAAGGGACCGAGGTCTTACCTGTGTTGAACGCCCTTGATGTTTAAGGGAATCCTGATGGATAAGACAAGAGGTCACCCCCATAGTAGAATTCCGGTTCTGCAATCGAGTGATTTCCTTTCAGGCCGGTTACTTTTTTTATGCTTTGTCTTGTATAACACCTATAAAGCGCCTATAATTAAAGTAAGTGAAGGAGGGTTTTCATGGGAAAAAAATTATCAAGTACAATCCATATGTACAACTGGTTTTTAAAATTGATTGCGGCGGCGTTATTGATTGCCCTGGCAATCACACTATATTTCTTGGAAGTAGAGCGTCTGATTGAAGGGTTTGTCGGTGTTGTTATTGCGGTGTATGCTGTGATTCGCCTGGTGCCTTATATTAAGAGTCAGAAAAGTGACTTGATTAAAACCATCAACATCATTGAAATCACGTTGAACATTCTAATTGCGGCCGTACTGATCATTGCATCGCTGGTACGTGAAGAGAGTCTCGGTGCACTTTTTGGTTATATGGTCGGTGGTGTCCTTGTAGCAAGAGGCATGGTGCATTTTTATAGCATTTCCTATGGCGCTGAAGAGGGTGATCACATAACATATTTTTTCCATGTTGCGACATTGATTATCGGAACGTTGATATTATCTCGTGGGTTTGAATCAAGCGATTTAATTATCCTCATGATGATTGCGGCCTTGCTTGCTTCTGGGTACTTGGGATTTGAATCATACAATGGCTATAACAATTACCGTAAATATAAAAATATGCAACCAACCAAAGAAGATGATGTGCGTGATGAAGTCTCCAAAGGCATTGATGCCCCGGGGAAACATGACGAAGACATAGACCGGGACCGTCCGGTATCTTAATACTAAAAATGCCTTTGGCCCATGCGTGGGTTGAAGGCTTTTTTAATGTTGATACAACCGCAAACACGCACGAGTGAAAATTTTTAGTTTGTAGAGCCAAATACTTTGAATTATTTGCTAAACGAAGTATAATGATTTGTGTACAATCTTAAAGAAGAGGTGAGCCCTATGGCTGAAGAAGTTTGTAAAATGATTAATAAATCGTCGTTGCTTCATAAACGATTGATGGCAAAAATACTGGAGCGTTTTGAGTTGACCTATGCACAATATCAAGTACTCAAGACTATCAAGCACTATAAAACATTGAGTGCGAAAGAAATTCTTGTTCATCTTGATACGGACAAAGCAACGTTATCAGGCATTTTAAATCGTTTGGAACGCAACGGACTGATTAAACGTGAAAAGGATCCTAAAGACAAACGCTTAAAGCATGTCACATTGACTGCCGCAAGCGAAGCACTCTGCACGAATGTTCAAACCATTGAAGACAGTTGTGCGGATGATTTAACTTCAAACATTAAACCACGGGAACTCAAGAACTTTTTCAATGTATTTGAAAAAATCATTGAAAATCAACATAGAAAACTTAGAGAAGAAAACGAAAAAGCACAATAGGTGTGTTAAAATGGCTACAAGGAGGTCATCATGAAAAAATTTATTACTAAAAACCCGATTTTAAACATTATAATTGGTCTGGCATTTATTGCGTTTTTCCTACTGACTTATTTCCTGACTGATTGGCTTCAAGACTCTATTACCATGATCATTGCGGCGTTGATTGTTATCTTTTCAACAACGCGTTACATTAAGGACTATAAAGCACGTAAGCAACAAACACTGCTAATATTAACTGGTGAGTTTGCGATTAACTTGGCGCTTGCAGCGCTTCTGATTTTTGAAGCGGTTAGCGCAAGCGTTGCGGTTGGCTTTGTCATTTATTTACGTGGCTTTGTGTTCTTATTATTAAGCCAGCTTAATAAGACAACACTGCGTTTTGAAATGTTCATTACCTATATTGCGCTGCTTACATTGGGTGCTTATATCTTGTTCAGCGGTTTTCCTTTGACAACTGAACAACTGGCAATTGTGCTGCTTGCGATTGGTGTTGCGATCGGCGCAGTATATTTAATTGTTGGAATTGCTCAGAAGAAAAACCAAGTCAATCAATCATCATCAAATTAATAGGAGGCATAACATGAA